>OGPJ01002918.1_pt1 | contig 10556 bp, 7 predicted proteins | sample 1552831 | NCBI WGS metagenome assembly OGPJ01 (sample SAMEA2579914, study PRJEB22360) | human gut metagenome | biome: human gut; feature: human-associated habitat; material: faeces | place: Denmark | collected 2008/2010
CCAACATGAAGCTGGACAAATCCGTCATCGAGCGCCGCATCAAGATCATGCAGGCCGAGGGCGTGGAGTTCCGCACCAACATGGATGTGGGCGGGGCTGTTGCCGCCGAAGAGCTGCTGAACGGCTACGATGCCGTGGTGCTGTGCTGCGGTGCCAAGAAGGCCCGCGACCTGAATGTGCCCGGCCGCGATGCAAACGGCGTGCACTTTGCCGTGGACTACCTGACCAGCGTGACCAGAAGTCTGCTGGACAGCCAGTTCGCGGACGGCAAAGCCATCGATGCCAAGGGCAAGAATGTTCTGGTGATCGGCGGCGGTGATACCGGCAACGACTGTCAGGGCACGGCCCTGCGGCAGGGCTGCACCGATCTGGTGGCACTGGAAATGATGCCGCAGCCGCCCAAGGAGCGTGCAGCCTCCAACCCGTGGCCGGAGTGGCCCCGTGTGCTGAAGGTGGACTACGGTCAGACTGAGTGTCTTGCAAAGTTCGGCAAGGACCCGCGCGTGTACCAGACCACCGTGAAGGAATTTTTGAAGGATGATGCAGGCAACCTGACCGGTGCTATCATCTCCTACCTGAAGCCGGAGCGGAACCCCGAGACCGGCCGTACCAGCATGGTGCCTACCGGTGAAGAATTTACCTACAACTGCCAGCTGGCGTTCATCGCCGCAGGCTTTACCGGCTGCGAAAGCTACGTGGCCGATGCATTTGGTGTGGAGCTGACTGCCCGCGGCAACGTGGCAGACCACAGCTTCAAGACCAACGTGGAAAAGGTGTTCGTTTGCGGCGATATGCGCCGCGGCCAGAGCCTTGTGGTGTGGGGCCTGCGCGAAGGTCGCGACTGCGCCGCCGAGGTAGACCGCTACCTGATGGGCTACACCAACCTCTAACTAAGCCATTCTCTTTCCTATCCTAAACAAGCAGAAGCGGGGGCCTTTGCAAGGCTCCCGCTTCTGCTTTTGTTTTTTTAGTCTGTATTGTATTCCGGTTCCGTGGGGGTAGGATCTGTTGTTTCCGGAGGGGCCGGCTCTGTCGTGGTGGGTTCGGTAGCGGCGGGTTCCTCCGGTGTTACCGTGATCTGCACACTGGGGTCTGCCGCAATATATACCGTAATGACTGTGCCCACTTCCACCTTGGTGCCCGGCTCCTCGCTGGTACGCACCACGCAGCCGGATGCATAGGAGCCATCGTTCACCACCATAAAGCAGCTGGCCACAAGGCCCCGCGCTTCCAGTTCCTTTACCGCGCTATCCTGCGTAAAGCCGATGATATTGGGCATCTCGGCCATCTGCGGGCCTTTGCTCACCACCAGCCGTATGGTCTCCCCTGCCTTGAGCACAGTGTCCGCGCTCGGCTCCTGCTGGATGATCTGGCCCGCCGGGGCGGTATCGCTGTATTCCTCGGTGACGTAGAACAGATACATGCTGGTATATTCCCGGTTGTTCTGCACCTGCGTGTAGTCCATGCCAATAAAGTTCGGCACAAGGTTCTGCGGCACCATCACCTCGCTGCTGGCCGGTTCCGACTCCGCAGCTGACGCGGCAGGCTGGTGGATGTGCTGGCTCAGCACGCTCCACAGCGTGAGCAGAATGAGGATGGACAGCAGGATCACGATGCCCGCCAGCAGCGCTTTTAAGCTGAGCAGATGCTCCTTACGTTCCGGCTCCGGCTGGGCTGTGCGCACCGGAGTCTCCGGCTTCATGGTGCGGGTCAGCTCGGCGGTGTATTCCTTGGAAGAAAGGGCCTGATACAGCTGCGGCACGGTCTGGATGCGCTCCATGGGCCGCAGGCGCAGGCCCAGCTGCAGCACCTGCGAGACGTACAGCGGCAGGCTGCCGTTCACCGATTTTGCGCGTGGGTTGGAGTCTGCCACCATGCGCTGCGCTGCAGGCACCGGGGCCTGCCCGCACACCATGCGGTAGAACACGGCCGCAAGGCTGTATTCATCGGTATAGCGGCCCTCGAACTCTGCGGTGGAATACTGCTCCGGGGCGGAATAGCCTTCGTACAGCTGCTCGTGCAGGCCGCTGCCCGCCGTGCGCAGGCCCACCGTGGCATAGCCTGCCAGACGGCAGCGGTCGTTTTCCATCACGCGGATGTTCTCCGGGCAGATACCGCGGTGCACCAGACCGATCTTGTGCATGGCGGCTACGCCTTCAAACACCGGCTGCAGCATGGTGCAGGCATCGTCCGGGCGGATGGTGCCGGGGTGGTTTTCCAGCCACTGATCCAGCGGGGTGCCGCCCAGATTTTCCAGAATGGCGTAAACGCTGTTATTGGCTTCCACCACATCCAGCACGGCTTCCAGACCATTGGCCGGAGTGATGCGCTGGATGGAGCGGTACAGGTCCGCAAAATCCATGCGGGTGGTTTTGAACAGCACCTCACTGCCGGTCTTGGGCCGCAGGGTGCTTTCTGCCGTGCGCTCCGCCGTGAGGGTAATAGGCAGATATTCCTTGATGGTCACCCGGAAACGGCCCAGATTCTCTGCGCCGCGGTAGAGGATGCCCTCGCCGTCGATGCTCAGCATTTCCCCTACGGTGTAGCGCCCGGCCAGCACGGTGCCCACCGGCAGGGTGCCGCCGGGGTTGCGCCCGGCAAAGCTTTTGCCGCAGTGCGGGCAGCTTTGTGCTGCTCCGGGCAGCGGCTGCAGGCAGTATGGACACAGGCGTGTTGCTTCCATAGTGGTCTCCTTATACCGTTTTGCGCCGCAGCAGGCTCATGGGCGGCAGCTCCGGCGTGGGAATGGTGTATTTTTCCATGGCATGCGGGGTGCTCTCCACCCGTTCACCGGCTTCGTTTTCGATCCACTCAGGGTTCAGCGGAATGCTGCGGCCATCCGGGCAGAGTGCTTCCAGAGTGTCGCCCAGGCTCCACTTGCCGCGCTGCTGGCAGGAGGCAACGCCGTTCTCCCAGCCGTCCACCGTGCCCACAAACTCCCACTCGCGGATGTAAGTAGCGCTGTCGGTGGCCTGTCTGGCCTGCTCGCGGCCAAAGTAGAAGCCCGGCGAGTAGTGGCGGTGGCTGGTACGGGTAAGCTCCTCGTACACTTCAGCAGGCAGCTCAAAGTTGTCGTTGAGCGGGTCGGCCAGATAAGCGTCCAGCGCCCTGCGGTAGGCGGCGGTAATGCTTGCCACATAGTAGAAGGTCTTGGCACGGCCCTCGATCTTCAGGCTGTCCACACCGGCCTTGCAGATCAGGTCAAGGAAAGGCGCGGTGCACATATCATTGGCGTTGAGGATGTAGCTGCCGTTCTCGTTCTCGCCGATCTCGTACAGCTGGCCCGGACGGGTCTCCTCGCTGAGATAGTATTTCCAGCGGCAGGGCTGGGCACACTGGCCGCGGTTCGCGTCGCGGCCCGCCATGTAGTTGGAAAGCAGGCATCGGCCCGAAACGCTCATGCACATAGCACCGTGCACAAAGGCTTCGATCTCCAGCTCCGGCGGTGTTTTATCGCGCAGGATCGCAATATCCTGCAGGGTCATCTCACGGGCCAGCACCACGCGCTTTGCGCCCATGTTGTAGGCGGCGCGGGCCGCAGCCCAGTTGGTGATGCCTGTCTGGGTGGACATGTGCACATCGATGTCCGGTGCAAAGGTCTTGCAGGCATCCAGCACACCAAGGTCTGCCACGATAAAGGCATCCACACCGGCCTTGGCTGCTTCCTTGATGGCCTCGGGCAGGCGGTCGGCTTCCTCGTTGGTGGGCAGGGTGTTCATGGTCAGGTAGACCTTGCGGCCGCGGGCGTGAGCGTAGATGACACCCTCGGCCAGCTGTTCCGGCGTAAAGTTGGCCGGAGCAGACCGCATTCCAAATTCAGGCAAGCCGCAGTAAACGGCATCGGCACCGTAGTTGATGGCATAGCGCAGGCGTTCCAGATCGCCTGCCGGGGCCAGCAGTTCCGGGATTTGCAGCATAGTTCAAATTCCTCTCATTTTTCCGTATTCACAGTTTTGTTCACTTGTGCTGCCTTCTGGCAGTTTACGCTGTGTTCGCTCAGGGTGCGGGCATAATAATAGCTGCCCTTGAGGTCGGTCACAAAGAAATAGGCATCCTTGGCTTCCTCATTGGGCTGGGGGGCCAGCGCTGCCCTGATGGCCGCAATGCCGGGGTTCGAGATCGGCCCGGCAGGCAGGCCCTTGCAGCTGTAGGTATCATACGCAGCCACGATATTTTCCGGGATATGATCCCAGCCGCCATAGTAGGGTGCCACCCAGTTCCAGAGGTAATTGTTGTCACTGTCGCTCTGGATATAGCTGGAGGTGTTGCTCTGCAGGCGCGGGTAGGGCGAATCCGCAGCCAGACGGTTGCGGAACACCTGTGCCACGTTCGAGTCCTGACTGTTGCCCGCTTCCTCCTGCACAAAGGATGCCAGTGTGATCAGCTGGGGCAGGGTCATATCCTGCTTTTTAAGTTCTGCATACATCTCATCGGTGATCTGTGCATCGAACTGGGCATAGAAGGTGGCTACATAGTTGTGCACGGTGTCGTCCTTTAAGAATTCGTAGGTCTCCGGGAAGAGATAGCCCTCGCACTTCATAAAGCGGTCCGGCGCGTCGGCATCATCCGGCACGTACTGCCAGAAGGTGTATTCGCTGAAATCGCCCTCGTTGGCTTCCTTCAGGAAATCCTCGGCACTGCACAGCCCGGCGGCTTCCATCTTCTGGGCAATGGCAATGGCCGTGGTTCCCTCTGGGATGGTCACGCGCACCGTTTCGGCCTTGGCGTAGGTGGACAGGACCGCAATAATGGCATCGTAAGAACAGGCGCTCTTCTGCAGGGTAAAATCGCCATACTGCAGCTTTGATGCCGCACCCTTTTGCCCCACATACCAGCGGAACAGATAGGCCGAGCGGATCACACCCGCATCCTTGAGCTTTTGCGCAATGACGGAAACGCCGCTGCCCTGCGGGATGCTCACCGTTACCTCCGTGCCGGGTCTGCCATTGCCGCTGATCTCGTTGTGCGCAAACAGCAGCGCCCCGCCAACGGCCAGCGCCAGCAGTACCACCAGCACCAGCAGGATCTTCCCTACACCGCCTTTTTTGCGGGTGTTTTTTTCGTGTGCCATAAGCACCTTCCTTTTATCTTAGTTTTCCAGCATCAGGCGCATGTAGCTTTCGGCTACATCAAAGGGTTCGGCATCAAAGCGGATCATGCCGTAGTCCTGCCGGGTGCCCTCGCCGAGGAACAGCGGCTGGGATGCGCCCACGGTAATGACCGCCTTTTCCACAATGACTTCCTTTTCGCGGGCGGCTTCCATCAGTACTTCGGCGGCGCGGTCATTGTCGGCCTGCAGCTCCACAAAGTAAAGCGTATCCTCCTTGCGGAAATAAATACCATAGCCGTGGGCGCTGGAAACGATGGTGGCACCGGAGGAGTACAGATCTCCCAGCACCACGGCCATGCGCTCCGGGGTCAGCTGCACGGTATCGGGCCAGAAGCGCTCCCGCAGCTCACACAGCTTTTTGGCGGTGACGGAATCAAACTCCGCCTGGCTCCACAGGTTGCGCTCCACCTCGCGGGGAAGACAGCGCAGGGCGAAGGCCCATGCAAAGCCCTTATCCTGCAGCAGTGCGGCCTGCTCCGGGCTGGTGGGCACTGCCACCGTAAACCCTGCGCCGCGCAGCTTCTGCTGGGCACACAGATAGTCTACAAGGCCCGCCAGGATCAGGCTGCCCTCGCCGCACAGACCGTACAGGTAGGTGCCGCTGCGGCCCTGCAGCGTGACCGGCACAGCCAGCACCACCGCGGCGATCTCATCATTTTCCTCGGCCACATAGACGTTCTGCTCGCCTGCAAACTGCTCAATGGCCTTTTTGGCAAATTCTTCTGATTCATTGCGCTGGCTCTGCCATAAAGCCAGCACTGCCGGTTTATCTTCCGGCTGCATCAAACGATACATCTGTCAGGATGCCCCCTCTTATCGAAAATTATGTCAGCTGCTTCAACACGATCTCCTGCACTTCGGCCTGAATGTCTTCGATGCTGCGCATGTTGTCCCCGCTGGTGCAATGCACGACGGCCCAGCCAAGGTGCGCGGCACAATACTCGGCGGCGCAGCGGCTGCGGGCAAGATACTCGGTATCCTTCTCGTGCACATCCTTCCTGCTCTCATCGCCGTGGTAACGCTGGGTCATAAGCTTCTGGCTCACGGCGGGGTCTACCTGTAAGTAGATCACCTCATCCGGCGCAGGCAGGCCCAGCAGATGGAATTCAAAATCAAACAGCCAGCCGAGAAAACTCTCCCACTGCTCCGGCGGCAGCTTGGAGCACTGGTGCACCGCGTTGGAGGTGGTGTAGCGGTCGGCAATGATGATGCCGCCATTCTCGTAAAAACTGCCCCAGTCCTTTTTGTAGCTGGCATAGCGGTCCACCGCATAAAAGCTGGAGGCTGCATAGGCGTTTACATCGTCCGGGTGCTGGCCGAACTGCCCTGCCAGATACATTTTTACAAGGGCGCTGGAGTCGCTGCCGTAGTCCGGGAAGCTCACCTCGCGCACCGCAAGGCCCTGTGCAGCCAGATACCCGGCCAGCAGCTTTGCCTGCGTGGCCTTGCCGCTGCCGTCCAGTCCTTCAATGGCGATCAGTTTTCCCTTGCTCATACGCCTGCAGCCTCCTTGATGGATGCATATTTTGCGCGCACCTCAGCGGTTTTCCCGCAGCACATTTTTCCCTCCGGGCAGGGGCCGGATACACAGGCCGGGCCGGACTTTGCAAAGATATGCGGTGCCACCGGGTACACCAGCTCAAACATTTTTTCGGCCAGCTCCCGGATTTCCCACTGGGCGCGGTTGCAGCAGCGCAGGTGGAAAAAGTTCTGCAGGCTGCGGGCATTCATGGTGACCACCATCTTGGTCTCGCAGGCGTTGGGCAGTACAAAGCGGGCATCCTCGTTGGCCTGCTTGCTGGCCTTGGCGCGGGCCTGCTTTTCCGGCATTCCCTCAGCCATCAGGCGGGCGGTGTGGCCTTCTTCCAGCTTGTGGGCAAGGTCGAGGTAGCGCTTTGCGTCCTCTTCCATGCTGGCAAGGAAAGCTTCCTTTGCTTCCGGGATGGCTTCGATCTCGGGCGGTACCACATAGCGGAAATCGTCCAGCCGCACATAGCGCTGGCTCTGCACACTGAAGGATGCAATGCGGTGGCGGGTGATCTGCGCCAGCAAAGTGCGGCTGACCCCCTCGATGCCAAAGGTGAAGCTGGCATGTTCAATGGGGCTGGCATGGCCCAGATCGCTGAGCATGGTCAGGAACTTCGCGGTCTTTTCCTCGGTCAGGCCGTCCAGCAGGTCGGTGATGTGCGCATCGGAATAGCAGAGCTTTGCCGCTGCAGCCACCACCTTTTCCGGTTCCGGGGTATGTGCGATCAAACGAACAGTCATCATAAGTGTGTTATTCCTCCGCAGTGATTTTGGTCAGGGGCGCAAAATTGGCCATGGTCTTTTTGATGCCCACCTTTTCAAAGTTGATCTCCACGATCTGATCTCCGGCGGCAGGCTTCACAGCCACTACCTGACCGCGTCCGAACACCTTGTGCTCCACAAGATCGCCCGGCTCATAGTGTTTTGCGGTTTTTGCTGCCGGTGCGCCTGTAAAGGAGATTTGCTTTGCAGATTTTTTCTGCGTTGTTCCGTCTGAATATGCAGAACTGTAACCAGAACCATATCCAGTACCTGCGCCGCTGCGGCCATAGCCGGAACCGTATCCGCTCTGGCTCTGGCCCCGGTTTGCATAGGCCGAGCCAAAGCCGCGGCCCTCGCCCGCGTTGTATTCGCGGTTCAGGTAGCCGCTGCGATTGCTATAGCCGCTTCCGTAGCCGCCCGAACCGTACCCACTGGCGCTGCGGCCCCATCCGGACGGCCCGGAGTAACCGGACGCACCACCGGGCACCGTATCACGATAGCTGTCGCCCCAGCCGCCAAAGCGGGAGCGCTGCTCCAGCACCGGGCTGCGGGTCTCCTCGATATACTCCGGCTCGATCTCCCGCAAAAAGCGGCTCGGCTCGTTGCGGCTTGTTCTTCCCCAAAGCTGCCTATATTGGCTTCTCGAAACATAGAGTTCTTTTTTTGCACGTGTAATTGCAACATACGCCAACCGACGTTCTTCCTCCATATTAGCTTCCAATTCTTTCCCCATGAAAAAATACGGAAATACGCCTTCTTCCATTCCAATCAGAAACACGTATGGAAACTCCAACCCTTTTGCCGAATGGACTGTCATTAAAACAACTTTATCCTTGCTTTCATTATAGTTATCAATATCACTCATCAGCGCAATATCTTCTAGATAACCTTGCAGGGTAGCTTCCTCGCCGTGCTGGTCGCAGTAGTTCTTGACATTGTTCACCAGCTGACCCAGGTTCTGCAGGCGGTCAGCCGCATCCTCGTGGCCCTTGGCTGCATCGGCTTCCAGCATGGCCTTATAGCCGGTCAGCTCAATGACGTCCACTGCAAATTCATATAACGGACGATTTTCCAAGGATTCCTGCAGCTTTTCATATATTCTCCAGAAATTTAAAAGCGGCATAATAGCACGACTAAGCTTAGCGTACTGGTCGGCGTGGCTGATGATGTCCAGCATGCTCACGCCCTGCTGGGCCGCAAGATCTGCAATGACATCTATCGTGGTATTTCCGATTTTGCGAGCTGGTTCATTGATGATGCGGCGCAGGCGCACATTATCTCGTGAATTAGCCACAATTGACATATACGAATGAATATCCTTGATTTCTTTTCTGTCGTTGAATCTCGTTCCTCCGACGATCTCATGAGAGATACCTGCACGAGTAAAATACATCTGAATTGGTGCGGACGATGCATTTGTGCGATATAATACAGCATGATCTGACAAATGCCCGCCCTCTTTTATATGTTTGCCTATAATCTCAGCAATGTGCGCTGCTTCATCCTGCTCGCTCTCGGCAACGTACACCTGTACCTTATTACCTTCGCCGTTGTCGGTCCACAGAGTCTTGCCTTTGCGCTCAGTATTGTGCTGGATGACGCAGTTGGCGGCGTTAAGAATATTGGACGTGGATCGGTAGTTTTGTTCCAGACGAATAGTTTTTGTTTTCGGGTAAATTTTCTCAAATTGCAAAATATTCTCAACCGTTGCTCCACGGAAGCTATAAATGCTTTGGTCGTCATCACCCACAACGCATATATTCTGCTCTGGACCAGTCAACAGGCTAACCAATTTAAACTGTGCAACACTGGTATCTTGATATTCGTCCACCAATAAATAGCGGTATTTACTTTGATAAAACTCACGTACTTCAGGATGCTCTGCTAACAGTTGAACTGTGCAATAAATCAAATCATCAAAGTCAAATGCTCCCGCCTCTCGAAGTTGCTTTTGATATGCACCATAGATTTGCGCTATCTTTTGTTCTTCATAGTTGGCAGCAGAAAGACTGACTGCCTGTTCTGGACTAATGAGCTTATCTTTCCAACGGCCAATCTGATTTGCCGTTTTCTTAATTTTAATAAGTTTATCGTCCACATTCAGGTCTTTGTAGACAGCCTTCATCACGCGCTGGGAATCATCGGTATCGTAGATGGTAAAGCTGCGGGGATAGCCGATTTCTTCCGCCCAGCGGCGCAGGATGCGCACACAGGCCGAGTGGAAGGTGGAAGCGAACACTTCGTCTCCCTCCTCGCCGCCCAGCATCCGGCGCAGACGCTCCTTCAGCTCCCCTGCTGCCTTGTTGGTAAAGGTAATGGCCATCACGTTCCAGCTGCGCACAGCGTTCTGGCGCAGCATCCCGTCCAGCCAGCTGGGGGCGGCAGTGCCGGTCATGATGGCGTTGCGCAGAGCCTTGATATCGTCCTCCGTGGCTGGGCGCGGTGTCTGTTTGGAGCCGTGGGCCGAGCCGAACCGGATGAGGTTTGCAATGCGGTTTACCAGCACGGTGGTCTTGCCGCTGCCTGCACCAGCAAGGATGAGCAGCGGGCCATCGGTGGTGAACACTGCCTGCCGCTGCATATCGTTCAGGCGGCCAAACTGTTTTTCGATATAGGTATCGCGCAGAGCGCAGAATTCCTGTGTGAGATCTGTTGCCATGGTTTCCCCTGTTCCTTTTATGTTTATACTATCAAAATACAGTATACCACATTTCAAAACGATTGAGAATAGCCGCCGCGTTCGCTCTGGCTATTTTCAGCGGAAAAAATATTTTTATAATTTATAACTCCGAAAAGCCTGCGGGCTTTTCGGAGTTACTTTTTCACGAAAGAGGTCGTAGAGAAAAATTGCATCTGATAAAACAGCAGCCGTTTTTCGTTACGGCCTTTTTGTGAAAATATGTTTGGAGCAGCCCGCAGGCTGCGACAAACACGAAATAAATAATATAATTTCCTTATTTTATGCCCAAAGCAAACGCGGCGGGCATTTCAAATCGTAAAACAAAAACCGCCCGGCAGCTCTTGCGAACCGACGGGCGGAAAAAATGCTTTTCAGAAAGCGCTTAGCTGAAAATGTTGATCAGGATACCAGCAGCAACGGCAGAGCCGATAACACCGGCCACGTTGGGGCCCATTGCGTGCATCAGCAGGAAGTTGG
>OGPJ01002919.1_pt1 | contig 10554 bp, 6 predicted proteins | sample 1552831 | NCBI WGS metagenome assembly OGPJ01 (sample SAMEA2579914, study PRJEB22360) | human gut metagenome | biome: human gut; feature: human-associated habitat; material: faeces | place: Denmark | collected 2008/2010
TCTTCTATTATATATTTTGTCATTTCTTTATAATTATTATATATTTATCTATATGATTTTGTTGATTTAGAACGTCTTGCTGCATCTTTATAATGATCACACACTGTCGCAATATATATTGTTTTTTCTTTAGATTCTTTTCTATAGACAACTCTATCCTTATGGCTAACGCGTTGAGATATCCATCCTTTTAAATCGCCATGTAATATATCATTTTTAGGAGGAATATTTTCTGGAAAATTAGGCGTGTTATTTATTATTTCATTTGCCTTTTTCAAATATTGTTGTATATGCGCCCAATCTTTTTCTACGTCTTTATGCATTAATATTCTATAATCATTTACTGATGTATAATCTATTAATAAATTGTCACTATTTTTACACTTTTCTTTATAATCAATACAATAATATTTTTCTTTAGCATCTTTAAAATCCTTTATTCTTTTATCTCTAATATAAGATTTGCTATGTGAATTATTTATACAATCAATAATATCATTTATAAAATCATCGTATGAATTATTTTTTTCCAATCCTATTTTACGATCAAAAAGTTCTTGCATAATTTCTGCAAAATCATATTTAATTGGATCATCTTTAGAAGATCTCCTTGCATATATAATTTTCATATATCTTAAAACAAACGGCAATCCTCCATAAAATTTATCAGTTTTTTTATCATCTCGTCTTACAACTGCATTTCTTAATCCATATATTCTTTTAGCTTGTATAGTATTTCTTAAATAATATAAAATTAGTTTTTTAACTGCATAGTAAGATGGAATAAATACATATGTATATTCAGCATCTTTTTCTCTGATAGATTTTCCAAGTTTTGTAATACATGTATCAACAAGTTCAGTATCAATTTCTTCAGAATCAAAATCTTTTATGTCGGAATCATTTTCTATTACACTCCAATTTCCTTCTGCTATATCAGCTTTATAATAACCTGATTCAACATTTAGTTTTCCTTTTTGTTTTGCAACTATTTGTCGTATATAATCATCATTAAATTTTTCATCTTTGAAAAACTTAATCTCTTTTTTTAATTTTTCTTCTTGTTCTTCTTCGTCATACCTTTTAATAAATGGCATAAATAGACATCTCCTTATTTTATATTTAACTTTTTATTCAATTGAGTCTAATTCTTCTCCAATGCTATTATAGTCATTAACATCTTTTTGATAATTAGATATAAATTCAGTTACATTATCAATTATCTCTTTTTTGTATTTTATATCATCCTTATTTTTCCCATTAAAAGCTTTATTTTCCTTAATCATTAATTCATAAAGTATTTCGACACCGCCTAAAATATATGAATTATATCTATTAATATTATTAGTAAATCTATCTATATCGCCACAATTTTCATTATAGTAACGGAAAGCATTATCAATTTTTGTTTGGTTATTTACATTTTCCTCTAAAAGCATACATAATCTATAATTAAATAATATCTTTTCATTTTCTTTTACCATTTGTTCTGCAAATATTTTAGTATTTACAGAACTGAATTCTGATGTTAAATCTTCAGATGCTGTTCTATTGTATATTAATCCTAGTACAGGAGCTAAGATTAATACATCAACATTCCTTTTAAATACTCCAGAAATTTCATGCAATTCTATTACATATTGTGCATGTTTTCCCTTAAATGAATATTCCTTATCAAAAAACATAATTAATCTTCCTCCTTTCCTGATCTTATTTCTGAATGCTTTTCAGAAATTTTCTTTATGTAATAACTCTTTCCGATTCTATTTTTAGTTTCATCTGTAATTGCATCTAAATCTTTTTCTTCTCTTATAAAGAATACTACTTGACTAGCAGTATCTGGTAAACATTCCATTACATTTTTAATATGTATACTATCTATTTTTGATAAAGGTGCATCAAATACTAAAGGATATTCAGTTTCCTCTGTAACTTCATCTAAAAATTTTGATTTAGCAACATCTAATAATCCACACATAAATGAAATAGCTTTTACTGTTCCTAATCCCTCAGAAGCTGGAGCATCAGTTTCTGAATCTTTATCATCAGCATATACTAATCTAAATTTATAATCATCTGTTATCTTTAAATATCTTTCACCCGTATATATTTTTGAAAGATATTTATTAATCTCCTGTTCTAATTTTTCCTTTAATTCTATTTCTTTTTTGTCATATACAGATTGTAATATTTTAGTTATTTTTTCAGCATATTGAATTTGTTTATTAATTTCAATATTTCTATCATCATATTGAGATAATCTAGCTATATCTTTATCTATATTTATTTTTCTTTGTTCTTTTGAATTGTTTTGTTCTTTTGCTACTGCTATATCTCCTGTATAATCTCTAATTTTTGCTTCAATTTCTTTTACATCTCTTTCCAAATCTCCAACATTAACATCAGTTGCTATATTGTTAGATAATTTATCAATCTGCTCTTGTAACCTATCTTTTTCATCAATTATTTGTAGAATATTATCAAATTTAGATATTATTTCGCTTTTAAAATTCTCTGATTTTTCTTCTGAAATTTTTGTTCTAAGTTCCTTATTAAAATTTGAAACTGCACTTCCTATACTTTGAGGAGGTAATTTTTTCATTTCTTCAATAAGTGCATTATAATGTATGTCATCCTTTTCAAATTTTTCTCCACATATGCAATATCCTCTATTAAGTATATATTCTATTGAATGGGCATGCATATTTGGTATTCCTTCTTCCTCTGTATTTAATACCTCACTTAATTCTATCATTTTATCATTTAAGCCATAATAGAAAAAATCCAAATAATAGTTATTAAAAAATGATTTGAAATTTTCAATAGCATTTTCTTCTTTAATGCTTATATTATCAAATTTAGCCTTTAAATTTATTTTTTCTTGCTGTTTTTCATAAGTTGCTTTATTATCTAATATTACCTGTTCTTTTGCTTTTTTATCTCTATCAAGTTTATCTATTTCTATTTCATATCTTTTTATTCTTTCATTATTATCTTCAATTTCGGCATCAAGCTTTTCATATTCTTTTCTTAAGTCATATAATTCACTATTAGCTGTAGTATTAATTCTACTTCTCAATTCACTAAGCACACTATTTCTGCCAACACTTAAATGTTTTATTGCTGTACTATAATGCTCAAGTCCTAATATTTCTTTTACAGAATTTTCAACTTCCTTAGATCCTTTCCTTTGTTGTTCACTAATACTGTCTATACGTTCACCATCAAAAAAGAAATATGTTGATAGATTTGATGGCATTATTTTATTAATTACTTCCTCATAATTGCCAGCTGGAATCCAAGTATCATTTTGTTCTTTTTCTGCAGTTGCAAAAGCTGAAGACGAAGAAATATTATTATACATTTCATTAGGGTAAATAGAATATGTTTGCTTCCTCTTTAATTTATAATTTTCCCCATTAAACTCTAAATATATTTCAACTTCTACATCTACACTTTCTCCATGTTCTAGATTATCAGAAACTTCTTTATTTAATAAATCATTTGGATTTTCTAGTTTTACTGTATTATAAAAAACCCAATTAAAAGCTTGTAATAAAGTAGTTTTTCCATAAGTTATGCCACCATATACAATAGTAATATTTTTTTCTTCATCTGTAGAAAAATTTAATTCATTTTTACCTTTAAATTGTCTAAAATTCGTTAGTATTATCTTCTTGAACTTCATCCTCGACACCCTCCTTTATATATCCTATTAATCTTTTTATTATATCTTCTTGTTTGGTAAAGATTTTTTGTCGATTATTAGTTTTTTCAAGTGATAATATTTTTCTTATTATTTCTTTATCTTTATCTGTAATTTGCATTTTAGTACTCCTCCTCTTTATATTTATTTAATAGATTTCCATATACATTTTTTATTTTATCTCTTATTTCTATAAAAGCCGAGTAATTTATAGCATCACTAGCAAAATCCTCCATCCTTATCAATTCTTTTCTTACAAGACCTAAATCACCTTTTAGATCATCTTCAGAAAATCTTGCTGCAATATCCAAATCTCTTGGCAAAGTTATAAAATCATATATTATTGAATATTCTTTACCTGGGAATTTTCTTAACACTCTTCCTCTTCTTTGAACATATTCTCTTGGATTTGTACTACTAGCTAACAAATATGCAGTTTCAATTGATGGTATATTAACTCCTTCATCTAAACATTTTATTGCTATAATAGCATTAATAGTTTTTTCAATAAACTGTTCTTTTATATATTTTCTTTCTTCTGTTGATTCTGTAGAAGTAAACTTAGCAATTTTTATATCTATATTATCCTTTATTAATTTTCTTAAATAATCTATCTGTTTGACATCATCCTCATCATTTAACTCTTCATCATATGTTGGGTCATTAATAGTTGTTGCTCCGCAATAAACTAGTGTATTATTAATTCCTTTTTGTTCATTTTGTTTTTTTAACAGTGAGACAACTTCAGTCATTTTTGAGTAAGCTCCCGCGACTATTTTAGCACGTTTTAAAAGTAGCATTTTCCCTGTTTCACTTATTACGCTCTTTCCAGATTTATCAAATGAAATACATTTTTTTATTTTATTTGTTATATATATATATTCATCAAGTTCAGTACTATCAAGATATGTAATTACTGGATAATAATAATATTCTGTTAGCATTCCATTTTTTATTGCTTCCCTTAATGAATAATGAATACAATATTTTGCGCCAAAATATTTAAACAATCTATCTGTGCCTTCTTCATCATTATATCTTTCAAACGTTGCTGATAATGCTAATCTATATTGGAAACAATTATTAAGTTTCTGCATTAACATTGGTGCACCTAAATTATGAGCTTCATCAGCAATAAATAAGACATTATTATTTTCTATCTTGCCTAATTCATCTTGTATAAAATCAGATTTATATGTAGCATTAGTTGTAATAAAACAAAAGTATTTTGAAATTCCTAAATTATATTTCATGATCTCATTTTTTAGTTTTTCTTTCCATCTGCTATTCTTCATAGATCCATATCCAACAATAGGATTAAAACTAAAATTTTCTAAATCCTCCATCCATTGTTCTACTAAATGAGTATATGGGCATATAATAACAATTGCTAAATGATCTAATTTATTAAATAATCTAATACTTGCACCTAATGCAGTTAATGTCTTTCCAGTTCCAGTAGCCATATCAAATATACCATTATAATTAGATTTTTCCCATTCATCTATTGCACGATTTTGATAATCTCTTAAAAAATTATTTGGCATACTAGGTGTTATTATATGGCGTTTTCTTTCCTCAATAATTATTTGTTCTTCTGTTTTAACATTTTCTTTATCATAATATTTTTTGAAAAGTTTTTCTTTTACTGCTAGTGGAAATTCAACTACTTTCAGTTTTTCTGTATCATTATTCCATAATTTATCAAAATCTTTTTCCTTCTGATATACTCTATTATAGTCATGACTAAAACTAGTATACACATCTAATGATTCAAAATTATTTACATATGAATTTAAGGATTCATTATATGAACCTGTAAATGCCACTTTATTTCCATCAATATCTTCAATAATGCCTATTTTTTCATGATACATCCCAATATCTGCGCCATAATTCAAAACTGCAATCTTTATATCAAGAATTCCTTTTTCTATCAAATCTATCATTAAATTCAATCTATCTTTTTGAGTTCCTATTATTTCTTCATCCAGAGATTCTAGTAATCTTTTTGTAATTATTTCTTCTTTCTTTTCATATCCCTCTTTTATTGCCTCTATATCTTCATTACTTAAATCTGGAGAAACTACTAAATTCATCTTGCCTTTATTATTTATAATTCCAGAAATTCCTTGTGACAATTTTACTAAAGCACTTGATGAAAAGAATCCTGCAGCTCTTTTATACATTACTGCTTGACTTAAACACGGAACTAAAAAATCATTTATTACATCATCATCACTCGTACGATAAGAGTCTTTTATATGTAATTCCTTAAAACTCATTATTACCCTCCATTCTACAATGTTTCTAATGCTCTAACTAAGCAATCTATATCATTTAATGTATTAAAATAATTCATACTTACTCTAACTGTTCCATTAAATTTTTTACTGTCTATAAAATCATGAATATATGGACAACAATGATAACCTGTTCTTACACATATATCAAATTCTTGGTCAAGAATATCACCAATTTCTTCAGCAGTATATCCATCAATATTGAATGACATTATTCCACAACATTTATTAATATCTGTCGGTAAGTACATTTTTATTTTATCCAATTTCTTTAAAGAATTATATAAATACATAAATAATTCTTTTTCTTTATTTTCTATCTCATGTTCCTTTACCCATTTAATACTTTCGTGTAATCCATAAATTGCAATAATGTTTTTACTTCCTGCTTCTAAATGACTTGTCCCACTAGTTGGCATATCTAAATTCAAACTATCTGAGCCTGTTCCACCATATAAATACGGCTTTAAAAAAATATTATTTATATTTATAAATCCTGCAACTCCAAAACTCGCATATAATGATTTATGACCAGCGAATATAATAAAATCTGTATCTATTTTTTTTATTTTTTTATCAACTCCAAATGATTGAGATGCATCTAATATATTAATTGAACTATGCTTTTTTCCAGCTTTAAATATTTTTTCAATCGGTAAATTATATCCTGTAATATTGCTTTTTGAAGAACAAAATATGCATTTAGGTTTAGATAAAATTAGCATATCTTCAAATTTATCTTCTACTTCCCATGTTTCTTTATCAAATGGAATCTGTATAATGTTTATATCATAACGTTTTTTTATTTCATTTAATGGTCTCATAACTGAATTGTGTTCAAAAGGAGAAACATATACATTGTCACCTTTATTCCACTCTAATCCAAATATAATTAAATTTAGTGCCTCTGTTGATGAACTAGCAAATATAGTGTTGTTTCCAGAGCAATCAACCAATGAAGCTATCTCGTCTCTTGTTTCATCAATAATTTTACTAATATTCTTAGATTTTTTATATCCTCCCCTACCTGCATTAAATCCATATTCTCTATTAGCTCTGTCTAATGCACTATAAACTTCTTCAGGCTTTGGAAATGTGGTAGCTGCGTTATCTAAATAAATCATTTCATATACTCCTTACATGTATTTATCTAATATATTCATTAGTATATTTATTTTTTCACTTTTATCAATTGAATCCGCGTATTCTTCAATAGTTTCTTCAATATTACTCATTAATGTTTTACCAATAGAGCTTATTTCAACATTATCAATAAATTTAATAATATTATTTCCTTCTTTATTCTTAACACTAATTTCAATTTTATCTTTACTATTTTCCTCTACAGTATTTAATTCATCAATTATATATTCAAAATTATTGAAAAAAATACTATAACTATTTGCTTGCCAATCTTCTATATAATATCCTAATAAAATATATGAAATATTTTCAATAATATCTTTATCATTAAATGTGTTAATTTCTAATATATAGTCTAAAAGCTGTTTTGTTTCAGTTTTTAATACAACATATTTTATCTTTTCTTTCAATGATTCATGCCATTTTTTTAGTATTTTATTTAAACTATTGTCTTTACTGTTTTCAAAAATATTTTTAAACTGTTCTATTACAAAATTTTCATAATTATCAAAATAATTATCTAATTCGTATTTTGCTTTTTCTATTTTATTATAAAGTTTCAAATAATTTTCTTCACTGAAAATCTCCTTTAATGATTTAAATAAGAACTCATTATTATTTAAATCTGTTTTTAATAATTCATTTTTGAAATTAATTATAGCATCATCTATTACAATTTTATTTGTTGTTGATAATTCTCTTGTTATTCTTGGTAAAGATAAAGTCCATTTTTTTAAATTGTACATTAATATTCTTATATTTTCTCTTTGATCATTTGAATAATCCAATTTAAATAGCTTTAATAACCTATTTATAAATTCAAATTTTTCTTGCGTTCCTGATTCTACATATATATAGTAATTTTGAGGATCCTCAATAATTTTTGAAATATTTGTACCAATTAAATCAATTTCTTTATTCTTATAATACAAAATTGCATTATTCGAATAATTATCTAATGCTAATGCAATAAATACAGGAATTATTCCATCTCTAATATTATATGGTTCACTCTTTATTTTTTTGTATATACGTTCAAAACTAAGTTTTCCGTCTTTTTCTGACTGTTTAATATAATTTTCAAGAAGTTTAATTATTTTCTTTATATCTTCATTATTTTTTTTACCAACAATAGCTTTATAAATAGTTGATTCCGCACTTGTTTCGCTTTTTATCAAATCTTTATTTTTGTTAATAATACAATCTATAACAATATCTCTTGCTTTCATAATTGGAGATGAAATCTTTTGCTTATTAATCATTTCATTATTTATTATTGGAGATTCAGAATACAATCTTTCACATATTTCAGAAGCAATAGTACTAATATTAGAAGATTGATCTGTAACAGAATCAAATAATATGTACGAATTATTGTCTTCAAAGTTTTTTTCAATTTCATTCTGTATTAATTCTAAATCTTCTTCTTGAATTATATTTAACTCTCTTAGTATATCATTTTCTTGTTTTTCAGAATTTTTATAATAATTAATTGATTCTATTTCTTTAACAGCATCTATTACTTCTGGATTTATAATCGAATTTGGTATTCTGACTACTACCTTTTTATCATTAATTCTAGTGAAATTGTCTATAGCTTCTTTTATATCTTTACTTTCTCTTAGTAAATTTAACACAAGGCCATCAGATTGATATTTTTCAAAATATAATTTAAATGTTTTTAAATTACATAGTTCAAATTCAGTAATAAATATTTCCTTAAAAAATCTTGTAATTTTGTAATTTTGATTATATCTCCTTGGTAATACATATCCTAAATCATATATTTTTTCTAATGATTGACTATAATTTATATTATTGAATTTATTCTGTTTAATAATCTTTATTTCTTCAAGTACTTCTTTATTATATACAGTGCTAAATTCTAATAATTTGTTATTTTTTCTTCTCTTTATTATTCCTCTATCTAATAGTTTATCTATTTTTGAATTTAATTCTTTATCATCAAGTGCTAATGATAATTTAATAGATGAATTTACTGGTGAATAGTTCTCAAAATCATTAATCATATATATAATAGCTAATACTTTTAAGATACTAATTTCTACATTATCTGTTGTTTTAGAAATAGCATTTTCAGCCTTTATCCATATTTCTTTTATAGTTTCGTTATTTTCCTTTTTTAAGATGTTATAAAAATAATCATAAATTCTATCTACATTAAATAAATCACCAATTTTATTGTTATTAATATAATGTTTAAAGCTATATACATCATCATCTGTTAAAAATGTAAATAATGTTCTTTCATTCTGAGCAATTTTCTCACTCAAATTAATAACTGCAAATACTGTAGCTGGATTTAATGGATAACATCCTTTAAATAAAATATCTTCTACTTTATTTATTCTACAGAAGCTGAATTCATTCTTTAGTTCATTATAAAAAACTTTATTATCATCTAAATATTTTGTAATATATGTATTAAACTTATTGTTTTTCTTAATTGTTTGTTCGATAATTTCAAAATTTTGCTCCATGCTTCTATTAAAATATAATTCTTTAAAGCGTCCTTCAACAGTTTTAAATGCATTAGCTTTATTATCCTTTAAATTTTTTAGATATGAATTGAATGCTTTATGTGTTATACACGAAAATAATATTTGTTCTTTACTATTAGTTCTCGATGCTAATTCAGCAAAATCTTGTAAAACCTTTAAATCACGCATCATACTTTCATTCCCAACATATTCAAGAAATTTACTAAATTCATCAAATATAACTAACATTCCTGTATAGCCCATTTGTGATATCTTATAATTAACATCTTTATAATATTTTATTATATCAGTATTTATTAGAGGATTGAATTCAATTCCATGAAGTACGCATGTATAAACATCCTTAAACAAATTATAATAATCTTCATCATATATTTTTAATCCTTCCTCTAGTTGTTTTAAGGTGGTTTTTTTCTTTTCAAGACAATTTTTAAACTTATTTATTATTTCTTTATCATTTTCTTGTTTCCATTTATTTATAATTTCTAAAGCAACATCAAAATATGTATTAATAACAATGTCGTCTATTCCTTCTCTTTCTAAAGATTCTGTTAATGCTAGTAAAAAAGCTTGATTAATATTATTATAGTTACTATTAATTATTACTGGCATAAATTTAGCCTTCTTATCACGTATTGTTCTTATTTTTATATAAATATTAGGATTTATATCTTTTATTTTATCTAGTAGTTTTTCTATAGCATCAATATCCTCATCTTTATAATCATTCAATAAAGTCAATAGTACTAATAGTAGATGTGACTTTCCTTTACCATAGGGACCTACTAAAATTGTAGATTTATTAAAATTTCCAAAGATACTATCAAAGTAATGTTCTAATATTTCACAACTATCTGTTGTAGGAATATATTCTTTTATT
>OGPJ01002920.1_pt1 | contig 10552 bp, 8 predicted proteins | sample 1552831 | NCBI WGS metagenome assembly OGPJ01 (sample SAMEA2579914, study PRJEB22360) | human gut metagenome | biome: human gut; feature: human-associated habitat; material: faeces | place: Denmark | collected 2008/2010
AGTGTGCCCCCTTTTTTTTACAGATCAGATATCTTTATAATATGATGGTGAAATTACATCGTACTCTCTGCAGGAACATCCATTTTCATAACTGTCGCAGCAGTCACAGTTGGAACAGTACATATGAGCATCATTAATATAAAACAGGCCGCCATACTGCATGGAAGTTCTCTGGTTCTTGGATTTCTTCTTGCTGTTATCGTAGTACGCCCCGTTGGGGATCATCATGTTTTCCGGGGAAAAACCGCTGAAGTCAAAGAAATGGGATTCTGTTCCATGATGAGGTACCTTGATACACCAGTAATGCTCATGAAGCGGAATCTTTCCATCGTAGTTCTCTACAATCATCTTCATATACTGTGGCTGTACGTCACCGGTAAACAGAAGGTTCAGTTCACCATCGCTGGTATTCTGGAATGCCAGGCTGATCTTATGACGGAACTGCCGCAGGGAATGCCCCTGTTTTTCCGCACTTTCCAGAAGTGCCTGAAATTCTTCTGTCGCCTGTAATTCACGGAATTTCTTTTCCAGCTTTTCCGGTCTGAGACGGCGCATTTTTTCTTTTTCAACATCTTCCAAAGCTTTCTCTTCGCTGTCAAACTCCAATTTTATCTGCGTATGCTCCGCAGAAGATTCTCCGTTCTCCTGCTGTTCTGTAACTTTCTCCTCATCCTCGTCTGCCGATGAAAGTCCGGCTTCTTTTTTATCTTCTGTCATGGACAGAAACAGCTCTCTCACTTCCTCCGCAATGTTCACAAGCTCTGTCATCGCGTTTTCGTGATTCTCGATCAGGGAATTAAATACCTCCTCAGTCTCCCGGCTGACTTCACTGACATCCGGCCAGAGTGCTGTATACTTTCCCTCAAACTCAGAGCCTCTGGATAACAGGTCGATCTTTACTTTTCTGGCGCAAAGGGCTTCTGCCAGGGCAAAAAGGCTCACACGTCTTCCCGGAAGGCTGGCTTTTTTTGTCACATCCGCAAGGAGCAGAAGTGCCAGTGTGTATTTCATTTCCGGACCGGAAAACACATCAGGAAGATAGATTTTTTCAAATTCGTAGGCATCTCTCCGATAACGCATCATATAAAGAAGTCCGGAAACATGATCCGGATGAAAATGTGTCAGAAGAAGATTTTTTTTGCGGATGGTGGTAAGGTCTGAGATGATCACGTCAAAAACTTCTCTGCGCGGCCGTCCTTCGATCTTGCTGTTGGCTGCCCCGAAATCCACAAGCAGGCTGCTTTTTCTGTCACGAATGCAGAAACAGTCCCCGAATCCTACATTGTACATTCGTATTCTCATTTGTTTTTCCTCTCTCAGAACCAGATCTGCATATCATACCAGGTTGCTCCGCCGTGGCAGGAATCTGCAACGCCCAGTTTCTTCAGTCCGTGGCTCTCATAGAATGGAATCATATGCTCCTTACAGGTAAGGATCAGGGCTTTTTTTCCACGCTCTTTCGCAAGGTTCTTGAAGTATTCCACAAGTTCTCCGGCGATTCCCTGATGACGGTATTCTGGGATCACGTTCAGTCCGAATACGGTCTGGATCTCTCCGTCTTTTTTGTGAAGAGTGATATCATGATAAAATTCGTCCGGAAGTACCGGTTTATCTGTGGTTCCTCCGTTGATAAATCCTACGATCTGATCGTTCTTTACCGCTACTACAAAGTTCTCCGGGAATGCTCCCATACGGTTCACAACGTCCTCATGGCTTGCTGCTTCCGCAGGTGGGAAACAGATTGCCTCGATTTCTGCCAGACGGTCTGCCTCCTTTGGATCTGCCAGTCTGATCTGTAAATTTTCTGCCATTTTTTGTGGTCTCCTCTATATTATTTATTCCGTTTTCATTCGGTTTTGGTTCTTTTTTAATTATATCGGGTGAGGGAAAATGCGTCAACGTGTAACATACAAAAAAGCCCTCAGTATTCGCACTACTGAGGACTTCGTTCTTTTGTTTTTATCTGTCATTATCACAGCACCGACCGGATCAGCTGCTCCGTATACTCTGTCTTCGGATGCTCAATGATCTCTTCCGGTGTCCCTTCCTCTTCCACATGTCCGTCATGCATCACGATCACCCGGTCGCAGAACAGCTGGACAAGGGCCAGGTCATGGCAGATAAAAAGAAAGGATAGCTGGTTTTCTTTTTTTAACTTCTGAAGCAGCTCCATGATCTGTTTCTGCACAGTCACATCCAGGGCGCTGGTTGCTTCATCACAGATCAGCACTCTGGGTTCCACAGCCAGGGCTCTGGCAATAGCCGCTCTCTGGCACTCCCCTCCGCTGACCTGATGGGGATACCGATCTGCATATTCCGGAGTCAGTCCGCAGGTAAGAAGAAGTTTTTCCACACGGTTCCTGGTTTCCTTCTTACTTATCCCCATATTCCGGAGACTTTCCCCGATTCCGTCCCCAAGAGTGCATCTGGGGTCAAAGGATTCTGCCGGTGTCTGAAAAATCATCTGCATTTCCCGGTAGATTTCCCGGAGATTTTTTCCCCTTGCATGTGTGATATCCTTTTCCATGAGAAAAATTTCTCCGGCGGTGGGTTCTGTCAGATGTGTGATCATCTTCGCCACAGTGCTTTTTCCTGAGCCGGATTCACCTACGATTCCTAATACTTCCCCCGTTTTCAGAGAAAAGCTTACGTCTTCTACAGCCGTGAAGGATTTTTTACCGGTGATGAAGCTTTTTTTCAAATGATGCACTTCCAGAATGTTTTTGTTTTCTGCCATCATCTGCCTCCATTTCCGGTGCCTGTACGTTTCAGACGAGGTACCGAACTCATAAGCTCTTTTGTATAGGGATCCTCCGGAGCTGTCAGAACCTGAGCTGTTTTTCCGTATTCCCTCACCTTTCCGTTTTTCAGTACCAGAACCTTATCTGCCATTTTTTCCACCACACCGATGTTGTGTGTGACAACGATCATGGCTGTTCCGTATTCCTCACGCATCAGCAGCATTTCCTCAACTACCTGTTTCTGTATGGTTACATCCAGGGCACTGGTAGGCTCATCTGCCAGAAGAAGCGACGGATTCTGCAGCATGGAAATACAGATTCCCACACGCTGATTCATGCCGCCGGACAATTCAAAGGGATAGCTTTGCAAAACACGTTCCCCATCCTTGAGGCCAATCTTAGCCATCATCCGGACGGCACGCTCCGCACATTCCTTACGGCTGATCCTTTCATGCTCCCGCATACTCTCATAGATCTGATCGCCTACGGTGCGGATGGGACAAAGGGCTGCTCCTGAATCCTGAAAGACCATGGCGATCTCAGGACCCAGAAGTCTGCGTAATTCTTTTTCCGGCATATCCACCACATTTTTTCCTTTGTACCAGATATCCCCTTCTGTCACCATGCCTTCATTTCCCAGAAGTCCCATGATTGCCTTGATAATGGTACTTTTTCCGCTTCCGGATTCACCTACCACACCCAGGATCTCCCCTTTATTTAGTTCCAGATCCACATCACGTACAACCGGCTCTCCGTTGTAGCAGATCGTCACATGCTCAAGCTTCAACAATGACTCCATCTTATTTCACTTCCAGATCTGCCGTGATCTCGTAATAATCACATGGATGAGCAGTCAGCCCTGATACATTTGACTTTGACACAAGTCCCATATTCAGATGAGAAACAAAGAAATACGCATCATCATCCAGAATGGTCTGCTGTGCTTCCACAGCAAGCTTACCTCTCTCATCTGTATCAAAGGTCTCATGCAGCTTCGCTACGATATCATCAACATCCGAATTGCTGTATTTGCCATAATTTTTGGCAGCGTCAGATACAACTGTACTTGTGAAGAAATATTCCGGATCACCGGTAGGTGCAGTTGTAAGCGAACTTACATATACATCAAATTCTCCGTTCTTCGCATACGTCGCATGATCTGCTGTATTGTTAACATTGACCTCAATTCCGATGTCCTTTAAAGTGGACTGTGCATATTCTGCAAGCTTAGGCTGTTCCAGACGGGTTGGATAGGTCAGCCATGTGATGGACAGCTTCTTTCCGTCCTTATCTGCATAGCCATCTCCATCCGTATCTGTCCATCCGGATTCTTCCAGAAGCTTTTTCGCCTCTTCCGGATCATAGGACGGTGCCTTTACTGCATCGTTTCCATAGGAAAAGCTGCTTGGGAAGGCTCCCACTGCCGGAACACCTCGTCCCTCCATGATCACACTGCAGAAGCCGTCCTTATCGATTCCCATCTCAATGGCTTTTCTCACATTCTGATCCTGCATCAGCTCGGATTCCATATTAAATTGTCCGAAGAAACAACGGCTTGTTGCTACAGAGCTGATCTGATAGTCCGGATTTCCGTCAAAAAGTGCATAGTTATCATACTGAAGTCCATAGGTTCCCTGTATATCGCCTGTCTGCAATGCCGCTGTCAGAGCACTTCCGTCTGAGAAGGATTTTACGATAACGTTGTCTACCTTTACATCTCCGCCCCAGTAATCCTCATTTTTTACCAGCTTAATCTCTGTTGGAGATACCTCTGTTGCAACATAAGGGCCTGTTCCTGCCACATTTGCAGAGCCGCCCTCTCCCTGTACGCCATAATCCATATCAATGATAGCACCATATGGATCACCGAGATAATTGATCAGTGCCGGACATGGTTCGGAAGTATGGATCGTTACTGTCATTCCATCTGCTTCGATCTTATCGATCTTCATATCGTAAGGTGCACGGTCATGGTTTGCGATCAGATCCTCCAGGCATTCCTTTACCGCTTCTCCGTCCATGGTTCTTCCGCTGGAAAATTTCACACCATCACGAAGGGTGATCTTTACTGTATTATCATCTGTAAATTCATAGTCTGTAGCAAGCCATGGCTCTACCTCCATGTTGTCATTGTACTTAAACAGTGTTTCTCCTACGCCATAACGAAGACAGCTCCATCCGGAATAATTGTCGTGAGGGTTTAATCCTGCATCTCCCATTTCTTCACTATATCCGGTAGTTCCGTAAACAAAGGTAGTTCCTTCACTCTTTTCTTTGCTTTTTGCCGCTGCCGGAACTCCTGTCATGCTCATGACCATTGACACTGCAAGCACTGCTGCCAGAATCTTTTTCTTCATAATCTCCGCTCTCACTTTCTCTGTTATGTTTATTTATAAGTGCCTGTTATCCTCTTCTCCTGTTTCGTTCCTTCGGATCCATATAATCCCGGATCGTATCTCCCAGAAGATTAAAGATCATTACCGTAATAAAAATCGCCATTCCCGGCGCAAGTACCATCCACGGTGAAATCTGCAGCATACTTCTTCCATCGTTGATCATACTTCCCCATTCTGCCATTGGAGGCTTTACCCCAAGCCCGAGAAAGGAAAGTCCTGCCAGCTCCATCATCATGGTTCCGATATCAAGAACTGACGTAACAAGGATGGGGCCTGCGATATTGGGAAGGATATGTTTGAGCAGAAGCTTTCCTGTACTGCTCCCGGAAAGCTTTGCCGCCATAAGATATGCAGAGTCCTTCTGAGTCAGGGTAAGCCCTCTGGCAAGTCTCGCAAACTTCGGCCAGCTGATCACTGCCAGGGCAATGATGGCATTCTGGATACCGCCTCCCAGAACACCTGCTACTGCCAGGGCAAATACCAGTCCCGGAAAAGCCAGGAACAGATCGGATATTCGCATCAGAATCGTATCCGCGATTCCTCCGCACCAGCCACAGATAATACCAATTGTGGTTCCAACTACGGTAACGATCGCTACCAGGAGCAATGTCGCATAAATACTGGTCGTGCTTCCTGACAGGACACGTGAGAACATATCTCTTCCATAACGGTCTGTCCCGAGCAGATGCTCCGGTCCCGGCGGTTTCTGGGCAAGTGCCAGATCCTGGGCATAAGGATCATAAGGGCAGAGATATTTTGCAAATGCCGCTACAAACAGAAGCAATGCTGTAAGCACAAGAAAAAAGACAAGCTTTGCTTTTGTATGATTTTTCCGGATCTTCTGCTTCCGGACTGTGATATTATTTTTTCCACTCATGCTCTGTCACCTCCAAGTCGTACTCTCGGATCCAGATAGTGGTAAATAATATCTGTCACCAGATTTACCAGAACATAAATAACCGCCATCCATGCCACATAAGCCTGGATGATCGGATAGTCACGCATGGTGATCGCATCTACCGCCAGTTTTCCGACACCATCCCACATAAAGATATTTTCCACAATGGCAGTTCCTCCCAGAAGATTGCCGATGGACAGAGCCAGCAGTGTGATGATCGTCAGCATGGAAGCCTTCATTACACTCTTCCAGATGATCACACGACTGCGGATCCCTCTTGCCCGGGCTCCGGTCACATACTCCTTATTCAGTTCTTCCAGAACCGTGGCACGCACCTGTCTGGTATATTTTGCAGCCATGGAGATCGCCAGTGTCAGTGTCGGCAGAATAATACTCTGTCCGAGATCTGTATTTGTGACTACCGGTAAAACGCCCAGCCTGATGGACAGAAAATACATCAGGACCATGGCAGCAAAAAAATTCGGCATGGAATTGCCGATAAAGCTTAAAAATCTTATCAGATAATCTACCCATTTGTTGTGCTTTACTGCTGACAGGATTCCCAACGGGATCGCAAGAACAATTGTAAGAAGGATTGATGACAGAGTCAGCATCATCGTTGCCGGAAGCTTTGAAATAAAGGTTTCATAGACATCTCTGTGAGACACATAGCTCTCTCCCATATCTCCGGTTACCATTCCCGCAAACCAGGCAGCATATTGTACAAGGAATGGTTTATCAAGGCCATATTCTGCCTTCGCATTATCAATGACCTCCTGGGATACTGCAGAGCCTGCATTTTCATACATATAAGTTACTACATCTCCGCCGGCAAGCCGCATCATGGCAAAAGAAAGAAATGTGATCCCGATCAGGACCGGGATCAGCTGCAGCAACCGTTTTATTATATATTTTCCCATATTTTCCTCTCCGCACTTTGTTTCTCAGTATTTCGAATAACAAAAGTTTAACAACACGGCTGTTCTGCCACAACCCCGGCGGGGGGATTTTATATATTCCATTTTGTCATATATATGTATTCCATTATGTTCTTATATTCTCACACAGTGACATGCGGATAATTCTTTCCAGCCCTCTCCAAGAGACTGTGGCTCTTCATACTCGATCAGCCTCCGTTTTCTCTCTTCCAGCGGATCCGGGATATGGATCGCAGAAAGCAGGGACTGTGTATAAGGATGCTGCGGATTTTCAAAAAGCTCTTTTGTAGGTGCCATTTCTACCAGCTTTCCGCTTTTCATCACACCGGTTGTATCACTTAAAAAACGTACCATGGACAGATCATGGGCAATAAAAAGAAACGAAAATCTTTTTTCCTGCTGAAGCTTTTTAAAAAGCATGACGATCTGTGCCTGGATAGAAATATCCAACGATGCGATCGGTTCATCTGCAATGATAAGACGTGGTTCCATGAGAAGGCTTCTTCCTATGGCAACTCTCTGTCTCTGTCCGCCGGAAAGCTCTCCCGGCTTTTTCGACAGAATGCTTTCATCCAATCCTGTCTCCTTCAGGATTTCCCGAAGCCTGTTCTCCAACATTTCTCTGTCACGGATCCTGCGACTGATCTTTACAGGCTCCAGCATGATCTGCCGTATGCTCATTCGGGGATTCAGTGCAGCGCCCGAATCCTGAAAGATCATCTGGATCTCAGTCTGCATTTTCTTCCGCATTCCGAAAGGATCCTTTTTATCCGGCACTCTTGCTCCCTGATAAAAGATCTCCCCACCTGTAGGCCGGTAGATTCCTGCAAGCGTTCTGGCTGTCGTGGATTTTCCGCAGCCGGTCTCTCCCACCAGTGCCATGATCTCACCTTCCCGGATACTGAAGGAAACATCATCCACTGCATGGATCGTATAATCGGAACGGATACGGAAATGCTGCTTCAGATTTCTGGCTTCGATCAGTACAGGCGCCTGTTTCTGTTCTGTTTTCTGTAAAAATGACGCTTCCTTTTTATCCGGTTTCTGTTTACGGCCGCTGTTTTCCTGTAATCTGTCCTTCAAAATGGCGGGCTTTTCTATTTTCGGAGCTCTTTCATCCAGAAGCCATGTGGCTGCATAATGCGTATCACTGACTTTAAACATCGGAGGAGTCTGTTCATAATCGATTGCCAGCGCCTGGGGATTTCGAACGGCAAATGCATCTCCCGGCGGAGGATTCAAAAGAGAGGGCGGCATTCCGGGGATCGGATTCAGCTCCCCTTTTTCACCTGCAAATACAGGCAGTGAAGACAGAAGTCCCCAGGTATAAGGATGCCGGGGATCATAATAAACCTCTTCCGCTGTCCCGATCTCAATGATCTTTCCTGCATACATAACTGCAACTCTGTCTGCGATCCTTGCAACAGCTCCCAGATCATGAGATATGAACACAATACTGATCCCTGTTTTTTCTCTCAGCTCAAGAAGCAGATCCAGAATCTTTGCTTCCACGGTTGCATCCAGTGCTGTAGTCGCCTCATCGGCAAATAATATTTCCGGATCACAGGCCAGTGCAATAGCCAGCACACAACGCTGACGCATTCCTCCGGAAAAAAAATGAGGCTGCAGGCCATAGCGCTGTTCTGCATCCGGAATCCCTACCAGCTTCAGCATTTCCACAGCTTTTTTTCTGGCCTCATCCCTGGATACTTTCTGATTTTTGATAATAGCCTCTGTGATCTGTTTGCCAACAGGGATCGTCGGATTCAGCGTCAGCATAGGGTCCTGGAACACCATGCTTACCTTGCTTCCGCACAGCTTTTCCATTTTTTTTCTTTTATAGGCTGTGATATTCTCTCCGCAGAGACTGATCTCTCCGCTTTTTACATGTGCATTCGGTGGCAGAAGCTTCATCACACTACGGCACATAACGGTTTTTCCACATCCGGACTCACCTACGATACAAAGTATCTCTCCTTTTTTTACCGTGAGATCAACATTCCGGACGGCCTGTACCTCGCCGTCCGGTGTGTCAAAGCTTACCGAATAGTTTTTTAATTCCAAAACGGTTTCCTGCATGATCTTTTCCTTATTTTGTAATGGTCCAGTCTTCAATATTCCACATAACACCTACGGAATGATGTCCCAGAACACGTGTGGTATCCAGTCCGTCAAGTCCGGAAACGCCTACATAATCTCCCTGGAGATAAGCAACCAGAAGGATTCCAGGTACCTCGGCATATGCCTTTTCGAATTCACCATATGCTTCTTTTCTGGCTTCCTCAGTCTCACCGTGACGGCCTTCCTCAAGATATTTATCCACATCTGCATTGGAATAATGCATGTTGTTTCCACTTGCGTCGGTTACAAAGTTTACATATGCCATATCCGGGTCAAACTGTGTTGAATAGCCGGCAAGAAATCCATTGTATCCTGCATCCCAGTCAAATTTGGTAACAAGCTTTACTTCCATTTCCACACCAGCCTGCTTCAGCATATCAGACATGACATTGGCAATATCCACACGCTCTTCTTCGTAATCACGTACCTGGATGGTAAAGTGGAATTTCTGTCCGTTTCTCTCATAGATCCCATCATCACCTTTTTTCCATCCCAGCTCTTCCATCTTCTTTGCAAAGATATCCAGATCATAGGAGTAGATATTGGCTTCCTTATCTGTTCCGAGAGGGTTTCTCTGGATCGGGCTGTATGCCGGCTCTCCCTGTCCTGCAAGAACACCTGCAATAATGGAATCCTTATCCAGCGCATAATTCAGAACGCCGATAGAATCTCCGTTTTCCTTCCAGAAATCTGTGCTCATATCCATGGCTGCTCCACGGTAATCTGCTGTGGTGAACTCCCAGTAATTATATCCGTCCTTATCCTTGAACTGAGAAGCATAGTTGGAATTCAGCCATGCAAGATCCGCCTCGCCGGACTGGAGCATGGTTGCCTTTGTAGTCTCATCCGACACTGTACGGTATACAACGGTTTCAATATTCGGAACCTTTCCGTAATAATCTTCATTTCGTTTCAGTGTGATCATTCCGCCGGTAGCATCCCAGTCTTCAAATTTATAACGGCCTGTTCCCACCGGATTCTGGTTAAAGGCTGTAGTATTTATGTCCTCCCCTTCCAGAAGATGCTCTGGAAGGATTCCCATGGTGAAGTAATCCAGCATGGCAGCATCATACTGATCCAGTGTAAAGATCACAGTCTGATCATCCGGTGCCTCAATACTTGTAATGTCCTGATAGTTGCTGGTGATGCTGGCTCCCAGGGTTTCATCCTCTGTAAGCTCCTTATAGGTGTATACAACATCCTCTGCATTGAAATCTTCTCCATCATGCCACTTAACACCATCTCGAAGTTTAAAAGTATAGGTATTGGTATCCTTGTCAAAGGTATAACTCTCTGCAAGATCCTCTACCGGCTTTCCATTGGCATCATATTTCATCAGTCCTGAAAAAATAAGATCCGGAAGTTCATCATGGTTATTCAGAAGGGGATTAATTGTACTTTCTGACTCACCTGCATATACCAGAGTTTTGTTTTCTTCTGCCGCAGCTACGGTTACCA
>OGPJ01002921.1_pt1 | contig 10552 bp, 11 predicted proteins | sample 1552831 | NCBI WGS metagenome assembly OGPJ01 (sample SAMEA2579914, study PRJEB22360) | human gut metagenome | biome: human gut; feature: human-associated habitat; material: faeces | place: Denmark | collected 2008/2010
GGGTTCCAAGCGCTTCAATCTCTCTGGCAATGGCAAACAGGGAAAGGATAAAGAATCTGTCATCCCGGGTCTTGTCCCGCATATAGGGAAGCCTCTTGCCGGAGAGCGTCCAGTAGCTGCCGCCATATTCCAGGACCTCATCCGCCAGAGGCGGTTTGACCGTATGCTCGGAGAGGCCGGAAATAAAAGAGAAATGGGGCGTTTTGACGGCATAGTTGCCGTGATCGATTGCTATCAACATAACTGATACCTCCTGTATTCGTTCTGCTATATTACACAGTTAAATAAACGCATTTACAACCAGAATGCGCTTTTTTCACGAGTTTATACGCATAAGAAAAAGGCGGGAGATTCCCGCCTTTTTCCGCTACTGTGACGGTTTGCCGCCCTGCAGACAATATTTCCACACATAATCATCCAGTCCATTGTAATCAGGGTTCCAAAGGTACACGCCATATTCATACCCGGTCTGGGTAAGCAGCGTTTTCAAGTCCTCATACCCTTTCTTCACGTGTGGATTTTTTAGGAAATCCATGTCGAATGCTGCCATGACCTTTTTTACACCTCTCTCACGAAATATAAGGAGGGCCTGTTCCAGGTGGGAGAGCGCATTTACACCCCCGACAGCAACAACAGTCTGGCCAGTCAGCTCATGCACAATATCGGCCTTCATTGGTCCTTCAATGAGAAGGATCGTAGGACGCAGCTCGCCGGCAATATGAACCCAGCACTCTGCACTGCAGCCATCCGGCCTGCCGATACTGGATACCCAGCGGAATTTTCTCTTACTCACATTGTCTCTGCGGATTTGAAGGCCCTGTATCCGCCCCTCCAGATCACGAAAAGGGATCAGGATCCCTCGTTGCTCGCTGACGAATGTCCATTGACCGTTTTGGCGGTAAAAGCCAGGCACTCCTGACAGATAAAATCCTTCCGCAAGCAATTGTTTCGCAAGCACTCCTGTGCCGACCAGCGGCGTGGTTTTATACCCTAACCGTTCAATCTGCTCCAAATTCAAACCTCTGGAAAGCAGGTTTTCCCGATGGTCTGTTGCCAAAGGCAGTCGGCTCAGCAGCGCGCTGTAGGTCGCATGACGCTCATCGACATCCGCCAAAGGACACTCCTTGACCTCTTTTACCTTGATAGGTTTTGGTTTTGGAATATCTCCACTCACGTTCAGCCGCGCAATCAACGCTTCTCTGACAGACTCGCGGGATATACCGGCATAGTGGGCATACAGATCGAACACCCCACCAGAAAAACCGCAGCGAGGGCAGCGAAACACATCTTTTTGTAAATTGATGTTCAGATGCTTTTTCCTTGGGTTATCATCACAACAGGGACAAGGAATATTGTAATTGCTGCGGCCAGAGGGAGGGTAAGGAATCCCGATTAGCGGTATAATATCCGTCATATGGAACAGTTCCATACAGCCTCCTTTCCGAGGGCGGCCAAGCCGCCCTCAATACGATTTTTACGCTGAGGCCTGCTGCATGGCATATTCGCAAATGAATTTTGCCGCTGCTTTGATCTCTGGATCACCGGTAAATTTGGTTGCCACCCAGTTGATTGCATTTGGGTCAACTTCCAATACTTCTCCCAGCGTTTTTCCTCCAAATTTTTGGATGGGGCAAGGCGTATTCTTGGCCTGCTGCAGTTTCTCTTCCGGAGAAAGCTCGCGAGGCTCAGCGGGTGGGACAGAAGCGGTTGATGGCTCTGCCATAGATTCTTGCTTTGCCTCAGTGGGAGCGCCAGTTGCCATAGTGCCTAACTCATCTGGGGCGACAGTCTCAAAATCATCTCCAGCTGCATTAAACTGCAAGCCGAATCCTGCATTTCTCAGCGCGATCCCCACAGCGGCCGTCTGCGCCCACTCTCTTGGAGAAACAGACGGCTTAGAGGCGTCTGGACCACGAGAGGCGGTTGCTTCCGCCAAATAGCAATCCGAACCATCCTTATAGCTTGGGTAGATGCGTGCCGTGGCAACAAAGCAATCTTTGCTCGGCGTCACCTGAACAGCGATACGCCCCTCCGGGTATTTCAACCGGAACCATGCCATCTGGATCATAACGGGGAGTCTCTTTCGAGACTCCCCGGTGTTCAGGTCCGTATATTCAACTGCAAATGGTGTGGGGTCAAATCCCTCCACCTGATTGATACTGCTCAACTTGGCCAGCATGGCGGCCTTGTCATTCGAGTTGTTCTGACTCATGTTCATGTCCTCCTTATTTTTCTATCAGCACATATGTATTTCTGAGTTGAAGCCATACCGGCAATACTGTATTCAGCATTGTGCTGATGCTGCGTTTGTATAACTCCTCTCCTGAAGGCTGAAAACTGGAAAACCGTTTACGGCAATCTGCCACGGTTTTTCCAAGTGCCTCGGCTGCCACCTTTCGCTTAGCCTTTTGTATGTCATCTGCCGGAACACCAAACCTGCGTTCTGTTCCAATGCACTGCACATAGGCGTCAACCAGATGATAATGAGCAACCAACGCCTTCATCTCTGTGGTAACTGGCGCCGTTTTGCAAAGCATCTGACAAGTTTCCAGCACTCCGATGCGGTACAGCAGTTCCTGATACCTCATGGTGCTTTCTAAAGAGGTGTTTCCTTCGGAAAACTGCTGCAGCATAGCATTTTTCATGTTCTGATAATCAACAAGACAAGTAGCCATATTTTCTTCTCCTTTCATTTTGGGGTGTTCGTCCCGGTTTTTTTGTGTCCATATAACTCGCAGATCCTTTCTGCCAGCATGGTTTCCCTCTGCTCTGTATCCACGCGCTTAATCGCGATGCAAACGGCCCGCCGTTCTCCTACCAGAATCACCCGTTTCTTTGCGCGAGTGACTGCGGTATAAAGCAGCGGACGGACAAGCATCACGGCATGGGCACACTGCAGGTTGATGATGACAGACTGATATTCACTGCCCTGCGATTTGTGGACGGTGGAAGCATACGCATGGTCGAGCATTTCAAGATCGCTGCTTTCGTATTCCATGGTTCTGCCATCTCCAAAATCCACGGTAACATAGGAAGCATCTCCGTCACGGATAATACCGGTAATATAACCAACATCGCCGTTATTGACGTCTTCAAAATTCTTGATCTGCATTACCTTATCGCCCAGTCGGAAAATCCTTTTTCCATGGGATAACTCCGGCTTTCCCGCTGCCGGTGGATTTACCTTGGACTGCAGCCTACTGTTGAGGGCATTGACTCCCGTCTCAGTCTTCTGACGGAAAGGTGTCAAAAGTGCCACATTGTCCACGCCGTAATGTCCGGTTTCCTGAAGATAAAGCTCTTCCAGCAGATCGGCCGATTCAGATAGGTCGGAGGACTCAAACAGCTGAAAGTCATCCCCATATTCCATACCGAGATTTCCGCTTCGGATCAATTTGGCATTTGTAGCAATACGGCTGTCCGAAACTTTCCGGGCAATTTTTTTCTGATTGCCGGCTGCCAAAACTTTGCCGGTAAATTTTTTCCAGCCTCACAACAGGAATCTTCCCGCAGGCAATCAATGACTTCAGGACAGCTCCTGGCCCGACAGACGGCAACTGGTCCACATCGCCGATCAGTACCAACTGGCACCCTTGCGGGATGGAATAGAGCAAATGGCCCGCCAGGTAGACGTCCATCATAGATACCTCGTCTACCAGAACCAAATCCGCCTCAAGCTGTTCTGGTTCACAGTAAATTCCATCATCGCCGGCAATCAGGCCCAATGCCTTATGAATCGTCGTGGCCGGTATTCCTGTGGATTCTTCCATCCTCCGCGCGGCACGTCCGGTCGGCGCGCAGCATGTGATTTTGCCTGATGGATTTTTGCTGCGGTACAGCTCCAGAAACGCACGCTGAATCAGTGTCTTTCCAGTTCCGGGCCCACCAGTGACAACGGTGATAGGGGAAGTCATGGCGGTTGCTACTGCAGCTTTCTGTTCCTCATTCAGTGTGAGGCGGATTTTTTTCTCCAGTGCAGTAATATCTGCCGACAGATTCCCGTAATGGTGTGGCCTGGCTGTGTTTTGCAGATTATAAATCCGTTCAGCCAGCCTCTGCTCCGCTCTGGCCGCTGCTGACCGGTATACGCGGTTCCGGTATACCGCAAGGCGTTCTATATGGACAAGATACGCCGCTCTGTTAGCTGCCATTTCCTCTGTAAGGCCCTCTGTGTCCAGAATTTTCAGGCCCTGCTGGATAAAAGCGTGCTTTTCCATGCAGAGATGCCCTTTCAGTTCGGCCTCTGCCAGTGTGTAGAGCAGCCCTTCATCTACCCGTTCCGGGGAAAGCTTGTCAAACCCCATGCTCATGGCGATCTTATCGGCTGTACGAAACCCCACACCCGCCATTTCACAAAGCTTGTAAGGATGGTTTCGCACAATATCCATGGTCTGCTCTCCATACTTGAGATACAGCTTTACCGCCCGGTTCGGGCTAATCCCATGCGGTGCCAGAAAGGCAACCACATCACGGGCGCCACGGGAGGCCAGATAGGACTCCTTGATTTTCTTGAGCTTGCCTTCGCTGATGCCGGAAATCGTAAGCAGCTTGTCCGGCTCCTTGTCTAGCACTTCAAGAGACTCATTTCCGTATGCGGCATAAATCTTTTCCGCAATTTTGGGACCGATGCCCTTAATCTGCCCGGAAGACAGATAAGCGATAATCCCTTCTTTGGTTGGAGTGATAATTTCCTGAAAATTTTCCACCTCAAACTGGAGGCCATGCTTAGCATTCCTGCTCCAACGCCCCTTGAAGTCATAGCGGAGATTGTCGGCGGTGGGCAGGCAATAACCTACCGCCTTCACTTCTGAAACCATATTCCCTGCGGAATCCCGTATGGTCTCGCAGGGCCTGTATAAGGCAATCATATAACTGCCATCCCCCGCAGGCTGGCTGCGAGGGTAAATCAATCGTTTGAACTGACAAATCAAAGCGGTCGCTCCTTTCTTGGGATGCTTCCATAAGCATCATGATTCATTGTAAAAAGAAAAATCCCCGCCATTTTGCCTCTTTCTGAAAGCTCTCTCCATCTGTGGCTGAGGATGAGCCATAACTGGGTGATCTTTCACATAAGCGGCCGAAAACATGAGGGGGCGGTTCTGACGCACGATTTTCTGCACCTCATGGTGCAGATCCGCATCAAATACATAAATTGGCTTTCGTAATGCGGCAGCCTGGACAATCTCGCCTTTCATTCCCTCGCTCAGTTTGTTCCCACAGACGAGGATGAGCTTACTTTTCTCCATCAGTTTCAGGCCGAACCGAAGCGCAAGATTTCTTTCGTCCGTGTCTTCATCGCAAAGCAACATAGGGAGGTAAGCGTGAGGCGCCCGGGCGAGGTAGCCCATCTCTTCCTTTGCATAAAACATATAGGCCCGCGCTGCATACAAGTTGATCAGATACTGGTCCGCATCCTCCGCACGCAGCGGGGAACAAATATAAGCCGTTTCCTTTTCCGGCTCAGGGCGGAGAAACTGCAGAAGCAGACTGTCCTCCCAGTCGTCTGTAAAAATGTTGTTTGACATGAATTCTCCTTTCTCCGGCAATCATGCCGGTTCGATACGAACTTTCACTTTCCGGCTCTCTGAAATCTTCAACACATCCGCATAGGCTGTGGGATACTTCGCTTTGAGAGCTTTGGAATCCGGTCGTTTACTGGTCTTAGTTACGAAATCAATCAGAAGCTTATCACTGGTCGTTGTAAGCACCCCATGTTCATGCTCCTTCATAATCTCGGCAATTCGCACACTATGTGCTTCGATCTCCTTTTCGTAAGTTTTGATTTCCGCATTGCAGTCGGAGATTTTACCCTGCAGAAGGGCAATCTGCCGCAGCTGGCGCTCGTATTTGGCCGGCAATTCAATCGTAGGAAGGCCCGGCAGGCTTGCGCCATAGATTTTAGCCAGTGATTCCAGCGCCAGAGATGGTTTTACATCATCCATAGTAGGCGGTTTATCATGCTCCAAACTCCAGATCCACTGATCCAGGCGCTCGAATATCATGTCTTCCTTCACCTGGTCCCTGGTCAGTTCTGGTATGGCAAGGTCATGATCCGGGTTGTTGCCCCAAATACAGGAGAAGGCGCCATGCTCTGTTTCCTCAAAGGACATATAAAAGCGCAGCTGCATCTCATAATAGATGGGATAGGAGTCGTCCGCCCAATCGCCGGCTTTATGATAGGTACAGCTCTTGCATTCCAGAATTCCCGGTTTGCCATCTGCTTTCCGGATATACCTGCGGTCCATATTGGCCAACGCATACGGATGATCCGCATGTTGGTACAGGTTGGTGTCATCAAAAACCGTGTTGCCGGTTTTCTCCTGATACCAGTAAGCCGCAATGGGTTCCAGCAAGTGCCCCATTTTCAGCTGATCCAAGTTGGTTTTGGCAGGCGCTTTCATCCGCCCCTTCTTGATCATCCACAATTCCAATGGGGTCATCCAGGGGGACAATCCGAAAATTGTGGCCACATCGCTGCCGCCTACGGTATAAGGAATATTGCCTTTGGGACCATGAGCGCGGCATTCCAGCCACCGGTCATTGCTCATACCGGCGCAGTCACAGAGAATAATTGGTTTTTTCATCAGTAACTCACCGCCTTTGCCAGATCATAATCGCTCCAGCGCAGTGTGAGTGCCCTGGCCAGTTTTTCTTCGAGAGTCAGCAATTTGCTCTCCGATGCGTGCTCCGATTTCATGATATAGGGGATTTCCTGCATCGCCATGAACACATCATGGGCTGTTGCCGGCCCGCCGCCATAGGCCATCTCGTACATTGCAATCGCTTCCACTGCCGCTTTTTTGGGAAGCGACAGTTTCTTGCAAATACGGGTCATGGCGTTGACTGGATAGTCCAGATGGACCTCCAGCAGCTTTTGCAGCTTTCCTACAGAATCCTGAAACTGAGCAAACAACTGGTCAAGCGTTTCCTCAAAATCCTCTACCTTAGCCTGATGACGATGGTCAACCGCCACACATCCCCCAATATGGATGGGATACTGTGTTCCCATGAGCAGGGCAGACACCTTAGCGGAAGCAACACCCGTATCAGATGTCACAAACCGAATACCAGGCATCAGCTTCGAGGCCATGGTGGTTTTACCCTGGGCGATCAACACCTTTTCATAGGTGCCTAATAGGTCCTCTTTCTGACCCGGCATTGTCCAGGAAGCGCTGGTCAGTGCGTGATCGGTGTAACCAGATTGGAACTCACTCCCAGGGAAACGGTCATCCAGCTTTTTCGTAAGCGCTTTCAGCAGCTCATCGATGGGGAGTACGGAATAGTCAGCGGGATCCCCGGAGTGGGCCGCTGACACTTTCTCATTCCGAATGAGAAGCAGGGCATCAGAGGAGTAAACCTCCAGGCAATCGTTGAGCACCCTGGCAAGTTTTTCACGGCTGAGCTTCGGCAGCACAGTGCCGCCAATTTTTGCTCGGTCCAGCAAGCTCTTATAGGCGGTTGTTCGGATTGGATAGCAGTCAAAACCCAACTCCATAACAAGGCCCAAATTTCGAGCCGTGTCCTCCACCGCCTCAGTGCTGACCCCAGGGGCAAACACAAATGGGATTCCATGAGGTGACGATGTCCGATCCAGCGGCTCAATGCGCAATTCATTGATTTTGTATCTGAGCCACTGGCTTTCTGCCGCCAGATCCTCATGGTACTTCTGCATATCCTCAAGGGAGCAGAAGGTTGTCGAGTAGCTGTCTTCGCATGGTTTTCGCATGTAGATGCTCCTTTCTTTTTTGCGGTTTTCCGCTGATATAACAAAAGCCAGCAACCCCGAAGGACTGCTGGCTTGTGCCCAAATATGAAATTTTGGCCGGAAACAAAAAAAGTGCCACCTGCGAATACGCAAATGGCACTGTGATAAACTCTGTTAAACTATGCTCAGCCTGGAGCCGAACTTGATACTGATGTAAGTATTATAACAGAAGCCATCACAATAGTCAATCCGCTGAAAAAGAAAGGCACTGTTCTGCAGACAAAAAGGCCTCCTTAAACTTACCGCTCATCCACAGTTTCCAAACGATGTGTCCGGTTAACCTGAACGATACACATAATTACTACGCCCAGCATCGTACCCAACAGGATACCAAGGCCAAAAAATAACCATTTCATGATAATCACCTCCTCTCTGTGTGTAAAAAAAGAGCCGATCAGAACTATGATCGACTCTCTCCCTCTTTATGAACTACAAATTCAGCAATGCAGCAATTTCATCTATTGTATCCAGAACCTCATAAAATTCAAGGTCTTTAATATATGGGTTATCTGCGATATAGCGGTCCCAAAGAAGATACATTGTTGGTTCTTCACGGATATCCTTTAGTATTTCTCTCCAGTCATGGATGTCTTCCAGTGAACCCCTCTTTTCCGCAGTATGTAAAACCGCCCTTTGTAATATTTCCATACGAACTGTATCTCTGTGTCCAAGATAAAGCATATGAAGGTCATAAAAATCTCTCGCTCTGGTCGTTCCGATATTCCTACGCAGAATCGTCTCATATTTTTCTGCCAATACGGTTTCAAGCGTATATGCCATAACCGATACCGACCTGTCCTCAAATAACAATGGAAAGTCATACTGGACTGCCGACGGCGTAATCACATCTCCCGTTGTAATGTCAATTTTCATAGGGCTGTTAATCTTCCCATATTGAGCGTGCAGGTGTATCCGAAAATTATGATATTCATCTTCTTCCCGGATCGGTTCGATTTTCTGAAATTTAAAAGATATACCATCTCCCACATCTATGGAAAGAATTTTTTTGACAACATCCGTAATTTCCGCTTCATCCATCTGGATTCCCCGAACAGTCGTATCCATATCCATAGTTGTGCGCTCGCTGATTCCAATCATAGATGAAATCAATAGCCCGCCTTTCAGAATGAAATTCTCCCGATAAGAAGAACCCGCCAACCGATCTATAATCCGCTCAAATAGGAACATCTGCAGTACCTCCTGCGCACGCAGGCTTTTCTTTTCTGCCATACTGCGGATCATTCCTTTTAATTGCTCTGGTGTTTTCATCACAATACCTCCATATACATCCTTACTTTATCCTCTATTCCAAATATCTTGCTGTATTTGAGCAGCCGCCGGTTATTTGACCCGGATTTAAAGTAGTCTTTGATTGCTTGAGTATAAAGCTGCAGTTCTACTTGCGCCCGGTCACGGATCAAATCACAGATGCACCGCTCTTTATCGTACAATCTCACTGTACCGCCTTGCGGGGATTTTGTTTCTGTTATCCCTATTTCATAGATATGTGGTTGTACATAGTGGCAACGCAGATTCGGATTATCACGCTTCAGCCTGCTGATGTTGGTTCCGTGTGGGAGGGTAATATCCAGGAAATGCGGCGTTCGATCCGACAGTTCCCACAAAAAAAGCGCTGTGCCATAAGAAAAAACAGCCTTGGCGCTCTGCGCCTGCAACAATGCGTATTCATCCGCCAGACCTTCTGAAAGAATGTAAAGGCCCTTTCGTACTTGCTCCAATTTCCCTTCATCCACATACTTTCTCAATAAAGGTCTTCTAATCCCCATTTCTTCAATCTGCCCTGTTTTTAAAAAACCATCGTTATCTTCCGCAATGCTTTTTATGCTTTCCCAAATTCTATCCATTGGCCGCACCTCCCAAGCCGCATTTACATTCACGCTTCACATTATACAACATTGAAGTGCAAATGTAAATACAGCTTTAGAAGTAGTATACCCCAAATCCAAATTAATATAAAAAGGGATGCCGCCGAAGCGACATCCCTGCCTTGCATTTCTTCTCTATGCAGTTTTGCGGTACAGGCTCCAAAGGCCTCGCCCGTCATGGCTGAAATACCTTGGATTGCACTGCAGGGTCTGGCGGATTTTTTCTTTCCACCATTTGTTTTTCTGTGCCTTGCTGTGCGGCCCAATCTTTTCATATAGATAGGACAGAGGAACCGCCTCCGGACAGGATTCCAAGACGGCCGCTACAACATCCCGCCAGGTGGCTCCCGGCATATCCCGGATATCAATGTCCTTTTTCTGGGCCATCATAATGGGATAAAGCAAGGGGGCGTCTTTCCTGACGATAAGAACATACTCGTGCAGGATCGGAATGAACCGGCCTGTATATTGGATATTGTCTGAAAAACAGTTGTGCTGCGCTTTGATGATGACGTTTTCCAGCGTCCCGGGTTTGGTGAGTTCAAAAAGCATGCTGTAGAGCTTGCCCTTTTTCTTAACATCTCCTACCAGAACAGCCATACGCCCACCTTTTTCGAGAGCGCAGAATTGCTTCATCATTGCATAGTTCATGGCCGCTACGAAAGTGTCCCAATCCGGGATCCGTGATAGGTCCAGCGGCCGCGGGTCAAAGCCATATTTGGCGCGCACATCCTCTGCGCTGTACATTTTATCCGAATACTGGATGATGTCCCAGTATGGCGGATGCCAGAAGATGAAGGGCGGCCGCTCAGGAATATCGCTGTGCAGCAGGTCAAACCCGCTGTGCAGATCGTAGCAGTGGCTGGTGGTTTCCATTTTTATTGCAGGGGGAACCGATTGA
>OGPJ01002923.1_pt1 | contig 10541 bp, 12 predicted proteins | sample 1552831 | NCBI WGS metagenome assembly OGPJ01 (sample SAMEA2579914, study PRJEB22360) | human gut metagenome | biome: human gut; feature: human-associated habitat; material: faeces | place: Denmark | collected 2008/2010
GATATGTTCGTATCCTGCTGAGGGCACAGGGGCAAGAACCCTGTGAAGCAAGGTGGTACCGCGGATAATGTTGGATTATTCGTCCTTGACAAACGATTTTCTGTTGTCAGGGGCGTTTTTTATTTGCTTTTTAAAGCTCCTCTGACACAGCGTCAGAGGAGCTTTTTTTCGTCACAAGGAGGCAGAGAGCTATGAAATGTTTACCTGAATTTGCCGAAGTCCAGCGCATCGCCGCCACCGGACAGTATGCCGTCCTGCCGGTCAGCTGTGAGCTGCTGTCCGATTTCACCACCCCCATCGAAACCATGAAGATTTTAAAGAACGTCTCCACCCACTGCTACCTGCTGGAGTCCGCTCTGGCCAACGAGAAATGGGGGCGGTACACCTTCCTGGGGTTTGATCCCAAGCTGGAGGTGAAGTGCATCGACGGCGAGCTGCGGGCGGGGAATTTCAAGATACACACCGACAACCCGTCTGACTACCTCCGCCAGATTTTGGCCGACTACAAAAGTCCCAGATTTGACTACCTGCCCTCTTCCACCGGCGGTTTGGTGGGCTACTTCTCCTACGACTACCTGGCCTACAGCGAGCCATCGGTCAAGTGTCCGGTGGAGGACAGTGAGGCGTTTCAGGATGTGGACTTGATGCTCTTTGATAAGGTCATCGCCTTCGACCACGCCCGTCAGAAGATCATCCTCATCGTCAATATGTCCCTGGATGACGTGGAGGTAGGCTACAACAAGGCGGTGCTGGAGCTGCACCAGCTGGCGAAGCTGCTGCGGCACGGGGAGAAGAAGGAGGAGCCTAGCGGGAAGCTGCTGGGGGAAGTGACGCCCCTGTTCGACCAGGCGCAGTTCTGCGCCATGGTGGAGCGTGCCAAAGAGCACATCCGAGAGGGGGACATCTTCCAGATCGTCCTGTCCAACCGGCTCAGCGCCCCCTTTGAGGGCAGCCTGCTCAATACCTACCGCGTCCTCCGCACCATCAACCCCTCCCCCTATATGTTCTACTTCTCCGGCACCGATGTGGAAGTGGCTGGACGACGTTCAGGCACAGGCCATCCTGGACATGCGTCTGAAAGCCCTGCAGGGTCTTGACCGGGAAAAGCTCCAGGGCGAATACGACGAGCTGGAAGAAAAAATCAAGTATTATCTGGAGCTGCTGGCGGACGAAAAGGAGCTGGCGGAACGCAATATGCTGGTGGATTTGGGGCGGAACGACCTGGGCAAAATCAGCAAATTCGGCACCGTCCAGGTGGAGAAATTCCACTCCATCGAGCGTTTCTCCCACGTCATGCACATCGGTTCCACTGTAAAAGGACAGCTTCGGAAAGACAAGACCGCAGTCGATGCCATCGATTCCGTTCTCCCGGCCGGAACCCTCTCCGGTGCACCAAAGCTCCGTGCCTGCCAGATCATCAACGAGCTGGAAAACAACAAGCGCGGCATTTACGGCGGTGCGATCGGCTATCTGGATTTCACCGGAAATATGGACACCTGCATCGCAATCCGGCTTGCGTTTAAGAAAAACGGAAAAGTGTTCGTCCGCTCCGGTGCCGGCATTGTAGCCGACAGCATACCGGAAAAAGAGCATCAGGAATGCATCAACAAAGCAAAGGCCGTGATGGTCGCACTTGCAGAGGCAGAAGGAGGAAGTAACTTATGATACTGCTGGTAGATAATTATGACAGTTTTTCCTATAACCTGTATCAGCTCGCCGGTTCGATCAATCCGGACATGAAGGTCATCCGGAACGACGAGATGACGATCGACGAAATCTGCGCACTGGCACCGGCATCCATCATCTTATCTCCCGGACCGGGCCGTCCGGAGCAGGCAGGCCGATGCATGGAGATTGTAGAAAAATTAGGCGGCGAGATCCCGATCCTCGGTGTCTGCCTCGGTCATCAGGCAATCTGTGCCGCGTACGGCGCGACCGTCACCTATGCGAAACAGCTGATGCACGGCAAACAGTCCGAGACAACGCTGGATCTTACCTCGGAATTATTCCAGGGGCTGCCGGAAACCGTTCCGGTTGCAAGATACCATTCCCTCGCAGCTGATGAAGCGACACTGCCGGAAACCTTAAAGGTAACGGCAAGAACTGCAGACGGCGAGGTCATGGCAGTCGAGGACAGTGAGAAAAAGATCTACGGAGTCCAGTTCCATCCGGAATCCATTCTGACCCCGCAGGGCAGACAGATGGTAGAAAACTTCTTAAAAATTACAAGATAGATCACAGGACAGCAAAGAAAGAGAGGAACGGAATATGATTCGGGAAGCGATTGTAAAACTGGTACATAAAGAGAACTTAACCTACGAGATGGCAGAGGGCGCCATGGATGAAATCATGGGAGGAAAAGCCGATCCGATCCAGATCAGCGCATTTTTAACTGCCATGACGATGAAAGGCGAGACAATCGAAGAGATCACCGCATGTGCCAACGGCATGAGAAAGCACGGTATTCACATGGAACATGACAAGGATGTTCTGGAAATCGTCGGAACCGGCGGAGATAAATCCAATTCCTTCAACATCTCCACAACAGCATCCCTTGTGATCTCTGCAGGCGGCGTCGCAGTTGCAAAACACGGAAACCGCGCCGCATCGAGCAAATCCGGCGCAGCCGACTGTCTCGAAGCGCTCGGCGTCAAAGTCGACCTGGAGCCGGAGAAAAACAAAGAAGTTCTGGAAAAACTTGGAATCTGTTTCCTGTTCGCACAGAAATACCACATGTCCATGAAATACGTGGCACCGGTCCGCAAGATGCTCGGCATCCGAACCATTTTCAACATCCTCGGACCGCTGACCAACCCGGCAGCAGCCACGATGCAGGTGATGGGTGTCTACGAGGAAGCACTTGTCCGCCCGATGGCAGAAGTTCTCTCCAATCTTGGTGTCAAACGCGGCATGGTTGTCTACGGCCAGGACTGCCTCGATGAAATTTCCTTAAGCGCACCGACAAGCGTCTGCGAGATCAAGGACGGAACGTTTGAGGAATACGTCATCACACCGGAAGAGTTCGGCATGACCCGCTGCACCAAAGAAGAGCTGGCCGGCGGAACTCCGCAGGAGAATGCTGAAATTACGAAAGAAATTCTTGCAGGAAAGAAAGGCCCGGCAAGAGACGCTGTTGTCCTGAATGCCGCCGCAGCCCTTCATGTAGCAAAAGAAATCCCGATGCAGGATGCTGTAAAACTGGCAGAGGAGCTGATCGACAGCGGAAAAGCACAGAAAAAACTCGAAGAGTTTGTGTCACTCGCCAATAAATTGGCAGAAGAGGAATAAACATATGATACTAGAAACGATTGCAGAAGCCACAAGAAAACGTGTCGCTGCAGAAAAAGAGAAGTGTTCTTTTGCAGAAATGAAAGAAAAAGCAACGGCGATGAACCCGGACACCGGATTCCCGTTTGAACAGGCGCTGAAAAAGCCGGGCATGTCCTTTATCTGCGAGGTAAAAAAAGCCTCCCCGTCGAAGGGCATCATCGCAGAAGATTTCCCCTATCTGGAGATCGCAAAGGAATATGAAGCGGCCGGTGCCTCCGCCATTTCCTGCCTGACCGAGCCGGAATACTTCAAAGGCGACAAGCGTTACTTAAAAAAAATTGCAGAAACCGTATCCATCCCGGTTCTGCGGAAAGATTTTACCGTGGATCCCTATATGATCTACGAGGCAAAGGTGCTCGGAGCCACCGCTGTCCTTCTGATCTGTGCGCTGCTGCCGGAGGAAACCTTAAAAGAATATCTGGAAACAGCGCATTCCCTCGGCCTTTCCGCTCTTGTGGAAGCCCACGATGAGGCGGAGGTTGCACAGGCCATGCGCGCCAGAGCAAGGATCATCGGCGTCAACAACCGCAACTTAAAAGATTTCACGGTCGATATCCACAACAGTGAGCAGTTGCGGGAGCTTGTTCCGGAAAACATTGTTTTCGTATCCGAGAGCGGCATCAAAACGCCGGAGGATGTCGGAAGACTGTATCAGAATAAAACCGATGCCGTTCTGATCGGCGAAACGCTGATGCGGAGCAGCAACAAAAAAGCAGAGCTTGAAAAACTCTCTTCAATGTGTTAAAGTGGTAACGTAAGTGCGCAAAACAAAACAGAGCGCACGGGGAGTCAAACGTTATGGAAGAACAGACCAGAATCAAAATCTGCGGGCTCACACGGCTGGAAGACATCGATGCGGTGAATGAGCTGAAGCCCGAATATGTCGGCTTTGTCTTTGCAAAAAGCCGCAGACAGATTACAAAAGAACATGCCGTGACGCTGCGGCGCTATCTGGATCCCGAAATCCAGGCGGTCGGCGTCTTTGTGAACGAGCTTCCGGCGATTGTCGCAGGATACCTCGAAGAGGGCGTCATCGATCTGGCACAGCTCCACGGAAATGAGAGTGAAGAATATATCCATTCGCTCCGGTTCCGCACCGGCGGGGAACTGATCAAGGCATTTTCCATCAAAACCAGGGAGGACGTCGAAAAGGCGAAAAAAAGCAACGCCGATTACATCCTTCTCGACCACGGAAAAGGCGGTACCGGCGAATCGTTCGACTGGTCACTGATCAGAAATATGGACCGCCCGTATTTCCTTGCGGGAGGCCTGAACGCCGAAAATGTGGAACAGGCGATTTTACAGACACATCCCTTCGCCGTCGACATCAGCAGCGGTGTCGAGACAAACGGCGTAAAGGACCCGAAAAAAATCACAGAATGCATAAGGAGGATAAGACATGTCTGACGGAAGATTTGGTATTCACGGAGGCCAGTACATACCGGAAACTCTGATGAATGAAATTATCAATTTGGAAAAACAGTACAATTATTATAAAAACGATCCGGAGTTCTGCCAGGAGCTCGATGACCTGCTGAAAAATTACGCGGGCCGCCCGTCCCTTCTCTACTACGCAGAGAAAATGACAAAGGATCTCGGCGGAGCAAAAATTTACCTCAAACGAGAGGATCTGAACCACACCGGAGCCCACAAAATCAACAACGTGCTCGGACAGTGCCTCCTCGCAAAAAGAATGGGAAAAACCCGTGTCATCGCAGAGACCGGAGCCGGCCAGCACGGTGTGGCAACCGCAACGGCAGCAGCGCTGATGGGACTTGAGTGTGAGATTTTCATGGGAAAAGAAGACACCGACCGTCAGGCCCTCAATGTATACCGGATGGAGCTTCTCGGTGCAAAAGTAAATGCCGTTACTACCGGAACTATGACCTTAAAAGATGCCGTCAATGAGGCGATGCGCGAGTGGGTATCACGTGTCGATGACACCCACTACGTTCTCGGTTCCGTTATGGGCCCGCATCCGTTCCCGACCATCGTCCGCGATTTCCAGGCTGTCATCAGCAAAGAGGCAAGAGAGCAGATCCTCGAAAAAGAAGGAAAACTCCCGAAAGCCGTCATGGCATGCGTCGGCGGCGGAAGCAATGCGATGGGTATGTTCTATAACTTCATCAATGACAAAAATGTCCGCCTGATCGGATGCGAGGCAGCAGGACGCGGCGTCAACACCGCAGAGACTGCAGCAACCATTGCAACCGGAACACTCGGCGTCTTCCACGGTATGAAATCCTACTTCTGCCAGGATAAATACGGTCAGATCGCACCGGTTTACTCGATTTCCGCAGGCCTTGACTACCCGGGCATTGGACCGGAGCATGCATATCTGCATGACATCGGCCGCGCCGAATACGTTCCGGTAACGGACGATGAGGCAGTAGAAGCTTTTGAATACCTCGCAAGAACCGAGGGTATCATCTGTGCGATCGAGAGTGCCCATGCAGTAGCCCATGCGATGAAGATCGCAAAAGAATTTGATCCGGAAGACTCCATCATCATCTGCCTGTCCGGACGCGGAGACAAAGACGTAGCAGCCATTGCAAGATACAGAGGGAGGGACCTTCATGAGTAAAGTAACAGAAGCATTTTCAAACGGCAAAGCATTCATTCCGTTTCTGACAGCCGGAGACCCGAACATTGAAAAAACAGAGAATTATATTCTGGAGCTCGAAAAAGCAGGCGCAGACCTGATCGAGATCGGCATCCCGTTTTCCGATCCGATCGCCGAGGGCGTTGTCATCCAGGAGGCAGACCTCCGTTCCTTAAAAGCCGGAACCACCACCGATAAAATTTTCGATATGGTAGCTTCCGTGCGCAGAAAAACAGACATTCCGCTGGTGTTTATGACCTACTTAAACCCGGTGTTCCATTACGGATACGAGCCGTTCTTTACAAAATGCGAGGAAGTCGGCATCAATGGCATCATCATCCCGGATATGCCGTATGAGGAAAAAGGCGAATTAAACGATATTGCGCGCAGCCATCAGGTAGATGTCATTTCCCTGATTGCGCCGACGTCTGAGCAGCGCATCCAGAAAATTGCCGCAGACGCCGAAGGTTTTATCTACCTCGTATCGTCTCTGGGCGTTACCGGTGTCAGAAGCGAGATCAAGACAGACCTCGATTCCATGATCGCCGCAATCCGCAAAGTAACCGATATTCCGGTAGCCGTAGGCTTCGGCATCAACACGACCGATCAGGCGGCCAACATTGCAAAAATTGCGGACGGTGTCATCGTCGGAAGCGCTATCGTCAAAATGATTGCGAAGTACGGCACTCATGCGGAGCAGCACATCTATACGTATGTCCGCATGATGAAGGAAGCTGTCATGACAGCAAATAAATAAAACCCGCGTCATTGCGTGTTTGAAAAAACTGTGTTAAGATGAGAGCGTGTCTGAAACAAACCGTTTTGGACACGCTTTTTCAACATAAAATACCTGACCGGCTTTCAAAAAAGCCGGATAGAATATGGAGGAAAAACGTGTTAGATGTATGTTTACTGGGAACAGGCGGTATGATGCCTCTGCCAGGCAGACGCCTGACCGCCCTGATGACCCGATACAACGGAAGCAGCCTTCTGATCGACTGCGGCGAGGGAACCCAGGTTGCCATCAAGGAAAAAGGCTGGACCTTTAAGCCGATTGATGCCATCTGCTTCACCCATTACCACGCAGACCACATCAGCGGCCTTCCAGGACTTCTCCTGACGATGGGAAACACTGACCGGAGAGAACCGCTGACCATGATCGGCCCAAAAGGCCTGGAGCGCGTCGTCAATTCACTGCGTGTCATCTGCCCGGAGCTGCCGTTCCCGATTGTATTTCACGAAGTGACAACGCCGGAGGAAGTGATCGAGATGAACGGCTACAAAATCACAGCCTTCCGCGTGCAGCACAATATCACCTGCTACGGCTATTCGCTGGAGATCTCCCGCAAGGGAAAATTCGATGTGGAGCGCGCTAAAGCACAGGAAATTCCGATTAAATGCTGGAATCCGCTGCAGAAAGGCGAGACTGTCACCCTGGATGGAAAGACGTATACGCCGGACATGGTCCTCGGCCCTGCCAGAAAGGGACTGAAGGTGACCTACTGCACCGATACCCGCCCGATTCCGTCGATCTCCGAACATGCGAAAGGCTCCGACCTTTTCATCTGCGAGGGAATGTACGGCGAGCCGGAAAAACAGGCAAAAGCAAAAGAATTTAAGCATATGACCTTCTACGAGGCGGCAAAACTGGCAAAAGATGCCGAGGCTGCCGAAATGTGGCTGACCCACTTTTCCCCGTCGCTCGTCGGCCCGCAGCGGTACATGGATGAGGTACAGAAGATTTTCCCGGCCGCAGAGCTTGGAAAAGACGGAAGATCAGTAGAACTGTTATTTGAAGAGGAAACGAAAAATGAGTGAAAAAGATACCCTGATTCTTGCAATTGAGAGCTCCTGCGATGAAACCGCAGCCTCCGTCGTGAAAAACGGAAGATGTGTGCTGTCTAACATTATTTCATCCCAGATCGCCATCCATACCCTGTATGGCGGCGTTGTGCCGGAAATTGCATCCAGAAAACATATCGAAAAAATCAACCAGGTTGTAGAAGCAGCCTTAAAAGAAGCCGATGTCACTCTGGATGATATCGATGCGATCGGTGTTACGTACGGCCCTGGCCTTGTCGGCGCACTTCTCGTCGGCGTGGCAGAGGCAAAAGCGATCGCCTATGCAAAAAAGAAACCGCTGGTCGGCGTTCACCATATTGAAGGCCACGTCTCGGCGAACTATATCGAACACCCGGATCTGGAGCCGCCGTTCCTGTGTGAAATCATCTCCGGAGGCCATACCCATCTTGTCATTGTAAAAGATTACGGTTCTTTCGAAATCCTCGGAAGAACGAGAGACGACGCAGCCGGAGAAGCCTTCGACAAGGTAGCCCGTGCCATCGGACTCGGCTATCCGGGCGGACCGAAGATCGACAAGCTGGCAAAAGAAGGAAACCCGCACGCCATCGACTTCCCGCGTGCCCACATGGAGGATGCGCCGTATGACTTCAGCTTCAGCGGCGTAAAATCTGCCGTTTTAAACCATCTGAACAAATGCCGGATGACAGGCGAACCAATTGTCGAAGCAGACATCGCTGCGTCCTTCCAGCAGGCCGTTGTGGACGTTCTGGTGGATAATGCCATCCGTGCGGCCAAAGATTACCATATGGACCGTCTGGCGATCGCCGGCGGCGTTGCATCGAACGGGGCACTCCGCGCGGCGATGGAAGCAGCATGTGAAAAAGAGGGCATCCGCTTTTACCGTCCGTCCCCGATCTTCTGTACCGACAATGCGGCCATGATCGGTGTGGCAGCTTACTACGAGTACCAGAAGGGAACCCGCCACGGCTGGGACCTGAATGCCGTACCGAACCTGAAGCTTGGAGAACGATAAGAAAAAGAAACTTCCGCAGCAGAACGGAGAAGAGAGATCTGCTGCGGAGTTTTTGTATTTGTAGAAAACGGAGGAAAAGATGAACGAGAAGAAAGAAAAATACACTGCGGTTGTCCTGGCAGCCGGAAAGGGAACCCGGATGGGCGGAAGCGTAGCAAAACAGTTTCTGGAAATCGGAGGAAAACCAGTCGTGGTTTACGCGCTGGAGGTTTTTGAACATTCGCCGGAGATTGACCAGATCATTCTTGTGACAGGTGCGGATAAAATAGAATACTGTCAGAAAGAGATTATCGAAAAATATGGAATTAAGAAAACTGTTTCCGTATGCGCAGGCGGAAGGGAACGGTATGAATCTGTCTGGAAAGCATTGCAGACGCTGAAAAGCCTGGAAAGCGAACAGGAGCAGAAGACCGATTACGTTCTGATTCACGATGGCGCCCGCCCGTTTTTAAACCAGGAAATGCTGGAACGTCTCTGCGCATGTGTAAAAGAAGAAAAAGCCTGTGTCCTTGGCATGCCGGTCAAGGATACCATCAAGCTTACCGATGAAAACGGAAAAATCAGGGAAAGCCCGCGAAGAGATCTCGTATGGCAGGCACAGACCCCGCAGGCCTTTGCAGCAGAGCTTCTGTTTCCGGCATTCGAAAAACTGATGCAGCATTCCACAGAAGGAATCACCGACGATGCCATGGTTGTGGAGCAGGAGATGGGAATCGCATCAGTGATGGTAAAAGGCGGCTATGAAAATATAAAAATCACAACACCGGAGGATCTGCTTGTTGCAGAGAGCTTTCTGGCAGAAAAATAGAAAAAAGCAAAATACAGAAAGCAAACTATAAATAGATAAAAACAAATGTGTGAATTGCAAAACGGGGAAAAACAGCGAAAACGAAAAAGAAATTGAAAAAAATGTAAAAAAAATTCAAAAAAGTGAATTTCCGCCTCTTTTATATAAAGCACCATACATAACATTTAATTTATAAAGTTTTTTAGTAAGTTTGTGACGTCAGTATTCATACAACATTGTATCGAGAAGGTAGGTCTGATCAATGAAACGTTTTTTATGCGAAAAAATAAAGATGCTATGGGCGGTCACTTTGATCTGGGTAATTTTATCCGGGATCATTTTGCGTCTTTATGTGCCATCGCCTTTAAAATCACGGGAAATTCGGAAGTCGCCAAAGATTTAGCCCAAGATGTTATCATCAAGTTTTGGGAAAATCAAGGACAACACAAACAATTGGATTCCATCGAAAATTACCTATTTATCATGATCCGCAACGAAGCACTAAATTACCTCCGGGGTCTCTCCCGTGAAAAGAACCGCCACGAAAAAGCCTCTCTAAACTCCGAACAGGAGGAATCCTTGTGGGACACCATCATCGAACAAGAAGCCAACCAGCTACTTCAAACTGCCATTGCAACTCTCCCCCCGCAATGCAACCGAATCGTGGAACTCTCCCTCACGGGCAAAAACACGAAAGAGATCGCAGAAACCCTCGACATCGCCGTGAATACCGTGAAAGTAGGTAATTTCCGTGAAAGCCATAAAAAGCAGGGCCATCCATAAACTAAGGGAATACTTCTCCCGAAATGACATTTGGATCGAGTTTTAAATCGTCTTCATATAACGGTTTCACACAAAGAATAGCTTATCTTTGTTACATATTTCCAAAATCAATATAATAATTCATTATGGCACAAATTACATATAGCAAACAATATTCCGATGCCATTCAGGCAATTAAACAGGCCATTTTGCAGAGTCGCTAC
>OGPJ01002944.1_pt1 | contig 10490 bp, 4 predicted proteins | sample 1552831 | NCBI WGS metagenome assembly OGPJ01 (sample SAMEA2579914, study PRJEB22360) | human gut metagenome | biome: human gut; feature: human-associated habitat; material: faeces | place: Denmark | collected 2008/2010
CGTGAAATTCGTCGTGAACGTCGTATAGAGTTGGCTATTGAAAATCACCGTTACGAAGACTTAATGCGTTGGAAAGCCGGTAAATTATTGACAGTTCCTTTGCGTGGCATGAACTTCAACGCTGTAAAAGATTTGTATGATGGAAGTCACACAGACAAACCCGAAATAGCAGTAAAAGTAGAATTAGGTAAAACTGTATTTGCAGACAAAGACGGATTTATCATCTGCTATCCAAAAAGTCCGTATAAAAACACAATCAACGGTACACTTCCTTGGGATGACTATCGCTACTACTGGCCTATTCCGAAAGAAGAGTTAATTATGAATCCGAATTTAGTTCAAAACAAAGGTTGGGAAAACAAATAATTATTTATTACACAATAAATATATCAATTATGCAAAACTATATCAAGATAATGTTTTTGTTTCTACTATTTGTATCATGTGAAAAATCAGTAGAAACAAGATTTAGCAAAGATGAAAAATCAAAGATGATTCTTTCCACTAAAAGTCAAGATCCAAAGGAATCCACTTTTGACCGAGAAAGAATTCCTGATTACACATTTAGGGCTTATGAATTACTAACTCCTATTATATCAAGTAGTGATAGATTTTTTTATGCAGAAATAAAATTTAAAGAGGATGAGTATCCATTTGAAATAATACCAGAAATACATGGTTACTATCCTAGTTCACAGATTAAAGAAACAGAATATCTAAAAAATCATGTCTGTATATACGACAGAACACTAGGTATTCATATTGGATATGTAAGAGACAATATTCTAGCACTCAAATTCACATACATACCACCAGAATTGCCTGCAGGTGAATTAATTCTGCATACGGCCGTAAAATGTGGTAACAATGTATATGACCGATATATAATGATCACTGATTTTAGTGGAAGTTTATATTATCAAATATTAAATGCTGGAGAAAATATAACAGATGATGGTATATTAGAATTTGTACCTGGAGGAAAAGCAGACCCAGATAAAATAACTTATAAACCAGGTTTCAGTCCTGTTTATTGTGACGGGAGAGATAATTAAACTACTACTAATTTATCCCAAGCCTATCCCGAAAGAAGAATTGGTTATGAACGAAAACTTAGTTCAAAACAAAGGTTGGGAAGACAAATAATTTTGATACCTACTTAATATTGTAAAGAGGCTATCCGATAATTCGGATGGCCTTTTTTCTCTTCTGAAAAAACATATGCCTTTTCCACCCTCATTTCCTCCTTCCGAGATAATAGTGATCGCATTTGATACAATTTTATATGTTCCCGTACACAATTTAGGCATACATTTGTTTTGTACAATTGAAATAGAATAACTTTAACATATCATGAACATGAAATATAAAGCATATTTATGCTCTTTCCTGTTAACCTTCCCAATTCTGGGTAAGGCTTCAGCCGAAGCTGATTCGTTGCGTCAGGTACAAATAAGCCGGCTGCAAGAGCAAGTCAACTGGGTAAACCCGGAAGCTATACGCGCTTATCTGGACGATACAAAATCATCCTTGGGAGATAAAGCTCAGGTGCTCTATCAAAAGCTGGAAGAACTGGAAACATTACTTCCCCAGGTAAACCGGCATTTATCTGAAGACACCACCCGGCAGACGATTGCCGAAGCAGAAAAACTGCTCGCCCTCAAGCGGGAAATCATACTGGCTAATCCGCTACTCGACGTAGACAAAATCCTGATAGCCCGTTATCGACTGGGAAATAAGGCACGCAAAGCGATGGGACCGTCGCTCGGGACCTCCGTTGCCAACTATAATTCTCTATTCTCCAGCCGCCGGAAAGGATATGATGCAGAAATCAGCCAGCTTTCAAATCTTCGCGGAGACATTCAAAGTAAAACGATCTATAAGCCGGAAGCGGATGTACCCATCTCAGATATACAACTGCACTGGGATGCAGACCGGCTGTTGTTCTCCTCTCTTAATGAGAACCGCCAGTGGCAAATCTATGAAATAAACACAGACGGAACGGGCCTGCATCAAAAAGTAGTTGTCGATGAACCGGACCTCGAATTTTGCGATGCCAACTACCTACCGGACGGAAAAGTGGTGGCCACCTGTAATATCGGTTATAACGGCGTCCCTTGCGTACATGGGGACGATGTCGTTGCCAATCTCGTTTCCTACGATCCGGAAACAAAAAATATCCATCGCCTGACATTCGACCAGGACGGAAACTGGGCACCGATCATCATTCCGAACGGCCGCCTGATGTACACCCGCTGGGAATATACTGACCTGACACATTATTTCTCCCGCATTGTTATGCACATGAATCCGGACGGGACAGAAAACAAAGCACTCTACGGAAGCGGTTCCTATTTCCCGAACAGTACATTCGACATGAAACCGCTCTCCAAATACAACAGCCGTTTTGTCGGTATCATCTCCGGCCATCACGGAACAGCTCGTTCCGGCCGGCTGATTATCTTTGATCCGGCCAAAAGCCGTAAAGAGGAAAAAGGAATGGTCCAGGAATTACCTTTCAGCAAACGCCCGATCGTCCCGATCATCAAAGACGAACTGGTGGAAGGTGTATGGCCGCAATTCATGAAGCCTTATCCTTTGAATGAAAAATATTTCCTGGTGGCCTGCAAACCCGGTCCCGACGCACTTTGGGGAATCTATCTGGTGGATATATTCGACAACCTTACCCTGATCACCGAGCAGGAAGGCGAAGGCCTCACCGCCCCCATCCCATTGAAAAAAACGGAAACACCGCCTATCATCCCGTCGAAAATCAAACCGGGAGAGAAAGAGGCTACCGTATTTATACAGGACATCTATGAAGGTGAAGGCACACAAGGCGTCCCGCGGGGAACAATTAAATCGCTCCGCATCTTCGCCTACGAATATGCCTATATCCTCGCCCCTTCCGACCATGATGCACAGGGTATTCAGAGCGGATGGGATATTAAACGTATTCTCGGTACCGTCCCTGTTGAAGAAGACGGTTCCGTCATGTTCAAGATACCGGCCAACACGCCTGTCTCTATCCAGCCACTGGATAAAAACGGGGCCGCTATCCAATGGATGCGAAGCTGGCTGACCGGTATGCCCGGCGAGATTGTCTCCTGCACGGGTTGCCATGAAGATCAGAACACGATTGCCATGCCTAAACGCACAATCGCCTCCACTATCCTCCCGCATAAACTGGAAATGCCCGAAGGAGGCGTCCGCCCGTTCACCTTCCGCCTGGAAGTGCAACCGGTACTGGACCGCAACTGCGTATCCTGCCACAATGGAACCATCGTCCAGCCGGATTTCCGGAAAGACCAGATGGTCACCTATAAACGTGGCATCCTGACAAAGCTGGAACGCCATTACGACCAGAGTTATCTGAACCTCCACCCCTACGTATACCGCCAGGGACCGGAATCGGATATCTATGTGCTTCGCCCTTACGAATATTATGCGAATAACAGCGAACTGATCCGTATCCTGCAAGCAGGTCACCACGGAGTAAAAATACCGGCAAAAGACATGCAGACCTTATACACCTGGATCGACCTGAATGCCCCCTATTTCGGAGCATTCACCCAACTGGACCTGAAAAAGGAAGCTCCCCAGAACCAGGTAGAACGCCGCATGGAACTGTCAGAGAAGTACAGTGGCGTACGTGTCGACTGGCAACAGGAGATTAAGGATTATGCAGCATGGCTGAAAAATAAGGAAAACAACGAAACAGACGGTACTACCGGAGCGACTTCGTCAACCGAAGCCAACGCAGGTACAACCAAGGACAAAAAGAAAACGAAAACAATTAAAGTCAAAGGTTTCCCGTTCAGCCAGAAAGAGGCCGTAAAGAAACAGGCCGAAGCCTCCAAGTCCCCACGTCAGCTGACTGTTGCTCCGGGTATCACACTGGATATGGTCTGGATTCCTGCCGGTACTTTTGCGATGGGTGACAATAACGATCCGTCTGCCTCACCTGCCTTCAAAACACAGGTTAAGGAAGGTTTCTGGATGAGTACCACCGAAATCACGAACGAACAATTCGGTGCCCTGTTCCCCGAACATGACAGCCGATATATCGGTCAGACCTGGAAAGATCATACGACTCCCGGTTATGCCGCCAATTTACCGAAACAGCCGGTAATCCGTGTGAGTTGGGAGGAAGCGAACGACTTCTGTAAAAAGCTGGGAGAGAAAAATCAATGCCGTATCGCCCTTCCGACAGAGACACAATGGGAATGGGCCGCCCGTGCAGGATCGGCCGGTGACTTCTGGTTCGGTGACCGTAAAACAGACTTCGGCATCTACGAAAACCTGGCAGACAGTACGACTGTCGACCTGGCCGTCACCGGTGTAAATCCCAAACCGATGCGTCCCAACGATCCGATGCGCCAGTTCTGGGACTTCCTGCCGAAAGAGTTGGGAGTCAACGACCACCATCTGATATCGGCCGATGTCGCTTCCATGAAACCGAATCCCTGGGGATTATACGACATGAACGGTAACGTAGCAGAATGGACCCGTTCCGATTACCTCCCCTATCCTCTCAAAGAGAAAACGGAAAAGGTCAAACCGGAACAGAAGGTTGTACGCGGAGGCTCCTGGCGTGAACGCCCGAAATACTCAACCTCGGCCATCCGCAAGGCTTATTATCCGTGGCAACGCCCGTTCAATGTAGGGTTCAGGGTTATTGTTGAAGAGTAGAGTCAATCATATCACCTCCAAATAGCTTCTTCCATTCCCGGCACGGTTCACACGAATCTGTACCGGGATACGTTCCGTCATCTCCTGTACATGTGAGATTACTCCGATCTTGCGGCCTTGTGTACGGAGGCTTTCCAGAGCATCCATGGCAATCCGGAGGGTATCGGCATCCAATGAGCCGAACCCTTCGTCGATGAAAAGGCTTTCTACCTTCATCCGGTTGGAAGACAGGGAAGACAGCCCAAGCGCCAATGCCAGCGAAACCAGGAAAGATTCGCCTCCCGACAAACTGTGCACCGTACGGACCTCATCGCACATATCACGGTCGATAACCTGTAAAGCCAGCGTTTCAGGCACCCGTTCCAACCGGTAACGGCGGCTCAGGTCACGCAACTGCACATTTGCATAACTTAGCAATACATCCAATGTATATCCCTGGGCGATACGACGGAACTTGGCACCATCGGCCGAACCTGCCAGGTCATTCAGTTTCGCCCAACGTTCACTCTGCTTACGGCAGGCTTCGAGTTCTTCCTGCTGACTGGCTATCTTCCGTTTGTTTTCAGATTGGGTACGGAGCCGGAAAGCATATTCATTCTTTTCCTGGGTGATACGGGGAAGAAGAAGTTCCAGCACCTCCCCTTCATGAGTCCGATTCCAGGATTCTGACCAGTCGGACAAAGCCTTTTGGCGGACCAATAAATCTTCCGACGCTTTTTCCAGGTCGCGGGCAATCTGGTCGGAGATACCCCGCAACTGATCGGCAACACCCGACTGCTCCGTCTGAACGGCTTGCAGACGTTTCAGGCGCTCTTTCAGTTCCTCTTTACGACGGTTGTAATCCTGTTCAACCTGGTCGGCTGGCTTACCGGAAAGCAGTTTAGAACGTTCGGCCCGGAGCGCGGTAAGTTCAGAACGGTTCTTGTCGTGACGCAGGGTAGCCTCTTCTACTTCTTTAGTCAGCGAAGGGAGGAAAGAGGCGTACGATTCGCATTCGGCCTTCTGGGCACTCTGCTCCCGTTGCAGTTGTTGCAGTTTTTCCGTATTTTCATGCCACTGGCGAGCAAAAGTGGTTAAGGTATCCCGGAAAGAGTCCGGATCCTGTTGCCAGGCTTTTTGCCATTCGTCATTCCCGAAAAGGCGGTTGGCGGCGGAGAGTGACTTCTCCAGCGTCTCCCGGCTTTCCACACGAATCGCTTCTTCACGGGTTATCTGCGTCTCAGCCAGTTTCTGACGTCCCTGCAAATCTGTACGGATATGGTCGGCCTCGGTAAGCTCCTTATGCAATTGCAGGAGTTGCTGTTGAAGCAGGCTTAGTTGCTTTTCATTGGCGGTATAGGCTGCTTTACGGGCATTCAATTGCTGGATTTGTAAAGTCATTGCAGCGATGGCCTGTGTGATGGGATTTTCACACACCCCCTGCCCCCTCTCAAGAGGGGAAAGGTTACCATCAGTTACAACAAGGGGTATCCGGCTCCCCTCTTGAGAGGGGGCAGGGGGTGTGTTACCCTCCATTACCGGATGATGCGTACTCCCGCAAACCGGACAAGGTTTCCCTTCCTGCAATTTCTCCCGCAACTCCAAAACATCCCCGCTAACAGCCTGCCGGGCCTGTTCCACCAACAGATTCTCACGTTCCACACGAACAGCATCCATCTGTTTATCTAGTTCAGTTATATCAGTTTCTTTTTGGGTTTGTTCCAATTTAACTTTAGCATCTTCTGTCTTTCGCAAAGCCAGTTGTTTGCTTTCTATTGTGCGCTGAACAGTGACAAGTTGTGCAGTCTGACGTTCCGCCTCCCGTTTAACGGAAGTGATTGTTTTCACGGCCTTTTCCATTGTGTGGCGACTTGCGGAAGCTGCATCAAGATGCAACAGCAAAGCAGCCAACTGTTCAGCTATACTCTCCTTGCTACGATACCGTTCGCGCCAGTCGCTTAACCGCGTAATCTCGGCCAAGCTTTGTTGTTGCCGGGTCCGGGCGGCTTTCAGCTTATCCTCTCCCTCCTTCTGCCGCCGGAGCACATCCCGCAGGCGGGTTTCCGTTTCTTTCACCGAACGGGTTACCTCATCGAGGCGCACGTCCAGTTTACGGGCTTGCTGCAAGTCCTGTTGCAAGGCTTTGAAGTCTGCTTCGGAACGTTGTTCATCCTGAATACCCTGTTCGTACTCTTTACGGGCGGTATTCAATAGTTCCGTAGCCCGGAGCAGTTTGGCGGCAGCCTCTTTCTGCTGAACCTGCCGGGATTCTATCTGCTGTCCGGTAGATTTAACAGCCTCCTGCAGAGCCTGTTGTTCTGCTTTCGCCTTTTCCAGGGCGGACAAAGCGGCTTCCGACTCTTTCAGCCGGGTTTGCAGTTCCTGTTCCGCTTCTTCCGTCAATAACTCGATTCCCTGGATACGGGCCTGTACCTTATCGTAAGCCTCTTTGGCAACGGCATTCTTTTCAAAAATCAGGCGGGAGATCGAAGAATAAAGTTCGGTGCCTGTCAGCTTTTCAAGCAGCGACGCTTTTTCTCCCTGTTCCGCTTTCAGGAAAGTGGAGAAATCGTTTTGCGCCAGCAGGACGGAACGGGTAAACTGTTCGAAGGTCAGGCCAATCAGTTCAACCGTACGCGCCTGCAATTCCGAACGGGTTCCCTGCTCCTCTTCTTCCTTATCTATATTATATAAGGTAACGCGAGGACTCTGCAAACGTCCGTTCTCCTTGTCGCGGGCACGTCCTACCGACCAACGGTAACGGTGACCGTTCAACGCCAGAAAGTCGACTTCCGCATATCCCGAAGCCGTCCCTCTTCGTAACAGGAAACGGGGATCGCTCTGGGGAAGCACCTCCTCATTCACATCCCGCAGTCTCACATTATTCTCTTTTGCCTGGTCCGTACGCGGCGTACGGGCAAACAAAGCCAGGCACATGGCATCCAATATCGTAGACTTCCCGGCTCCCGTCGGTCCCGAAATGGCAAAGATTCCGGCAGACAACAAGGGTTCGGCCGTAAAATCAACGTCAAAATCTCCTTCCAGCGAAGCCAGGTTACGGCCCCGTATCGCTAATATCTTCATAAAGAAACCTCCCGCATTACATCGTTGAACAATGATTCGATATCTTCCGGCAACTCGCCGCCATACTTACTGGTAAAGGCATGTTTCAGCATATCCAGCGGGGCGATACGTTGCAGGTCGTTGTAAGACAACGGACGGACCATATCCGCCTCCTCCCGTTTCGGATAAGAGGGGACGATAGAAGTCAGGCGGACCGCTTTATCAGCCAGCGCCTCTTCTACGCGGTGGCGGAATCCCGGGTCGGGCTCCGTCAGCAACACACGCACCTCCACATACGGCCAACGAGCCGGTTCGTCGCCCTCCTCCTGATTAGCCACACGCAGTCCGGCAAGCTGTTCAACCACCTCCTCCGGCGATGCAGGCTGCTCCGGAATCCGGTGCAAGGCGGCAAACAAAGGGACAGGCAGCGGTTCGACATCCGACAGGCATCCGTTTTCCACCGTAACGGCAACGACCTGGTGGCGGTAGTTCGTTTCCGAAAAAGACATCGGCAGCGGACTACCGGAATAGCGCAGGTTCTCCCTGCCCCCTATCCGCTGCGCTTTATGGATATGCCCGAGCGCCGTATAAGCCAGCCCTTCATCGAATGTATCCGAAGAGACGGATTCCAGACCGCCCATAATGATGCGCTCGCTACGGTCGTCATCCGACAGTTCGGCCCCGGTAGCATGCAAATGCCCCATGGCGACCAATGCCTCACCGGGCTGCCGCCGGGCATCGGCGAAATCATAGAGCTGGCGGTACATGCGGTTTATGCCGGCTATATATGTATCATGCCCCTCCTCCGGAGCCGGATAATCTCCCTGACGCAGATAAGGAACGGCAAGACACCAGCCTTCCCGCTTTTTCTCCTTATTATATAAAGGTATCATCAGGGAATCGAAGTCAATCTCTCCGCTTTCCGTCCGCCGGATAATCCCGACAATGGAGGTATTCAACTCTTCCAGCAAAGGAATCGGAGATTCCAGCCGTGCAGCCGAATCATGATTACCGGCAACGACAATAACCTGCAAATGCGGATTGCACCGGTTCGCCTCTTTCAGGAAATGAAAGAAACGGCGTTGCGCCGAGGCGGACGGGTTGGCTACATCGAACACATCACCGGCAATCAACAGGACATCCGTCTGCTGTTCCGCCAGGGTATCCACCAGCCAGTTCAGAAAGGCATCGTGTTCTTCCTCCCGGTCGTAACCGAAAAAAGTCTGGCCGAGATGCCAGTCGGCAGTATGTATAATCTTTAAAGACATAGTTTGTATATCTTGTTTCCGTTAAAATGAAGATTCAAAGATAAAGGATAATTCAGACATATACAGCCTGGCGGTGACTTTATATAAACACAAAAATAACTGCCGGTATTGCATATCACAACTGGATTCCTTTCATATCACAGTTGGATTCCGTTTGTTTCACAGATGGATTTCTTTTGTTTCACAACTGTGATATGAAAAGAGGATTTGTACAAATGTATAATATATCTCGGGAAAATCACTCTGTCCGGCAGGTAATTTTTTATTCCCGGCGGGTAATTGGGATTATCTTCGGGGAACTTTCGACGAAATGAATTAATAAGATATACTGTCGGATTATAGAATTAATGCCTATATTTGATGAGATTCAAAACATGACTGTAAATCCGGTGTTATTATGAGAAACTTGATAATAAGTATTTTGATGTGGTTATCCTTTATAGGATGTTCTGATAAGGATGGTTTGTTAAGTCCGGCAGAGATGAAAGAGGATATCCGGTTCTATTTTCATATGATCAGGGATATTCATCCGGATCCCTATCAACGTTACGATTCGCTGACTTTTGTCAGGCTGGAGGCTGAGATGATAGAATCTTGTTCTGAGCCTATGGCGAGAGAGGATTTTGGATTCAGGTTGATGAAGACCCGTAAATTCCTGGACGGGCATGTCGGGGTTTTCGATTTCTTTTCTCCTCCGAGGCGCTATCATTTTCCGACTGTTGAATTTCAGGGAAATCTGATGTTGTTAGGGAATGATACTTTCTTGGCTGTGAGAGATTCTTTCGCTTCTTATACAGCCCTGGATGTAGATTCTATGATTCCGTGGGACCAGCCTTCGAAAATCCGAAATGAGAATATGAATTTGTTGTTGAATTTGTTATTGTCTCCTGCAAATAAGAGTACAATGACCTATACCGGCGTATTAAAGACAGCGAATGGAACTCGCGATACGCTTATTTGTGTGGACACCCGTAGGGCAAAGAAGAATCCTATTTATAACCAGCCTTACTCTTCAAAATTATATCCGGAAGATTCGATAGCAGTTCTTTATTATAATAGTTGTATGATTTATGGCGAAGAAGATGTGAAGCGTTATAAGGAATACGTGGATACCTTTTTTGAAGAACTGAAAAGTAAGGGGATAAAAACGTTGTTTATAGATGTCACGCATAATGGAGGCGGATCGGATGGTAATAATTCTGTCATAATAAATCATTTAAAAGCAGATGCGTTTACTTCCAAAGTAAGAATGACGGGTAAGAAAGCAGGGGTGGAGGAATTCATCAATTCAGATCTAATCAAGAAGTTCTTTAATGAGAATCAAGAAGAAAAGAATTACTGGATGGAGACATTTGGGAATCCTATTATGGAAAAGGGTGTTGCGTTTCTGGAAGAATATACGCCAGGCAGGGAATCCGGTTATGATGGAAATGTTTTTGTGATTATGGGAAATAGAACGTATTCTGCCGGAGCTGATTTTTGTTTGAC
>OGPJ01002946.1_pt1 | contig 10488 bp, 7 predicted proteins | sample 1552831 | NCBI WGS metagenome assembly OGPJ01 (sample SAMEA2579914, study PRJEB22360) | human gut metagenome | biome: human gut; feature: human-associated habitat; material: faeces | place: Denmark | collected 2008/2010
TGAGGGCGGCGTCCTCATCGTGCAGCCACTCGGGCGCAATGCCGATGGCCGCCCACTCGTTGGCGGCGCGCTGGGCGTAGCCGCGCAGCCACTGCACCGCGCCGTTGATGCGCAGGCCCCGGTCTTTGTCGTAGCTTACGGCGCGGAAGCCGGTCGTCAGCTGCTGGGCGTCGACCTTTTCGCCGTTTACAAACAGCTCGGCCTCCACGGTGTAGAGGTAGGGGTCGTCGATGCTCCAGAAGCGCAGCGGCAGGGTGTCGGCCCCGGCATGCAGCACGGTGACCGACATGGAATCCGTAGCGGTCGGCGCGGGCAGGCTTTCGTCCTCCACAGGGCGGTAATGCCCGGGCACAGCCTCATCGGGGATATAGGCGTCCGCCGGGGTGATGCTCAGCGGTGGGACGGCGCGGCCCGTGGGGGCTGCGGTGGCCGGGGCGCCGTCAAAGATGGCGGCAACGCTGCCGTCCGGGCGGCGCAGTGTGATGCGCAGCTGGGCGGAAACGGGGACCTTGCCCTCGTTGCGGATCTCGGCCTCGACCCGGATATCCGCCGTGGCGTTGTCCAGATCAAAATTCCGGCCGTAGACATAGAGGCCCTTGGTCTGCAAATTGGAGTAGAGCGGCAGCGTCAGATAGACATCGGGTTTGAAAAACACCTGCACGGGGCGGGTGATGCCGCCGACCGAGGGATTGAAGTCGTTGCAGTTCCAGAAAAAGGGGACGCCCACGCGGTCGGCGGGGACGGCCTGCTCCTGCGGAAAGAGATAGCTGCCGGGGACAGCATCGGGCTTGTTGGGGGTCTCGGCAATGCAGAACGGCGCGTTGCGGGTGGCGGTGTTGTCGGTCGCAATGGCGATGAGGTTTGGCGCATCGTACCGCACATAAGGAGTAATGTCAAAGCCGAACGGCGCAACGCCGGCCTCATAGTAGCCGGCCAGCGTGCCGTTTACATAGAGGTAGCAGGTCTGGCGCAGCCCCTCAAACGCAAGCAGCACCTTGTGGTTTTTGTGCCGCGCCGGAATGGTGAGGATGTTGCGGTAGAAGGCTGCCGTGCGGCGCTGGCCGCTGCCGCCGTCCTGAATGCGGTCACGGAACAGATCCTCATCATTGAAGGTGTGGGGCAGCGTGACGGGCTGCCAGCCGGTTTCCCGGTAGTCGGCCTCGTAAAAGGCGTGCCCCTCGGCGTCCCGGTGGGCGTCAACGGCCTTTGCCATGGGGAAGGCATCTGCCCGCAAAAAGTGCCAGCCGTGGTGGAAATAAAAGCTTTCGCCTTGCAGTGTAGACATAGCGTTTTCTCCCTGTCAGATGTGCTGTATACAGTTGCAGGCCCGCGATCTTATCTTTATCATACGCGTTGCCGCGGCAAAAAACAAGTGTCATTTGATGGGCAGAAGGTTTTGAATGCGCGGTGCAGCGATAAATGTTAAGATATGGAAATAGGATATATTTGCCGGCAGCAGGGCGGAGTGACCCAACCCCGCCGGCAAAGCGGGGCAGTCAGGGCAAGGCTGTGCGGTAAAGATTCCGCAGCCGTAAGGCTGCAGCAGGCCTAAAAACGCCATTTGTCAAGATGCACAAAACAGGCAGGCACCATGTATAAAATATTCACAATTTCAACCCGAAACAGCAAACGATAGTGCCGGTAGATATAAGGATTGTTTTGTGTGTCATTCACATTGATAATTGCGCTGCATCGTGAAATATAATGAAAATTTTCGCATGCTTTTGATTGTAGCCAAATCCGCAGAGCAGGGGATACAATGGAAGCAACGAAACAGCCGACGCCGGATGACGAGGGCCCGCGATCCCGACCAAAGCACCGCGGCCGCCGGCTGATGAGAACACAAAGCAAGGAGGAAACGCTTATGGCACAAACCGCTGCGGTCAAGCAGAGCAAGGCCAATGCCCGCGCCCAGAAACAGCTGGGCCACAACACATGGCGCAAGGCGTTCATGCAGCACTACTGGTTATATATCATGATGCTGCCGGCGCTGCTCTACATGATCATCTTCAATTACCTGCCGATGACGGGCCTGTATATGGCATTTACCGATTTCAGCCCTTTCAACGGTGACACGATTCTGGAATCTGTGTTCGGCAGCCCCTTTGTCGGGCTGAAGTACTTTAAAAAGCTCTTCACCGGCCCGGACTTCTGGACGCTGTTCCGCAACACGCTGTCCATCTCGCTGGCCAACCTTTTCTTCGCCTTCCCGGCCCCCATCATTCTGGCGCTGATTTTAAATGAGCTGCGCTGCAAATGGTTCAAGCGCACAGCGCAGACGCTGGTCTACATCCCCCACTTTGTCTCCATCGTCATTGTGGCGGCGCTGACTTTCCAGATGTTCTCCACCACGGACGGCGCCATCTACCATGTGCTGACCCAGATCTTCGGCGCGAATGCGCCCGACCTGCTCAGCGACCCCAAGCTCTTTCCTGCGCTGATCGTCGGCCAGAATATCTGGAAAGAGACCGGCTACGGCACCATCATCTATCTGGCGGCGCTGTCCAGCGTGGATGTGCAGCTGTATGAGGCTGCCAAGATTGACGGCGCAGGCCGTTGGCAGCTGATGTGGCATGTCACGCTGCCCGCCATCCGCGGCACCATTGTCCTGATGCTGATCATGAAGGTCGGCCAGCTTCTGAACACCAGCTACGAGCAGATCTTCCTGATGCAGAACTCGATGAACCGCGCAGCCTCCGATGTGTTTGACACCTATGTCTACACCAAGGGCATCACGGGCGGCCAGTACTCACTGGCGACCGCCACCGGCCTGTTCAAGTCCACCATCAGTATGCTGATGGTCGTTAGCGCCAATAAGATCGCCAAGCTGTTCGGCGAGTCCGGCCTGTACTAAAGAAGGGAGCTGTGCTACAATGACAATGCCCTTTACCCATAAGAAAGACGAGGTGCGCGCCACCGGCACGCTGGAAGCCCGCACCCCCGGCGATCAGGCTGTACAGGTTCTTTTGTATGTCATCATTGCGCTGGTGGCGCTGGCCTGTGTGCTGCCCTTCATCTATGTGGTGGCCGGCTCCTTTGCGACCGAGCGCGAGCTGACCGAGCGTCCCTTCTTCCTGATCCCGCAGGATGTATCGCTGAACGCCTACCAGTACATCCTCAAGCAGGGCGATGTGTTCCGCGGACTGAAAAATTCGGTGATCGTCACCGTGATCGGCACGCTGATCAATATGTTCGTCTCCTGCACGATCGCCTACCCGCTGTCCCGCCCCTACCTCAAGGGCCGCAACGGCTTTATCAATATGGTTATCGTCACGATGCTGTTCACCGGCGGCATGGTCCCCTCCTACATTATGGTGGTCAATGTGCTGCATCTGGGCAACACCTACTGGGCGCTCTGGCTGCCCACGGCGATGAGCGCCTTCAACATGATCATCATCAAGAACTACTTTCAGGGTATCCCCATGGAGCTGGAGGAGGCCGCCATCATTGACGGCTCCAACGATCTGATCACCTTCGTGCGCATTATCCTGCCGCTGTCCGCGCCGGTGCTGGCCTCGGTCAGCCTGTTCTACGCGGTCAGCCACTGGAACAGCTACTTCAATGCAATGCTGTACATCAACAACTCCGACATGGAGGTCATCACCATCGTGCTGCGGCGTCTGGTGTTCCTGACCACACAGGTAGCCGAGGATTCCACCTTTGACTGGGGCGCAGCCGGTATGCCGCCCATCAAAGCTGTCAAGATGGCCACCACGGTGCTGTCTACCCTGCCGATCCTCTGCATCTATCCGTTTGTGCAGAAGTTCTTTACCCAAGGTGTCATGGTCGGCTCGGTCAAGGGCTGATACCAAGCAATACAACCACTTTTATACAAAAAGGAGAAAAACGAAAATGAAAAAGGCACTTGCCCTCTCTATGGCGCTGGCGATGTCCGCCGCCATGCTCGCAGGCTGCGGCGGCTCCGCCTCCGGCGGCCCCTCCGCTTCCAGCGCTGCTTCCTCTGCGGACAGCGCTGCCTCCGGCACCCCCACCGTCAGCTTTATGATCCCCGACTTCACCGGCCATGTGCTGAGCAATGAACATTCCGATGAGGTCATCGCCAAGTACGAGGCCTACACCGGCACCCATGTCGAGTGGCGCACCGAGGCCAACGACACCTACAGCGAGAAGTTCGGCCTGACCCTGATGGACAAGGACAACATGCCGATGATCCTGACCGCAACCAAGACGCTGGACCAGAACGCCAACGCAGCCGATGCTGCCAAGCGCGGCGCCTTCTGGGATCTGACCGAGTACCTGCAGGACAGCGAGGCATACCCCAACCTGTCCCAGATCAGCCCCGATGTTCTGAAGGGCCTGACCGTGGACGGCCAGATCATCGGCATCCCCCGCTCCCGCGCCATCGGCCGCAACGGTCTGGGCTACCGCACCGACTGGGCCGAGGCCGTGGGCATCACCGAGGCCCCCAAGACGGTCGAGGATGTCTATGACATGCTCTATAAGTTCACCTATGACGATCCGGACGGCAACGGTGCCAACGACACCTACGGTCTGGAAATGTGCAAATACACCGGCCCGTGGGATATTATCCAGACATGGTTTGGCTGCGGCAACGGCTGGGTCGAGCAGGACGGCAAGCTGGTTCCCGTACACCAGACCGCTGAGTATAAGGAAGCCCTTGACTGGATGCGCAAGATCTACGCCGACGGTCTGGTCCGCCCCGACTGGGCGACTGTGGACACTGCCAACTTCCAGGTTGATACCCAGAAGGGCGTCACCGGCGTCTTTGTCGACACGATGGACGGCTCCAAGCGCATCTGGAAATACTTTGAGGACAATTCCATTGCCGACGTAAACGATGCCTCCAAAATCGCCACCATGACCTCTGTCGGCCCCATCAACGGCCACACCCTTGCCACCACCGGCTACAACGGCTTCTACCTCATCACCAAGTCCGGTGCCAAGACCGAGGAGGATGTCAAGGCCTGCCTGCACTTCCTTGACAAGATGTGCGACCCCGAAATGATGGCGCTGGCCGACTACGGCCTGAAGGACATCTGCTATGACATCAACGAAAACGGCAAGATTGTTCCCAACGGCAAGTACGACACCACCAACTGCCCGCACGCAGGTCTGAATCAGGCTGTGCCCTATGTCCCCTACCTGACTGAGCAGAACCCCGATTACCAGCTTGAAAAGGCTGACTATCAGCTGGCTTACGAGGAGAGCATTGCCAACAACGTGCAGTATGCCGTGTTCAACCCCGCGCTGGGCTACCTGACCCAGTCCGACACCTACGCCGAGTGCGGCAGCGACCTTGTCCAAATTCTGGACGATGCCCGCACCCAGTATATCTGCGGCCAGATCGACGAGGCCGGTCTGCAGGCTGCCTTCGACCAGTGGAATGCCCGCGGCGGCACGCAGGTCATTGAGGAAGTCAACGCCCTGTACGCAGCAGATAAAGCCTAATTGAATGTGAGCGCCGCAGCGGATGTTGCGGCGCTCTTTTATGATGGAGGGAAAGTCCATGCAAATCTCTGTGCGCAGCCAGACGGCTGCCCAAACCACCCTTAGCTGGCAGCCGGTGGCCGGGGCCGCCCGCTACCGCATTTTGTGGAGCGACCGCCCTGGCGAGACCGTGCGGTTCAAAACGGCAGGCGAGAGCGGGGAAAGCCTTTTCACCTTCTGCCGCTCGACGCATATCCCCTATTACATCAAGGTGCAGGCGCTGGCAGAAAACGGGGCCCTGCTGGAGGAAAGCACACCCGTGCAGACCCCCGTGGGCCGCGTGCTGCGGCAGCAGCTGGAGGCGCTGTCCCGCGGACTGGTGGCTGTCACGGCAAACACCGGTGTGTTTATCAGCTGGCGGCTCTTTAAAAGCGAGGTCACCGGCCACAACGCCACCGGCCTGACCGGCACCGACTTTGTGCTCTATAAAAACGGGGTCAGGCTGGCCACCGTGACCGACAGCACAAACTATCTTGACGCGCAGGGCACAAGCGGGGATACCTACGCCGTGGCCCCGCTGGTAAACGGCGTAGAAGGGCCCGCCTGCAGGGGCGTAAAGCCGTGGCAGAAGGGGTACTATGAGCTTCCGCTGCAAAAGCCGGCGGACGGCGTGACCCCGGCCGGGGAGCCCTTTGCCTACCATGCCAACGATATGAGTGTGGGTGATATTGACAATGACGGCGAGTACGAGTATTTTGTAAAGTGGGACCCTGACAATTCCCACGATGTGTCGATCAAGGGCTACACCGGGCGGTGCTTTATCGACTGCTATAAGCTGGACGGCACGCTGGTCTGGCGGCTGGACATGGGGCAGAACATCCGCGCCGGAGCGCACTACACCCAGTTTATGGTGTACGACTTCAACGGGGACGGAAGGGCCGAGATGGCTGTCAAGACCGCGCCCGGCACCGTGATGACCCGCTTTGCGCAGGACGGCACCGTGCTGTCCCGCCGGTATATCACGATGCCGCAGAAGGATCTGGACGCCGGGTACAGCCACGCGGACAACTATGTCTGCACGGCGCAGGATTACCGCCTGCATATGGCCGAGGTGTTCCGCCGCTGGCACACCCACCCCGAGGTCGTAAACGGCCGCTGGCCCGCCACGGTGGAGCAGTGCTTCGGCCTTGCGCCGCAGTACGCCTACCCCCTGTGCGAGGCTGATGCCCTTGCGCTGGCCGACTATTTCCTTGATGTGTACGCGCCGAGCCGCAGCCCCAAAAACGAGCTGCGCAGGTTCGAGGGCTTTGTCTATGACGGCCCCGAGTACCTGACGATGTTCGGCGGGGACGGCGCCGAGCTGGACACGATCGACTACCCCTACCCCCGCGTGGATGACGGCCTTTTGTGGGGCGATTATGCAATGCCCCGCATCGAGCCGTGCAACCGCGTGGACCGCTTTAACGCTGGGGTGGCCTATCTGGACGGTGAGCGCCCCTATCTGATTGCCTGCCGCGGTTACTACACCCGCGCCACGCTGGCGGCCTACGACTTTTTTGAGAACCGCTTTCACAGGGTATGGGGCATCGACTCCGGCTTTGTGCCGATGGCGAACCCCTTCAACGACAGCGGCTGCCACCTTGCTGTCGGCACCGACCCTGTGTACGGCATTCTGGCCGGGCAGGGCAACCACAGTATTTCGACTGCTGACATTGATGGGGACGGCTGCATGGAAATTGTGTACGGCGCAGCAGCCATCGACCATGACGGAAGCCTGCTCTACTCCAAATACGGCACCCTGCCGGACGGCAGAACCCGCGCCAAGTTCGGCCACGGCGATGCGATGCATGTGGCCGACATCGACCCTGACAGCCCCGGTCTGGAGATCTTCAATGTTTATGAGGAGGGCGAGCGCGCCCCCTACGGCTGGGCACTGCGCGATGCCGAGACCGGCGATGTCCGCTTTGGCGAATACGCCGAGGAGGATCTGGGCCGCTGCATGATCGGCAAGATCGACCCGAACACCCGCGGTCTGCAGGTCTGGGTCAAGGATGTGTACGATGTAAACGGGCGCACGCTGGAGCTGCCCACCCCCGGCACCAACATGAAAATCTACTGGGCGGGCGACCTTTCCACCCAGATCACCGACGGTGCGGATTATCTGCACGGCGATCAATACGGCGTCATTAACGATCTGACCCACGGCGTCATGCTGCAGCCCGCGGGCACCGCCACCAACAACGGCACCAAGGGCAACCCCTGCCTGGTGGCAGACGTGCTGGGTGATTTCCGCGAGGAGCTGCTGGTGCGCACGGCGGACGACACCGCCATCCGCATCTACACCACCACCGATCTTACCCCCCACAAGCTGTTTACCCTGATGCACGATGCGCAGTACCGCTGCGGCGTGGCATGGCAGAACAACTGTTACAACCAGCCGTGCTACCCGTCCTTCTACTATGCAGGCGACATGGATTTTGCCAATGTGCTGCCGCAGCTGAACGCCAAGCCCACCCTCTGGATGGCGGGCGATTCCATCATGCAGAGCTACGCCCCCGAGGACAAACCGGTGACCGGCTGGGGCGAGATGCTGCACACGCTGGCGCAGGGGGATGCTGTATGCTGCGCTGCCCACCGCGCGGACTGCCCCTTCCCGCAGGAGATGCGCTACGAGCTGCCGGGTCTTGTCATTGACAACTGCGCCATGGCGGGCCGCAGCAGCAAGACCTTCCGCGAGGAGGGGCGGCTGGACGATATTGCCGCGCATATCCGCCCCGGTGATCTGCTGGTGGTCAGCTTCGGCCATAACGATGCCAACCGCGCAAAGGCCGAGCGCTATGTCCCGGCGGATGCCTTTGGCGAGAGCCTGCGCCCCTTCTGGGACGCTGCCCGCAGCCACGGCGCAGTGTGCATCTTTGTCTCCCCCGTGGCGATGCGCGAATTTGACGAGGCCGGTGTCTGCCACCCCTCGTTTGCCGCCTACCGCGAGGCGATGCGCGCCTTTGCCGCCGAGGTCGGCGCGCCGTTTATCGACCTTGGCGCCGCTACCGCCGCCGCCAACACCGCCTTTGGCGCTGAGCGCTGCAAGGCCCGCTATATGTGGGTGGGCGCAAAGCAGGACAACGCCCACCAGCAAAACGCCGGCGCCTGCCGCACGGCACAGGCCTTTGTGCAGCAGCTTTTGCAGGATACCACCCCGGCACTGGATGTGCTGCGGGCGAATTTCAAATAAATTTTGACAAAAAAGAAGGTTTTGTTTATGAACTACACCGAACCGAAGGTCATTTACACCTGTTTCCCCGGCGGCAAGCATAAAGTGCTGACGATGAGCTATGATGACGGCCGTTTGGAGGACCGCCGCCTTGTCGAGCTGTTCAACCGCTACGGCATCCGGGGCACCTTCAACCTGAACGGCGGCCTGCCCCGCCCCGAGCGCATCCCGGAGAGCGAGTGGGTCGAGCTGTACAAGGGCCATGAGGTTGCCTGTCACACCTACCACCACCCCACCATCTCCCGCAGCCCGCTGGACCAGACCGCCCGGCAGGTGCTGGCTGACCGTATGCAGCTTGAGGGCGTCATGGGCTACCCCGTGCGCGGCCTTGCCTACCCCAACGGCAGCTGGACACCGGAGATCGCCGCCCTGCTGCCCGCGCTGGGCATCCGCTACGCCCGCGTTGTGGGTGACACCCACGACTTTGCGATGCCCCACGATTTTATGACATGGAAAGCCACCTGCCACCACACCCACAACCTGCTGGAGGACGGCAAGCGCTTTGTAGAGCTGTACAAGACGCAGTATCTCTACATGATGTATGTCTGGGGCCACAGCTTTGAGTTCCGCACCGAGGAGGACTGGGCCCTGATGGAGCAGTTCTGCCAGCTGGCCGGCGGGCGCGAGGACACCTGGTACGCCACCAACATCGAGATCGTGGACTACATGGCCGATGCCGCCCGCCTGCAGTACACCGCCGCGGGCGATAAGGTCTGCAACCCCAACGCCCAGTCCATCTGGGTCGAGGTGGACGGCCGCCACTATGAGATCCCCGCCGGAAAGACAGTGGCGCTGGTATAAGCGGATTCGCAATTTAAAAAGGAGAGAGCAATGGCAAACCTGATTTTTGACAAGGCCCAAATTGAGGCTACCATCGACAAGATCGTGGACCGCACGATGCGGATGGACATGACATGGGACTGGCCCTGCGGCGTGGCCTACTACGGCATCTGCGAGGCATATGAGGTCACCAAAAACGAGCGCTACCTGCAGCTGGTCAAGGACCGCGTGGACGAGTATATCGAGCTGGGCCTGCCGAGCTGGACGGTCAACACCTGCTCAATGGGGCACTGCCTGATCACCCTGTATGAGCATACCGGCGATGAAAAGTATCTGGACATCGCCAAAAGCAAGGTCGAGTATCTGGAAAAAGAAGCGCTGCGCTTCGGGGATCATGTTCTGCAGCACACCGTCTCGGTCAACAACGACTTCCCCGAGCAGGCGTGGGCGGATACGCTCTTTATGGCGGCCTTCTTCCTGCTGCGGATGGGCGTGCTTTTGAAGGACGAGGCCCTGATCGATGATGCGCTGAACCAGTATTACTGGCACATCAAGTACCTGCAGGACCCCGAGAGCGGGCTGTACTACCACGGCTACAACAACATCACCGGCGACCATATGTCGGGCATCAAGTGGGGGCGCGCCAATGCATGGGCGGCCTACACGATGGCGCAGGTCGGCGTGCGGCTGGCGCAGTGCTACCTCTACCCCCAGGTTTTTGGAGGTGGTCGGCAGCCTGAACGACCAACTGGCCGCGCTCAAGCTTTACCAGACCGAGAACGGCCTGTGGCGCACGATCGTGGACGATGCCGCCTCTTATGAGGAGGTCAGCGCGAGCGCCGGTATCGGCGCCGCCATGATCACCAAGGGAAACCCCCTGCACATCAAGTACATCAACAAGGCCATCCCCGGTATGCTGGCCAACGTCAGCCCGGACGGCCGTGTGCTGAATGTCTCGGGCGGCACGGCGGTCATGAAGGACGCCGACGGCTAACCCAGCAACAGCCGCCGCCGGGGTGGTCGTTGAC
>OGPJ01002948.1_pt1 | contig 10486 bp, 12 predicted proteins | sample 1552831 | NCBI WGS metagenome assembly OGPJ01 (sample SAMEA2579914, study PRJEB22360) | human gut metagenome | biome: human gut; feature: human-associated habitat; material: faeces | place: Denmark | collected 2008/2010
AACTGATCGACGAAAATGTGATCGGATTGTACCACTGTCCCAAGTGTCATCTGCGGTTCAAAGCATAAACCAGACCGGGGCACTCGCTATGAGTGTCCCGGTTGACATGTTCTTTTTTTGATTCATTCAGCAGCTTCCGTTCTGCGTTTCTCAAGGTAGGCGATCTGATCGGGACGCAGTTTCGACTTGGCAAACCATATCGGAGGCGGATAAGGAATCATTCCTGTGCGGTGGATGAGATAAAACCCATTGATACTGGTAATCACACTTCTCTGCATTCGATATGGTTCCTCACATTCTTGCTATGCGTCAAACCGCTGTTGAGCCAGCTTCTTCGGTTCGAGTCTGTACTTGAGTCTCGTTGTAAAACAATTCCAGTCTTCCGCTACGGGTAATCGCATGGGAACTCTCCTCTGTCATTTCTTTTTTACGAAGCTCAGGATTCGGATGGTTGCACCGGGGAACTTCGCTTTGAGCTGATTCCTTGCCATGGATTCAGTCAGGGCGTTGTTCAACGTAACGGTTCCGTTCGTCCAGGCAGACTTTCCCCGCTTCATCTGGTAGCGGACAGTATGGACAACAGTCTTGCCATAGGATGCCGACAGAATGCGAATCTGTCCGCTTGGATGTTTGGCAGCAAGCTGGCTGATCATCATAGATTCGGTGACCGCTCCCCTCAAAGAAGCGTTCGTTGTCGTCCATGAATTGTAACCGTCCATCTTCAGTTGATACTGCACTTTGACCGTGACATCCGCAGGAACGATTTCCCGTCCCGCCATCACCGGCAAGATGCTGCTCAGGAAGATTGCAACTAAGATGATTGTTTCAGTAAGTTTCTTTCTCATATGCATCCAAACCTCTCTTCTAATTTTCATATGTCTTTAACTCTTGAAAAACATCTAAAACCCCCAATCAGGCGCTATGAATTCATCTTCATCTTCAGGATAGATTCTTTCACGTCTGAGCAACTCACGATATTCCATAAGACGCGGATCGTGTGTTATATCAATTGCAAAGTTGATTGTTCCAAGCATCTGTTGCAGATTTCCCTCAAACCAGTTCCGGGCATCATCCCATCCAAACTTCTGAATATAGTGCATACGCAGACGGATTGCTCTCCGCTTCTCCCTGGAAATACTGACCTTCTGGTTGACTACTAAGCCGGTTACAGTTTGACGCATTCCCTGATGTTGAACATGAACTTTTTCCTTGTTCAAATGCAACCCTTGTTTACGGATCTCCTGACAGCAATAATGAATGGTTTCCTGTATCAGATTTCGTGACAATCGTCCGGAAAAGGTCATGTCATCAGCATAGCGGGTATAGGCAAGATCATGAAGTAAAGCCCATTCTTCCAACCTTTCATCAATGGAGAACAGAAGAAGATTGGAAAGTTTCGGACTGGTCGGTGCTCCCTGCGGGAGGTGCGTATTCAAACAGCACAGATGCGACAGCAATATCGCAATTCTCTTCTCATACCCCAAAGAGCGGAAAAAAGTATATACTCTGGAAATGTGTATGGAAGGAAAGAAGTTCTTGAGATCAAGATTCAGGACAACTTGTTTCTGAACATGACGTGCGGCATTATCTTTTATGCTTCGTCCCTTTTCGAATGCTGTTGCGGCCGGATGGGAGTCCAGATGATTCAGTAAGTTCCTCAACAGATTCTTTTGTATATTCTTCAGGATCATAACAGGAGCTTCTATTGTCCGCTCATCTCCATTGCGTTTTGGAATAGTAGTAATCCGATAAAAGTCCTCGCTATGGTTGGATATCCGGTACAGAAGCTTTGGCGAAGCATGTACAAGAGCAGCCAATTCGCTTACAGAGCGAATGAAAGGTAAATGTTCCGGTATATTCAGACTCATTGTCTCCCTTTGGTTTTATGAAGAAAAGAACAACTGCAACAGTAACATTACTCAAAATGTCTTCTATAAGTCAGTGTGAGCGGATTGCGCAGGGGAACGCTGATGATGCTGTTCGGCATACCGCAGCCGGACTTTGCTTACGCACAGCGTAAGTTGGGGTCCGGCGAGGACGATGCTGGACAGCAGGGCAGCGTTCCACGCGCCAAGCCACCGTAATGACATAGAAGCTGATTACCGGAGGTAATCGCAATACTGAATCTCCTCAAAGAACGACGCACGTCATCGTTCCTATCCTTTGTTGTGTTAAGGATATAGAACTAATGTACTGTTGCAGTTGTTTTATTTTATCCTTCCCCTTTAGACTTTTGGCTGTTGTTGAACATCCTGTCTTCTTCTGGTGCCATACCGTTTCCTCCTTCATCCTGTGACCTATCCTACCCCTCTGCCTACACGGTCGCTTTTCGCCTGATCTCGAATCCAAAGATCCCTGTGTTTACAGGGATCTTTTACCTCTATTTCAACTTCATCATCCGATCAGTCAGTAACGGAGCAAGACCGGAATACGCTTCCGTGTCACCCCGGCTCCGCATACAGGACAGACCTTCGGCAATTCTGTCACCATCCGAGGAGTTCCCAGTCATCATATTCTCTGTTCAATTTTACAGCTTTTGCGTAATATTGATAATATTTTTGACCCAAGAGGTCACGACTTTATTTTTTTCCCTCTTTTAGGTTCCAATGCCTTTCTAAGAGTTTTATGGTATTCTTTAATATCTTCTCTGAGAGATTCAACCTGATTTTGTTCTTCTTGCTGCTTCGTTTGTTTTTTGTCTCTACTTTCCTTGTAACGATTATATAACCAATTCTTTGGAGCTTCGGAAAACGAGGACCCAGATTGTTCATCTATTGCTGCAAGGATTCCTGTTCCGGCAATTGCCGCAGCGGTTCCTGTCCACTTCAGAACACTACCTGCAGCAAAGAATGCGGCTTTCCCTTTGTGAGTTCCTTGTCCCTGTCCAGTCAAATATTTGAATGGATGGTTCTTTGCAAACAAGCTATCTTCATATTGATCAACTTGTGCGTAAGCTTCATCTTCTGCGTGCTGAATCAGTTCAAGAGCTGTATTTTTTGCTTGCGCGTGACCAGCTCTGGCTGCGAATACATAACAATCAAAGATGGGACCATCGAAATCAATCGTAAGTGTGTTGTTTCGCAATCTTTCTGCCAGTTCAAATGCCATATTGCCCGTCGCATCTGACTTCATCAGTTGCAGATCAATTTCATTTAACAGTTTTTGTAATTGTTCCTTAATCCCAGAGTCTTTTGAACACAATTTCAGACCGGAAATACAGTAGGTCCTTGCCGTGTTCAAATTAAAATGCGAGGACCGAGGTTTTGAATAAAAAGACGCAATGGTCAGTGCAGCAGCAGGTTGTTGTAAATGAATTCCTTTTTCAAAGAATGACAACCAGTCTTTGATATATTCATCTGTGAAGGATTTATCAATTTGTAGACATTCCCTTGCATCAAGTATTGTCGCCTCTGGTTCCTGTTCTAATACCTGGGTGAAGCAATTCAATGCTTCAACCCGTGAAAATCCTTGAAAATCAGGTTTGGCGCAAAGTCGCCCCATCCCACGAGCCCCAGCAGGGATTCCTTTTTCCCATGCACTCTTGTAGTAGATCATAGCCGTTGCAGACGCATCAGCACTTAATTCGGGATGCTGTTCTAGAATTTTTCCCGCTTTCAAATATGAGTCACCATCCGCTTGCGAAGAATCAATTACTTTTTTGAAGTATGTTAATGCAGTTTCCCATTCTTCTGGTATATTGCAAAGCAAATTGGCAGCAAGACGTGCATCTTCAACGTTGCCATTATCTGCAGCTTTTCTATAATAACGTATTGCATTTTCATTATCATGCTTTTGGGCATAAAGTTCAGCAATGACATGCTCAAGTCCGGGAACTCCCATTGCCTCGGCTTTATGGTAATACTTTAGGGCCTTATCATAATCAACAGAGGTACCAATTCCATGATACCACAAATAAGCACAGTTTGTAAATACTATTTCAATCTTCTCAAGAGGTTGAATCAAGGAATAAAGCGAGTATTTCTCCTTATCTTCAATAAGATTTATGCATTGGGAATAGAAGCCGAAAGCTTTCTCTCTTACGGAAGAATCTTGAGAAGCGAATGTAATGTGCCCTGCTTCTGCTAATGCAGGAAGATAACCAACTATAAATGCTTCCTGATACAGACTCAACTTTTGAGCCTCATTATATTCCTGTTGTCCTTTTTCAAAAAGAGATTTAGCGTTGTTTCTGATTTGATTCAAACATTCTTGAGCCTCCTTTTGATAATTTGTTTGCAGGCAGTCATGATAGTTGGCAATTGCTGTGAATACATCTTGCTTTACCCCATTCCCATTGCAATACATATGTCCCAACAGCATGATTGCTTCCGGATCTCTACTGCCATTAAGCAGCTCGAATGCCTTTTCATAATTGACCGTTCCGAAGCGTCCCTGATAATGGAACTTGCCAAGTGTATTCTTTGCTATTTCGTCGCCGAAATCCATACTGGCTTGATAAAGCTTGACCGCATTAGCAAATGCGGTATTCTGAGTTTCGGCGATATTCATCAACCGGCCAGCAATGTGATTAAGATAATCGCAATCCTTGCAGCATTGCAGTAAGGAAATAATCGAAGGAACTGCATCGGTGATATCATCGTTCTTTAGGCTGTATAGAGAATCTGCTCGCAGACGATTCCAAGATCTTAAGATTTCCCAAAGGAGTTTAAAAACACCGGAACTTCGATCATATGAAATTGTGGCTCTGGTGCCGTTATAGATAATTGTTGATGTTTTGTTACCTCCGGAGATTTCAGCAATGTGTGTATACAAAACGGCACCACAGGAGCCTGAAGTATCATGCCAGAATACCCCATTTTCACAGAAGGCGATGCCATTCTTGGCGCTTCCCCAGAACGTACTATCCACTAGCAAAACCATCTTGCCAAGTTTTGTGTCGGATAGTGATCTTATATTGCTTTCCTGTAATAAGTTAGCTGACTTTTTCTGAGGTATTTCGGTTGTCAAAAAGCTGCTGGATATTTGCCCCTTGAATTGTCTGGCATGATTGAGAACAAAATTCTCCGGGAGTTGAAAGTTCTTCAGTAGTTTTTTTACATCCATAGTCACTATACTCCTCATCTTGTTGGTATATTTAGCCCTTATCATTGACGAAAAGCCTCTCGAGCGGCTTTCGCTGTAATTCTGCAGGTAACCGCGTCGAACGTTCCACCCACGACACCGCCAACGACAGGAACAAGTTTGGTCAGATTGATAATCCCTTTTTCACCAGCTTTGGTCAGCAGACGAAAGCCCACTGCCTGATTAATTCGTTTCAACACTTCACCGGGAAGTTTCCTGATGGCAACATAAGTCAGTTTGGTGCCAATTTTTATGCCAGCCTGTTTGCAGACTTCTTTAATATCCTGTCCGATGATAACGCAAAGGATCAAGGTTTTAACTCGTTCTTCATTGAGGTCATGCCCATAAATTTTAGCAATGGCAGCAGCCATTCGAGCTTGTAACACCCAAGATGCTCCCAAGGATGCCGGGATCGCAACAGGCAATGTCGCAAAGCCTCCAAGTCCTGTAACAAAACCGGTAGAGAAGTTTTTGGAGGTTTCCCACTTAATTAGGCTATCCACACGCTTATCGTTACTTTCATAACTCGAATCATTTAGATATTCCAACGCCAGTTCTTCCGCACTGGAAAGAGGGCCGACTCCACCGACAGCTTTCTCCGTCAACCAGTTTGCTACTTGCAATGCTTTTGATTCTTCGGCTTCACTCATCTTCATACTCCTTCATGGCAACTTATGCCACCGCTTGTAAGTCGCACAATATGCCGCGCCGGGATTGCTGTAAGACATCAGACAGTTCATCTTTGCCGTGCACCGCCCCTGCGGATTAAACTGGGCAAGGATCGCATTCAACCTCACACCAGGAAGGAATTGCAATTCACGTTCTCCGTCCCAGTATTCACAGGTACAGCAAACCTTGGCATTGACTCTGGTCCAAGGTGTTTTTTGTACTGCCATAAGTGTTTCACTCCCTGCATGTTTACTATGTTTTAACATGGTTCGCAAATTTGATTTGTTTATTCCTGAAATAAAAAATTTTTATTTACAGAATATCATCATGGGAATATAAAGCATTCCCATGATGATACAGTTATGAAGCCGAGCTTCAAATCTCGTGTCTGTCTGATAAAGATCTGAAGCAAACACAGCCATAACATTCTGATTGGCTTATTGCCATTCGATGTCTAAAATTCCCAGTGCTTTAGGATATTTTGCCTTTATTGCGCTTCTCACCAAGGATTCACTTTTGGAACTGACATAGATGTAAACTGTTTGTGCTCCCAATCCTGTGGGTGATGTTTGAAGTTTAACCTTAACCTTGTACTGCGGCATTTGATTTACTCCGTCTGTTAGTTTTCTGTTGTTTGGCTTCTTTGAGATCATTCTTGCTTTTCATAATGGTTTAGTTTCTTTCTGTTTTCTCCTCCTTCTATTTTTGCTAAAAATGAATCCCCCCATGGGATTCTCTACAAATTTCATATTCATCACCCGTCACGATATTTGCGTACCGCACCGGCAATGATGCCCGCGAGAACAAGAACGGCAAGAAAAGCAATCCATTCCCACGCAATCCTGCCACGATCCAGAGATGCAGCAAGGATCATGTAGATGAGCAGAGGATAACAGATACAGCCTGCTCCGACGCGCCACTCCTTGTCCGGACTCAAGACCAGCATGGGAACACTTCCGCAGAACAGGCCAAGCAGCGGAATCAGAATCAGAATCCCTTTGAGATTCCGAATCATGGAACCGGAGAATACCATTGCCACGACCAGTATGAAACCGATAAGCAGTCCCAATAGGCATCCGCAACCTGCAATGTTCATCGACTTGTCCTCGTCCTGTCCCATGCGCCTTGCTGTTCTTGCTTAATGGCTTGTTCCGGTCTGTTTGCTTGCGGTCAGGTTCTCATGATTGCGGTCGATGGAGCCGAGAATCGCGTCGATGTCTGTGATGACGGTTTGCGGATCGTCGATCTCCGCTTGTTCCAGACGTTCCGCCAGGAACTGATCCAGCCTGGACAGGTGTGCTTCGCTCTCGGTGAGCAGCGAACTGAAATGTTCTTTGAAATCAGGGGTATCCATTACGTGCCTACTTGCGTGTGATCTACCACTTTGGATCGGAGGGCTTCGTAATATGCCTGAATGAATATGGGTAGTTCTGAATCAATCACAGACATAAAAAAGACGCCCTCTGCTGTATTCACCTAAGAGGCACGCCAATGCCTATCAAACCTATACGAACAGAGAGCGCCCAAGCCTGAGCGCAAACTCAAGTTGCAGGTTTGATTCACGGAGTTTTGGCGTTTCCTTAGGTGAAACCTACTTAAAGTTTACGTTATCTGATTGTCAATTGATTGTTGAACTCTGCTGCGTTCATTCCTCCCGTTTTGGTTAGTGCGTCATAAGAACGTCTGTAATATATGGGGTGTTCGGAGCTTTGTCAAATCACATCGTTGCAATTACTGAAAGAATGTTCGCTTGGAGATGGTTAATATCCGGTCATGAAGGCAGTAGGGTAGAGGAGCCTGAAACAGACGTTTTGAAGATCGAAAGTTCCTGCTGGAGCAGGGACAAAAGCAGGCGTTTTCAGCTTCGTTGTGATAGATAGACGATCCCTTCTGAAGACTGGCAGTCTTCAGAAGGGATCAGAACTCATCGCAATCTTACAGCGTCCCAGCTTGAAAAACACTGGACTCGCTGTATAGTAAGATACTGGAGGATATGAACGATGAAGGAACTCACAGACAGTGTTTACACATTCGCCGATCTCCGGCAAGGGAAATACCTGTATGTTGATAAGACTGAATATGTCTGGAAACTGGTTCGTTCGTATAAAGGTTTCTACTTCCTGTCACGTCCCCGTCGTTTCGGAAAGTCGTTGACGGTCTCCACTCTCAAGGCGATCTTTGAAGGACGCAGGGAGCTGTTCGACGGCTTGGCGATCTCGAATAAAGAATACGACTGGAAACCGTATCCGGTCATCCATCTTGATCTCAACGGTTGGAGCTTTCACGGGCTGAAGGAAACACGGAACAGCTTGAGCAGACTCGTTCAGGAGTGTGCCGAGGATCACCATATCGCTTTGAATGCGACAGAGCCTTGCGAGATGTTCCGGGAGTTCATTCGTACACTGTCTTCCGGTGAGCAGAAGCCGGTTGTTCTTATTGACGAATATGACAAACCGATTCTGAATAATATCAGTGTTCCTCATGTTCAAGACATCCTGAACGAGCTCAAGGCGTTTTACTCCGTCATCAAAGCCTTTGAAAACTCGTTACGGTTCGTGTTTATCACGGGAGTGACGAAGTTCTGTCATGTATCGCTGTTCTCGGACCTCAACAATTTAACCGATATTACGATGCACCGCGACTATGCGACCATGTTTGGTTATACGCAAGCGGAACTGGAACACTATTTCAGTGATCGGATCGAAGCAACTGCACAGGCTCAGAATGTCCCGGTGGAGGAGCTGAAACGGAAGCTCAAGGCGTGGTATGACGGCTACTGTTTCGAAGAGACTTCGGAGACGGTCTACAACCCGGTATCCATAGCGAAGTTCTTTGAGAATGACGGCAAGTTCGACAACTACTGGTTCGCCACCGGAACGCCTTCGTTCCTGATGGAGCTTGCCAAGAAGACTGACTTCAACTTTGAGGATGCGGTGTCTAAAGCGGTTCCCGGTGTGACGTTCGATGCGTTCGAGATTCCCAATATCGATCCTGTAACGCTGCTGTTGCAGACAGGGTATCTGACGATCAAATCCAGCGAGATTCGTTTCAACAAACGCTGGTTCTGGCTCGACTTCCCGAACGAGGAGGTTGCCGAATCTTTCAGTACCTATCTGCTGAACAGCTACGTAGGCAGAACGCAGCGGGAGGTCAGCAGCTTCTCCGCTGATCTGGCGACCGCGTTTCTGGAGGGGAATCTGAATCAGGCGAGGAAGGTTCTCGAATCGTTCTTTGCCGGGGTGCCTTATACGATCCACAAGAAGAGCGAAGCGACATTCCAGACTGTCTTCTATGCGATCTTCCGGTTGCTCGGATTCAACATCGAAGCCGAGTCCTGCACGAATGACGGTCGGATCGATGCGGTTGTCCAGACGGACGATCACATCTATCTGTTTGAATTCAAGCTCGACGATGATGATACCGCGTTATCTCAGATCAAGGAAAAAGCCTACTTCAAGAAGTATCTTCAGTCCTCGAAGAAGATCACGATGATCGGAGTCAACTTCGATTCGGAGAAAGGCCAGCTCATCGACTGGCAGACCGAGGATGTCGTAGAGTAGAATATGCCACTTGCCTGATCGCGTGGCTTGATTGTAATATATTAATAATCAATAAGTTACAATTATTTTATATTTGTTCTCCATGCGGATGTTGCTCGTGTAAAACGGGATGGTCGTCAAGATGGAAGATGCCCTGAAATGACTTCCCGGAACCGCTCGTTTCGATGATCGTAGGCTATACCGGGCAGAGATGGTTAAATCAGCATCGTCAGCAAATCCAACATCCCTGCTGCACTGGGCATAAAAGAGCTTCTTTCATACTTCACCAGAAACAAACGGTCGATCATCAGTTGGAGGCAACGACCTCCAACTGATGATCTTGTGTTATTGAGGTTTCACGTTGAAGTTGACCATGCCCGATTTCAGGAAGATATCGAAGATAGAGTTACGCCATGCCCAGTCGAGCTCGGTCATGGTTTCCTGTAATGTCAAGTCTTTCAGCGTACCAGACCGATTGGAGAAGTGCGGATTCCCGTCTTCGTCAACAGTGCATTCCGCAGTCTCAAGAAAGTCGCCGATCTCTTTCCAGCAGTAAGTGCTTCCCGCTTGTTGCTGAAAATACCGGATGAGCTGCTCTCTGCTCTCAGGGTCAACCACACAGTTCGGCATCTTCATGACGAAGTCAATCTGATGTTCAGAAGCGCCTTCTTCGCACTCAGGCGTTATCGGATCAGTCGCTGTATCGGAAGCCTCCTCTTGCTGGAGGGAGTCATCAATGTCGCTTTTACGTTTGTTCATGGTAAGTTATCTCCTTGTTCGGTTTTTAATGTGGAAGTGAGTCAGCGAACACAGTGTTCCGGCTCATCGGATAGCGATTGCGAATACCTTTTTACCACACCGTTCACGAGCAGGTAGTCAGTAGAGCAGACGATCCTTGGGAACTTCAGGAGAACGATCAAGATCCCTGCTGTGACAGGGATCATATCGCTCCATTTATGGAACTACAGCGGCAGGTCGTCATCGAACTTGAGAGGATGGAACGGATGCCTGACCAGATCAATCAGCTTCCGGAACTGCTCGCTGTTGCGTATCCGTGACTTCAACTTCGGAAGGAGGTTGAGCCTGCGCCAGTCCTCATCGCTGAACTGGTCAAGGCATGGGCAGTCCGTCAGCAATTCAGCGGAACTGTAAAGGATGCTCCACCACATCGGTTTCGTGAACTGTTCCCGGCAGGG
>OGPJ01002953.1_pt1 | contig 10468 bp, 9 predicted proteins | sample 1552831 | NCBI WGS metagenome assembly OGPJ01 (sample SAMEA2579914, study PRJEB22360) | human gut metagenome | biome: human gut; feature: human-associated habitat; material: faeces | place: Denmark | collected 2008/2010
AAGGAATTTATCACAGAGGCAAAGAAGCTGGATTCCAAAACAATGTCTTACATCCTCGGCATTATGAAAGAACTGAATAGCAAAAAGTAGAAGTGGTCAGTCACATATAAGGGAGGCTGGCCACTTTCTATTCTTTGCAAGGAATAAAACAGTTTAAAATCGTATTGTTCATCATCTTCCGGATAATAATATTTCAGTGGTGAATAATCAATTTTGTAGCCGTCAACTACTTTCTTTACCGAACCGGTCAACCCATTCATAAACGGATTTAACCAATCAGCGCTTCCATTATTATAACGGGTACCATAGATCAGAACTTCTCTACCGCTGGTCACCAAAGAATCCATATTCTCCATACCCGGATTCGACTCTTCGATTCCGGCACGCGTAACATCTCCGTTCTCTACTATCACTGTTCCTACCGCTGCATTAAACAAGACAGGAACAGGTGAGGAAGAAGAGTCGTCCTTGATTTCCGTTTCATTACTACAACTGCCCAAAAAGAACAGACCGGCAAGTAATAAAAAACCAATGTTACGACTATATTTATATATTAATTCGATCATAGATATTCTCCTTTATTATAAAGATTCACCGGGTTTACCCAGCCCAACCTCGTTACCGTTATCCGGTTCGGTTGCATCCTCCCAGGGTTCAAGACTAATAACATCGAAAAGTACGGTATGTCCCTTTACTGTAGCTATAACAACTGTTTTATGTTCTGCTTGCAGCGTCACACCACTGAACGGGTATGATTTGGTTTTTCTGTTTTCAAACTCCAAGGTGATTTCAGTCAGGCCGGCGGCATCCGGGTAAACCAACACCCCTTGCGAAGTAACCGTATCTGTTCGCAGCTCCATCTCTCCAAAATCAAATTCACCCATATGACTATCGTCCGGTTGGGTTATTTTATTCAGAGCAGTCTCCCCGATATTGGATATGGTCAGTTCGAACTGAGTGGGGACATTTATTTTTGCTGAAAGCAGATCGCCGTATAACTCAGCTACATGATCATCTTCAGCAACCAGTTTTAATACGACCTGTGCCAGACTGTGCTCAAATTCAAACGCAATTTCACGTCCATCTTGATAAACCGCGGTAACCGGCTTAGTCACCATAATATCTTGTGTTCCGTCGATTGTCCACGACGCCTTTCCAGCTTCATAGTTATTATGTTCCGGATAAAATGCCATGAAGTGAGCATTATTGTTAGCCTCATCGAAATATTGACGTATATCCAGATCTATCGTTCCGCTGCCTGCTGCAATGGAAGCGGAAGAAGCTATATTGGAAGTAAGAAAGCCTTGCTGCGTATCTCCATCAGTACCTCGTATCACCTGTATGCCAATCATTTCCTGTTGAGGGATATGATTTTCATCGGATTCTATAACCCCACGGGTTAAAACGACACCCGTATTGAATTTGATTTCATTCTTAACAGACACCTCAGCTATCGGGTCTTCATTACATGCTGTTAACAGAAAGAGTACGATTGTGATAATATATACAGGCCAATATTTCATTCTAATTCTTTTTCATTTGGTGACCGGAAAAGAAACTAATCCTGTCCGGTCTGTGTAAGTTGTTGCTATTATTGTATGGTACCTGATCCTGTACCGCCATCTTCCCACGGTTTTACTTTAATAGAAGGTAAAATCTCACCGGATTTAAATGTCAAAGTAATCTCATGATCCATACCAGGTTTAGCACCACCATCAGAAATCACTATCCCATTAAGTTCCGCATCATCACCACCAGAAGTCTTCACTACTAAATTATAGTTCGCTTCGGGATAAACCATTGCTTTACCAAAAGTAAGAGTATCTGTTGTTAACGTAAGGTTGTCAGCCTGTGTATCGAGAACCTGATCGCCACTCGCATTTAATACAGGGATCTCTTTTGTTGATGCAGTACTGGTTGATTGATACTGATTAGCTTCATTACCATCAAACGTGTGAGTTACCGTAGATTTCGTACCTGTGATTATCACCTCGGTAACATCGCCCCAACTTCTTGCTGCAGCATCGCTATCGGCAATGACCTTGATTGTTATTTTCGAAAGCAAATGTTGGAATGTTACAGGGTTCGAGGAACCCGATACTTCTTTATTGTCATGAAAATAATTGGTTACCATCACGTCAGTCTTACCGTCTATCATCCATGTGGCACTAACATGGGTATCCTTTACTAAGTTAACTTTCGGGTAAAAACCTTTCAAGTGAGAGTATATAGTACCATCGATATTATAATACTGCGAATTAGTAAATTCAAGCATATTTTCATCGCTTACATTTTTCAATGTAGCATCAACAACTCCAGGTCCTGTCCCCTCTACTGTCTGAGCCGTAGCTATTGCATCAGCCCATACCGTAGATGTAGCAGTAGAAGATGAATGATCCGGAGCTCTAAGAAAAGCAACATTCAGTGAGGTCGGTGTTGTGATAATACCACTGCTGTTAGATTCCACCGACGCACGGGTCATAACTGTCGTTCTCAGTAAAATTTCACTTTTATCTTCTCCATCCTGCCCTCCATTGACCGGGTCGTCCCCATTGGAGCAGGCTGTTGCCAACAATGCCAGCATAAAGATCGATGTAATTTTTGTTTTCGTTTTCATTTTCATTCACTTAATGGTTTATTTACTCTTTTATCTATTTAAACTCTCATTTCCTTATTCTATGACAGCACCTCCGCTACCTCCCCAACTCCAGGGACGAACCACCATCGTGAGGTTAAACTCGCCTCCATCGGGGAATTTCAATGGCACAATTACCATCCCGCCTTCTTCGGGTAGAGCAGCCAGATCATCGGTTATATCAGACGGCAGAGTTGTCACCGTTTCTCCACCAGAGAAGGTCACATCCGCAGTAACTTCGTTTTTATCTATAAAACCGAAAACGGAAACAGTGGTACTGAAATCCTTCTCTCCGTCCTTCCGGGAAGCTTCGGCCCGTACAACAGCTGTTTCCATGCTAGCGGCTTCGCCGCTAAAAGCCTTTACCGAATAGATAATCCCATCCACATCCACCGACAATGCCGAAACATTATCCAGCGCATCCGATTGTAATATAAAGGTAATATAACGTGTGTAGCTCTGAGGATAAGCATCTACCACGACAGGTATCTCCGAACGGGGAACTTCTATTTCTTCCAGCCCGGTGCCAAACACTCTTTCTACACTACCGATATATCCGGGACCTGCCCGATGGAATACCTCCCCGGCCAGTATAATATCATTTTCGTGACTACCATTCACTTGATAAGACGCACCGCTCATTTCCTTGTTCGAGATTATCACATGATAAGTTTCGGCCGGCAGCCAACCTTCGAAGCCAGAGGATGTTCCTTCAGCAACAATGGGTTCACCACCGCGACTGTTATAGAAATAATAGGTAGTAACTCCCGGCACAGAAGACTGTTTCCAATGCAGGTTTATCTTCAGATATCCATTATCAGGCCTCATCTCCAGATCACGGCGTGTGCATCCGAACATTAGCATAGCTATCAGAACGATGTTCAATATGATATATATATTTACCTTATTTTTCATTTTATAAATCGGTACACAATCGAGATATTAATCCCTGTTATTCCAAACTTATTACGCTTCTTATCGTAATCAAAATAATAATGCTCATTCTCCGGCGTATAATAATCGATTGTGCGACGGCTATATCCGGCATGCAACCCTAATTCGACTCCCAGACGGTCGGTTATAGGAATATGCCCTCCTACGGATAAACCAAGACCGGCAAACTTTCCTGTCCGATTGTCGTCAATATGCATTCGTTGATTATCGAAATCGCCGGCTTCACCATAAAACCCGGCAAACAGCCAGCGGTAAGTACCGTCGGCATTCAACCAGATACGGGGTTCAAGGCTCCAGGCCGAAACTCCGAAATACTGATCTCCACCGACCTTCCTTTTGGCGTATGCTCCAGTAGCGTTAATCGACCATCGGTCGGCAAAAAAATATTCAAGACTTAAATTCGGCATCCAACTATAATGTTTAAAATCAGGCATAATACCAACCCAATATATGAGATTAGTCTTTACTGCCAGCAAAGGAGAAAAACTCTTCTGCGGTGTTTGGATATCCTCTAATTGTTTGGTAGTATTAGAAAATACAGTAGTTACAATACAAACCGATAACCCGACAATAAACAGAAGCTTTATTACTATTGTATGTACAATGCTATTATTATGTTTCATTATGATCTTCCTCGTGAAAAACACTCTATTTATCCAATTGTAAAATTACTGAGTGTACGTGAACCGGATGATAGGATTTCATACAATTATCAATTAATTATCCGGTTATTCGAAACTGCAATAAACAATAAACCTACAAATTGTCATTTTATCATAATCGATATGCAACAGTGTCATTTATTAAAAATAAACAACTGTTTCGTGTCAATATTTGACACAAACCCTTCACTCCAGACATTCTTCACACAGGATTTTATATCTAATTTAGCCATGTTAAATAATTGGTTTACTTATGAATAATAATTTAAACAAATCTGTTTTAGATAAAATACTGAACTGTATACCAGAAAATATCAAACCTGTTAATTACTTGATGGATATTTTAGATCTGGGAAAAGAGTCGGCTTACCGGAGATTGAGAGGAGAGAAAGCATTATCATTGGAAGAGATACATAAACTATCTGTTGAATTAAGTTTTTCACTTGATGAAATATTAGGAAACAAGAATACAAACACCTTTACTTTTAATTACATAGGCTCTTCCGATAAGAATCCGGATAACAACTTTCTGGAATTTCTTCTCTTTTATGAGAACTATCTGAAGAATATTCTAAACGCTGAAAATACAGAGGTTATAAACACGATAAATAACATGTTGAGTACTATGTTTGTCGGTTTTGACGAGTTATTCAAATTCGTCTACTACCATTGGATGCATCAAATGAAAGAGGTACCTTTGAATTATCATTATTCAAACTTGGTTATCCCTCCCCAGATAAAAGATATATGCAAAAATATCAACAACTTACATAAAAACTTAAAGAAAGTGACCATGATCATAGATAAAAATATACATCTGAACCTGATAAAAGAAATACAATATTTCTACATACGGGGACTTATAGATGAATCGGAACTCATCAGGCTTAAAGAACAGTATCTACGCTATATGGATTTTACGGAAAAGATCATAACAAAAGGAACTGATCCTAATGGAAGCAGTTATGATATTTATCTATCCATGCTCGGTATCAGCAGCAGTACATCTTATATATCTTGGGAAGATAATGAAGAATCGGCTTTTTGGCATAACGTCTGTTATCCTATGCACACAAGAAACCGAAATATAATTGACAGGCATAAACACTGGATAGATTCACTAAAGAAATATTCGACGCTCATAACTCAATCCAACGAATTACAGCAAGCTGATTTCTTTAACGAGCAAAAAAACTACGTAAACAATATGGCCGATAAGATATTGTTGTAAGGGTAATACCGACTTATGCAATTCACCTCTCAAATAATGAAATGCAAGGAGTTATGGAGTATTAAGTTTTCAGTTCTTTCATGACAGATAGCGTAAGTGCTTAAAAAAAGAAGAAGGAACAGAAATTTTCATTCTGTTCCTTCACTAATTTCGGAGGTACCTGGCAGATTCGAACTGCCGTACATGGTTTTGCAGACCACTGACTAAGCCACTCATCCAAGGTACCAATGTGGCTAAAAATCAATTGATTAATAAAATTGTAATTGTTAATTATCAATTGTTATTTTCTCTTCGAGGTTCCTGGCGGATTCGAACCGCCGTACACGGTTTTGCAGACCGCTGACTAAGCCACTCATCCAAGGAACCATCTATTTCAAATAACGTCTTATCGTTTTGTGAGTGCAAAGAAAGGCATTATGTTTGATATATGCAAATCTTTTTCATTCTTTTTGCAGGCTTTGATTGTTGCAGAACTAAGGAAAAAGAAGTTACTTTGTCCCCTGTTAGTATAAATATAAAGGAATGAATTATATAGAAACGGAAATATCCGGTGTCTGGATCATTGAACCTAAGGTGTTTAATGACGCGCGGGGATATTTTATGGAAGCATTTAAACAATCTGAGTTTGAACAACACATCGGTAAAGTGAATTTTATTCAGGATAATGAGTCCTGTTCTTCCAAGGGAGTACTTAGAGGATTACATTATCAATTGGCTCCTTATTCGCAGTCGAAGTTGGTGCGGGTGATCACAGGACGTGTTCTGGATGTTGCCGTCGATTTGCGTGCCGGATCTCCGACATTCGGAAAATATGTATCGGTTGAACTTTCGGCAGAGAATAAACGACAGTTCTTTATTCCGCAGGGATTTGCCCATGGATTCCACGTGTTGAGCGACGAAGCGATTTTTACTTATAAAGTGGATAACCCTTATATGCCCAGCCATGAAAAAGGACTTCGTTTTGATGATCCGGCGATAGGTGTGGATTGGGGAATTACAGATATCGATGCTGTAAATTTATCAGAGAAAGATACAAAAGCGCCTCTGTTCAGTGAGGCGGAATATAATTTTACATTTAAATAATACGGACGATGAAGACTTATCTGGTTACCGGTGCTGCCGGTTTTATTGGTGCTAACTTTATCAAATATATGCTGGCAGAGCATCAGGATATAAAGATTGTAGTTCTCGACTTGCTGACTTATGCAGGAAATCTGGGTACGATAGCAGGAGATATCGATGGCGAACGTTGTGAGTTTGTGAAAGGCGATATCTGCGACCGTACGTTGGCTGATGAACTTTTTGCTAAGTATAATTTTGATTATGTAGTTAATTTTGCTGCAGAAAGTCATGTGGATCGTAGTATTGAGAATCCGCAGTTATTCCTTGTAACTAATATTCTGGGAACACAAAATTTACTGGATGCAGCCCGCAGAGCCTGGGTGACAGGGAAAGACGAGGCCGGTTATCCTCTGTGGCGTGAAGGCGTACGTTTCCATCAGGTTTCTACAGATGAAGTTTACGGAAGCCTGGGTGCGGAAGGTTATTTCCATGAAACGACTCCGCTGGATCCGAGAAGTCCGTACAGCGCCTCCAAAACAAGTGCCGATTTATTTGTAAAAGCGTATTTCGATACTTATAAAATGCCGGTAAGCATTACCCGTTGTTCCAATAATTATGGTCCTTATCATTTTCCGGAAAAACTGATTCCTCTTATTATAAAGAATATCCTGGAAGGAAAATCCCTGCCGGTGTATGGTGACGGAAAGAATGTAAGAGACTGGTTGTATGTGGAAGATCATTGCAAGGCTATCGATGCTGTTATTCATCGTGGACGGGTAGGAGAAGTCTATAATGTAGGTGGCCATAACGAAAAGCAAAACATTGAGATTGTAAAACTGACGATCAGTACAATCCATCGCTTAATGACCGAACAGCCTGAATATCGCCAGGTGCTGAAAAAGAAAGAGATTGGTCCGGACGGGGAAATTGCTGTCGACTGGATTAATGAAAGCCTGATTACTTTTGTGAAGGACCGCCTCGGACATGACATGCGTTATGCTATTGACCCGACGAAAATCTCTGAAGAGCTTGGCTGGACTCCTGAAACGACATTTGAAGTCGGCATCGTAAAAACAATCCGCTGGTATCTGGAAAACCAACAGTGGGTAGAAGACATCACGGGTGGCGATTATATGAAATATTACGACCGGATGTACTCCGGCCGTGAATTATAAAGCATTGGTTTCTCCTTCCGGAGGAGTTACCGTATGATTAGGAGAGAGGCTGCTCACCAGTTCGGGAGCAGTCTCTTTTATTTGGTTACGTATCGATTCCCGTATTTCTTTCCGGACATTTGTCCGAGTACTGTCCAGCTCCGCTTCTTTAGCCGGTTTAAAAAGGTCTTTGTAGCGGCACTTTACAATTTTATATTTGAAATCATCCAAATTACCGGTGATGTCGATTCCGAGTTTAAACGGAACCGGCGATTTGAGTACAGACAGATGATAGTTGAAAGTCATATCCAGGTTATGAGTTCCTCCGACGGCTACTTTATATCTGTCCATTTCCACCAGGAAGGGGAATACTTCTATTTTATTGTCTTTGATGGCCAGATCGACCGATATACTGTCTATTACATTCCGCTTCTTGTTTTTGAACATAAGCGTCTTGGATATTTCAGTAAAAGTTTCACCGTCCAGCAGCACCATGTTTTCCCCATGCAGATAGCAGGCTGAGTGCAGGGAAGGAAGTTCCAGCGACATGGTGGAATCCATCTTGCAGGTTGCTGTCACCTGGCAGTCGACTACTCCTTCAAAAGAACGTAACATCGGGACGAGTGTGTCGATGGCCGGATACAATCCGATCAGTTTCTCAACCATTACATCTTCCATATCGAGATCGAAACCGGCGGATGCCCCACTATAGTCTTTAGCCGTGTAGAACATGGTCATGTTTCCGCGGCCGATATTTGAATCCATCTTGAGGTTACTAAGATTGATGCTTTGATCGCGGATAATCACTTCACCGAGTACATTGGTAAGTTCGGCATCCTTGAAGTCGATCTTTTGGGCGTTTGTGTGAAGCGTTATGTCCAGATTAGCCGGGATGACAAATACCCGGTCTGTTGTATCCAGTGTTGCTGTTGCAATGGAATCCTGTAGAGTATGGGTATCCATGGTAACAAAACTTTCCTCGTCCATTACTGATTGACCGGCTGTAGCGAGGTGTTGTTCCGAATATTGCATGCCGGAGTTCATCGCTTTCATTAGCTGGTTACAATCGATATAATCGGATGTCAGTGAGAAGTTACCCCGTAGTTTCCCTCCCCGAAGCATGGCCTGGCGGATACGGTTTATTTCTCCGTTCAGCATAAAATCACTTTTTCCCAGATGCAGGTGGGCATTGGTCAATGTGATATCGTTAGTATTGAATTTCATGGTGGTCTGGTCTATTCGCATAGGGATGGGTAGCAGGCGGCTGAACCCCCTCATTTTGTTAAAGGAGAGGCTGCCTCGGATTTCCCAGCGACGTAATAATTGTGTTGTCACGTCGGTGGTATCCGTTTGGATTTGACCGGGTGTCCTTGGGCGGCGTGTACGTGCGTGCCTGGTTGTATTGGCCTGTGATGTTGTATCGGTCCGGGCAAGTCTTCGCTGGCGCACGGCATCCCGATAGGGGAGTGCTTCTAGATTGAATGTGTTTCCGGCAAGTATCATTCCGGTATGCATCGGCAGGATGAAGTATCGCAGGGTATCGACAGAAATGGTGGCACCTGCGGTGGGTATCCGTTTATTGGAGGCTGACGATTTGATGCCACCTTTCATGACGGTTTGTCCGGCTACCAGCCATACGGAATCGGGCAGGCGGGTACGCAGATAGTCAAACTTCAGTTGTGCAGTCATGGGGATAACGGCTGTCGTATCTATGACAGGCGATGTTTTTGCCTGTATGGCCAGTCGGCTGATATTTGTATTGATGTCATCCTGGTATTTGATGTTCAGGCTGTCTACCGACAAAGACATGCTTAACAGGTCTTTATTTTCCAGATAAGAACTGCCCTGTTGGGTGGAGTCGACTGAGAAACCGGCATTTGTTATAAAGATGTCCATACCCAACGGTTTGCTATAAGCCTTCAGCGTATCTATTTTTAACTGGCCTGAAGCGTGAACTTTGCCGTATTGGCTGTCCAGTAAGTCATCCACATTAAATGAAGCGGAAAGATCGGCATCCATTACTCCCTGGAGGAAGAGGGTGTCCGGATTCAGAAATTCCTGTGCAAGCCGTGTGAAGTCGATCTTACCTTTTATATTGGCGTCGACATTCGGTGAAGTCAGCAGGTTGGTTACTTTTCCACGCATATCCAAAGAGGTTGTCAGTCCTTTTAATCTCAGTTGTTCCAATGAGACAAAAGAAGAATCCGGATACATGCCGTTCAGATGGAGGTCCATATCCATTTGTATGGTGTCGATTCCTTGTTTGAGGCCTTTGACGTGGTAGGAGCCGTTCTCTATTTTACAACACAGGTTGACAGACGGAACAATACTGTCTCCCAGGTAACCGTGTATGTTCCATTCCATGATGATAGCTCCTTTTGCCAGTGTTTTATCTCTGTTTTGGAAATAGGCATCGGGAATGAATTTCAATAAATCGTTCATGTCGTATATTTTGAGGCCGACTTCCATGTCTATTTTAGTCTGTTTCAGCGGCGGTAAACTGCTGACAGAGCCGCTGGCTGTAAAAGGAAGATTGTTAACGAGTAGTTCGGCATCATTCAACGTGATCGTGTTGAAGTTGTCAGAAAGTAAAAGCTGGCTTTTCAGTTTCAGGGCCAGTTTGTTTTCCAGTGTATAAGTCGGACTGGTGAACAGGATGGAAGTTGAGCCTGTTTCAATATCCAGTTTATTCTTTCCGTCGGTCAGTGAACCGTCCAGGTTGAGGAAGAAGCCGTTTATTTCAGCAAACAGATCGGCTTCGCGGCCATCA
>OGPJ01002954.1_pt1 | contig 10467 bp, 8 predicted proteins | sample 1552831 | NCBI WGS metagenome assembly OGPJ01 (sample SAMEA2579914, study PRJEB22360) | human gut metagenome | biome: human gut; feature: human-associated habitat; material: faeces | place: Denmark | collected 2008/2010
ATAACCTGATCACAGGTCTTCGTATCGGATTTGGTGTACTGACTGTACTCTGTGCAGCAATGTACCTGCTTGGACTGAAAAAGAAAGAGCAGTAAGGAGGAATAACTATGACTGAAAAGAAAAAAATGGGCGCAGGACTGGTCTTAAGTGTAATCACAGTTCTAGTAACTGTTGCAGGACTGGTTCTGTACATGATGAACTGCAAAACAAACTATTTTGTAAAAACTACTGGTACTGATAATACAATCGTTGCCTGCCTGGCTGTTGCTGCGATTCTTGAAATCGTTATGATCATAGTTTCTGTGAAAATGGGAGCAAAGCCGGTTCTGGATATTATTCCGGTAGCATGCGGTGTGCTGACAGCATATGCGCTGATCGCTTTTGTGGGAAGCAGAATCGCTGCAATCGGGTCCATCATGACTTTTGAGAACAACGCTCAGAATATGGCGGATTTAAAAGGTGCGATCATTGGAATGATCGTATGTGCGGTCGCTCTGATCTTCACGATTATTTCCTCCTTCTTCAAAGTAGTAAAGGATTGATTTTATGAGCAAGACAAATAAAGATTTCTGGAACGGTCCACTGACCGGTTCCAGAATCAAATCAGAGGATGTAAAACTTCCGGAGATGCTGATCGGATATTTTATCGGACCGTTCGGAGCACTTCTGGCTTCCGGTATTTTTACTAGTATCCTTCAGAATTATTTTACAGATGTCCTGAAACTGAACCTGACATTTCTGACAACTTTACAGCTGTTCTCGACCATTCTGATCGTAGCAGCAAACCTGATCGTAGGTCAGCTTATTGAGCGTACGAGAACAATGGCTGGAAAGGCAAGACCGTGGATCCTGCTGTCTGCTCTGACTCTGTCCATTGCCTCTGTACTGATGTTTGTAGTTCCTTTTGAGGGAACTGCCAAAATGGTGTGGATCGCGATTGCCTACAACCTGTTTTATGCTGTGGCTTATCCAATCTACAATACAGCTAACTCCACACTGATTCCTGTATCTACAAGAAACAGTAAACAGAGAGGTGCACTGGCTTCCTTCACAAATGTGGCAGGACTTGCTGTTATGGGTGCCGGTTCCATGGTATTCCCGATCCTGGTTTCTTTTGCACTGAAAGAAAATCAGCATCTGTGGCTGGTAGCGATGACTGCCATTGCTATTTTTTCTGCACTTACCATTTTCTTACAGTTTAAATTTACACGTGAGCGTGTAACAGAAGAGCATATGTCACAGGGAGCTGAAGAGGAGAAAACAGTCAAAACTGCTTCTCTGAAAGAACAGCTTTCCGCAGTTACCAGTGAAAAAATGTGGTGGATCGTTATGCTGTTCTACATGGGCTTCCAGTGGAGCGGCGCTATGAAGAACGGTTCCATGACGTATTTCTGTAAATGGGTAATGGACAACACTTTCTTTGGAACAGCAGATGCCTGGGGTGCTTCACAGTCACTTTTAAGTATCATGGGTGCAGTTCCGATGGCTGTGGCAGCAGTGGCAATCGTACCTCTCTGCAATAAATTTGGAAAACGTATTGTATGTATGGTTGGTATGCTGCTGGGAGCTGTCGGTGGTGTGATCGCGATTATGGGTAACGGACAGATTGTTCCTGTAGCAATCGGTGTGGCACTGAAATGTCTCGGATCTGCTCCGGCATGCTACATGATCCTTGCCATGCTTGCGGATGTTATTGATCATATTGAGTACAAATTCGGGATTCGTACAGATGGATTGACAATGTCTATTTACAGTTCCATCATGGTTGCTGCGACTCCGGTATGTAATTCTATTTTCAGTGCAATCTTAAATGCCAGCGGATACGATCAGGCAGCAGACATTGCTCTTGGTACTGCAGCACAGACAGCAGCAGCACAGACAGCAATCTCTGTCGGATATATCTGGGTAGAGACAATTGCTTATGTGATCTGTGCAATTCTGATTTTCTTCTTTACGATAGAGAAGGATCTGCCGGAAGAGCAGAAGGCAATTGCAGCAAGAAAAAACAATAAATAAAGAGTCTTAAAAGACTGGTACAATCAGGCGGTCTTCTGGTATAACTAAGGTTAGCAAGCAATTAAAGCTGTGCCTTAAGTCTACCGGAAGGCCGCTGTGTATTTATAAGATAAAACGGAAGGAGGAGACTGAACTATGGGTAAAAGAAAATTAAAAACTGTATTCTGGGTATTCCTTCTTCTGATAGTGACAGGTCTGATAGGATGTAAGCAGAAAGAGCCCGAAAAAGAACAGCTTTGTCATATTGTTATGGAAAAGGGGGATGGGTATCAGGTAACGGATCCTGTCAGAACAATAAAATCCGGAAGCAATGTGAGCTTTACAGTCACGCTGGATAATAACTGGCAGCTTCTGGGCACAGATTATCATGGCGAGACAGAAATAATAAAAGATGATGATGGAAAAACCGTGGAGATTGTTCTGCATGAAGTAAAATATTCGGAGAGTATCTGCATTCAGGCTGAAAAAGGAAAATATGAGATTTTGTATGATGCCAATGGCGGACAAAACACTTCAGGGGATTCAGACAGAGTGAGCATCTGTTATCGAGGTACTCACCAGAGAATCAATACTTCAATAGGAACGGATCTCTTTTTCAGAAAGGGTTACACACTGCTTGGATGGAATACCAGGGCTGATGGAAGCGGCCAGGCTGTGGGACTTGGAAGCCGGATCGCATGGAAAGCAGGGCTTGTGCTGTATGCACAGTGGACGCCGTGGACAGACGAGGCAGATTTTATATACAAAAAAGTATCAGGCTTTGCAGTCATAACCGGATATAGCGGCAAGGCACAGCAGATCTGTATTCCACCCAGTCTTGGAGGATTGCCGGTACGTACAATCCGGGAGAATGCTTTTGCAGATACAGACTGTAAAACCGTGATTCTTTCGCCGGGAATCTATGAAATTGAAAAGTGGGCATTCAGAAACAGTCATCTGGAACAGTTGTATCTTTATGATGATCTGGAAAAAATCAGTGACTATGCATTTCAGGACTGTGATATGCTGCATACTCTGCATATCAACGCAATCGAGGCTCCGGCCTACAGTGGAAATTATTTCGATACATTCCAGGATAAATATGATCGTCTGCTGAGCATGAAGGATAAGAAGATTGTCCTGTTTTCCGGCTCTTCGACAAGATTTGGTTACGACAGTGAGATGATAGACCAGGCTTTTCCTGATTATGAAGTAGTCAATATGGGAGTTTTTGCCTATTCACCAGCACTTCCGCAGCTTGAACTGATTCGTTCCTGTATGAAGGAAGGAGATGTTCTTCTGGATTCTCCGGAATTTGATGCGGCAAACCGGCAGTTCTGTTATCAGAAGGAACTGGATTATGCAACTTTTGCCATGATGGAGTCTGATTATGATGTGTTTGCGCAGCTGGACCTCAGAGAGTATAAACAGATTTTCACTGCTTTTACTGCATATCAGGATGCAAGAGCAGATATGGAAAGAAAAAATTATGATGTCTGCGCATCAGAGTATGACGAGGATGGAAATGAAGTGGAGGAGCCAAGCTACAATGAATATGGGGATTATGTAGTGTACCGTCCGAATTCCACAAGTGAAAAACCGATTTACGGACTTCCGGTAAATTATACAGTAAATGCATATCCGAAGGATACTTATATCGATTCCATAAATACAGAATTTCAAAGATTTCTGGATCAGGGAATAAAAGTTTATTTTACTTACTCACCCAGGAATAAATATGCGCTTTCTGAAGACAGCACACAGGAGGAAAGAATCCGGCTGCATGAATATTTTAAGAGTCAGCTGAATGTTCCTGTCATTTCGGAACTTGAGGATTCTTTGTATACAGGAATTTATCTGTATGGAACGGATAATCATTTGTCTACGGAAGGGGCACAGATCCGGACTGAAAAAGTGATAAGGGATCTGAAAGAACAGTTTGCGAAGGAGGAAAAGAAATGAATTTTATATCACTGACATTTGTTTTCTCCTTTCCGGTGGTAGTGCTTTTGTACTGGAAGATTCCATGGAAATACAGAGAACTCTTTCTACTGGCTGTGAGCTATTTCTTTTACATAAAAGAAAGTTCCTGGGCAGGAGGACTGCTTCTGCTTACAACGGCAATCACGTATCTGGCGGGAATTGCTGTTGAGAAGGGCAGATACAGAAGAGCCTGGCTGATTTTGGCAGTGACTGTATGTCTGGGATTTCTGATCGGTCTGAAATATTCAGTCCCGCCAGTGGGAATCTCATTTTATACCTTCCAGACAATGGCATATGTGATCGATGTATATCGTGGCGAAATTTCAGCGGAAAAAAGTCCTTTAAGCTATGCTCTGTTTGTATCGTTCTTTCCACAGCTGGTTGCAGGTCCGATCGAGAGAGCAGGTAATCTTCTTGGACAGCTGAAGGAAAAGCATACAATGAGAGGGGAAAATCTGCTGAATGGTTTCTGGCTGATGCTCCGGGGATTTTACAAAAAAGTTGTCGTGGCAGATTATCTGGCGGTATATGTTGATAAAGTATATGCTGCACCGCAGGATGCCGGAGGGATTGGAGCGGTTCTGGGAACGGCGTTTTTTGCGGTTCAGATTTATTGTGATTTTTCGGGATATACAGATATTGCAAGAGGTGCGGCACGTATGATGGGAATACGGCTTATGGAAAATTTCAGGCATCCTTATCGCGCGGTAAGCATACAGGATTTCTGGAAAAGATGGCATATCAGCCTGACATGCTGGTTTACAGATTATGTATATATTCCACTTGGAGGAAACCGCAGAGGGTTTGCAAAGCGATGCAGGAATGTACTGATCGTTTTTCTGCTGAGTGGATTCTGGCATGGAGCGTCATGGAATTTTGTTGTATGGGGACTGATCCATGGGATCTATATGGTTGGCGCTATATGCCTTTCACAGATTAGGAAAGATAAAAAGAGAATCCTTCATCCGGTGGCTGGCTGGATTCTTACGCTGCTTCTTGTGAATATTGCGTGGGTGTTCTTTCGTGCTCCTTCACTTATAGGCGCATGGCGGATTCTGCAACAGCCGTTTGTGAATCCTCTGGGCAGTGGAATAGCTGAGACTATGAGTTTCCTGGGAATTCGGGGATTTGCGATTCTGCGACTTCTTACGACAGGAATTAGCTGGCTGATTCTGGAACGACTTCCTGAGGAAATCGATAAGAACTGCCAGACTCAGAAAGGCTTTTGTATGGCAGCAGTGATTTTTGTTGTTATGGTGACTGTGATTGAATTTTCATGGCTTGGCAGGATGGCATCAGGCGGTGAAAATGCATTTATTTATTTCAGGTTTTAAATATGGATAAAAGAACAGTAAGACGTATTGTTGCAACTGCACTGGCAGTGATTCTGGCTGAACAGGTATTTTTTCTGATCTGCGGTTTTGGACTGCCTGTACAGTTCGGGGATACATTTATGGGAGAACTGAAAAGTAAATATGAGAGGCTGAAGGAAACTTCGGGAAAGCGAATTGTGCTTGTCGGAGGAAGCGGAGTGGCTTTTGACTGTGACAGTGCCCTGATGGATGATTTTTTTCCTTCATATGAAATAGTTAATTTCGGTATGTATGCAGGTCTTGGAACCAAGGCAGTTATGGATCTTTCCGAAAATTATATTCATGAAGGAGATATCGTAATCCTTTCCCCGGAGCAGGGTGAGCAGACATTTTCCGATTATTTTAACGGAGAATACATGTGGCAGGCTGCTGATGGAGCCTTTGGAATGCTTCGTGATCTGAAAAGTGAAAACTTTGACGCGATGCTGGGAAATTTTCCACGGTTTGCACTGGAAAAGCTGAATTATGTAATGAAAGGACAGAAGCCTCAGACGGACAGCATTTATCAGAAGAAATCCTTTAATACATACGGAGATATCGAACTGGATACATGTCGGGAAAACATCCTTCCGAATGGTTATGATGTGAACCAGAAAGTAAGATTTACAGAAGATGTAGTTCAGCCGGAATTTATGGACTATATGAATGACTGGGCCAAAAGACTTGAAAAAAAAGGGGCTGTGGTCTGGTATCGGTACTGTCCGGTAAATAAACTGTCTGTGGAAGATATGGATGACCTGGCAGCATATGATGTATTTTTGCGTCAGAAACTGGATTTTCCTGTTATAGGAAATCCGGAAAACAGTCTGATGGAAGCGGAGTGGTTTTTTGACACCAATTTTCATCTGAATCAGCCAGGAAAAGAGGTAAATACCGTGCAGCTGATCCGCGATATGAAAGCGATGCTGGGGGATGACAGAGCTGTAACTGTGGAACTCCCGGAGAAACCTCACAGAACGTGGGGAGATGTATCTGCAGAAACCAGAATATGGACTGCAAAGGACAGTGAGACATATCAGGGTGAAGAAACGATCGTGATCCCGGAGAATGTGACACAGATTGAAGACTATGCTTTTTCGAATTGCGCAGGTCTTAAGCAAATTGTGCTTGAACAGAAAGATCCTTCGAAATGTATTGTGGGTCAGCATCTTCTGGATGGTACAGGTGCAGAAATCCTTGTTCCGCAGATGTCTGTAGACAGTTATAAGCGAAATTATTTCTGGTCAGTGTATGCCGGCAGGATCGGGAAAGTTACTGCTCACGCAGAAAAATAAACCAACCACGTTCAAAAGAAATCTGATACGGAAAATCATGATACAATGCAGATACGATAAAAGTGAGACTATAAATTTTGAACTGTAAAATCAGGATTGTGAAATTGATAATATGAAATCTGGAGGGAAAACATGAAAACAAAACAGGCTGTGAATCCATACATGCCAAGCTGGGAATATGTTCCGGATGCAGAACCACATGTTGTAGGAGACCGTGTGTATGTTTACGGTTCTCATGACATATTCAACGGACTGAATTTCTGCCTGGGCGATTATGTCTGCTGGTCGGCACCGGTGGATGATCTTGGTAACTGGCGTTATGAGGGCTGCATTTATAAGAGAGAACAGGATCCGGCAGCACCGAGAATCCGTCTGACAAATGGCCTTGCAGCACCGGATATGGTGCAGGGACCGGATGGAAGATTTTATTTGTACTATTTCATGGGTGGTACAAAGATGATCTCCGTAGCTGTATGTGATGAACCGGCAGGAAAATATGAATTTTACGGGTATGTAAAATACAGTGACGGTATTGCAATTGGCAAAAAAAATGAGCCGTTCCAGTTTGATCCGGGTATCTTTATGGATGATGATGGAAAACTGTATCTGTATACAGGTTTTGCACTGGCAGGAAACCCGATCCTTCTGGATGGATCGAAACCGACAGAACATGGCCCGATGTGTTTTGAACTTGATCCTTCTGATATGCTGACGGTACTGAATGGACCGTCCTATATTGGAGTTGCTGGCGAAAAGGAATCCATCGGTACTCCTTATGAGGGACATTCTTTCCTTGAAGCAAGCTCCATGCGTAAATTTAATGGTACATACTATTTCATTTACAGCACAATGAACAGCCATGAACTCTGCTATGCGACAAGTGACAGCCCGGTTAAAGGATTTCAGTATGGCGGTATTCTGGTAAGTAACGGTGATGTAGGTTTTGAAGGTGTACCGGATGTGAAGCATGCGAGATGCAATACCGGAAATACACATGGCAGTATCATTGAATTAAATGGAAAATATTTTGTTTTTTATCACAGACACAGCAACCGTAAACAGTCTTCACGTCAGGCTATGGCAGAAGAAATCCGCTTTGAAGATGGCAAATTTTATCAGGCAGAAATGACCTCCTGTGGATTAAATGGAGGTCCGTTGGAAGGAAAAGGAAGCTATCCGTCATACATTGCATGCAATCTTTATGGAAAAAAAGGTACTCGTTTCCTGAGTATGATCAAGCATCCAAAAAAAGGATGTCCTTACCTGACCCAGGATGGAAAAGACAGAGAATCCGGACCGGATCAGTACATTGCAAATATGTGTGATGGTGCGCTTGCCGGATTTAAATATTTTGATCTCAGTGAAACAAAAGAGATCAGTGTGACTATAAAGGGACATGCGGAAGGTACACTGTATGTCCGTACCAGTGAAAACGGAGAAGCTATAGCTGAGATTTCCATCAGCCCGAGTAAAGAACTCAGGGAATTTTCCTCTGATATTCATGTTTCGGGAAATAAAGAAGCTTTGTTCTTCGTCTTCGAAGGAAAGGGAAACTTTGATTTTATTTCATTTACTCTGAAATAAAAAATACATTGTTTCCTGTGCTTTTTCTTGTTATACTACAAGTATTATTATGTAGAAAAGGCACGGGGGATGAACATGCTTCGTATTGCAACAGTGGAAGATGATGCGAATGACCTGGAAGCGTTACGAACTCACCTGAGTCGATACGAAAAAGAAAACGGACTGAAATTTCAGGTTACAGAATTTCGGGACGGAGAAGATATAGTGACAGATTATTCTGCGGATTATGACCTGATCCTCATGGATATTGAGATGGCGTTCCTGAATGGAATGAAAGCAGCAGAAAAAATCCGCGAACTGGATAAGGATGTTATTATCATATTTATAACTAATATGCCTCAGTATGCAATTCAGGGCTATAAAGTAAATGCTCTGGATTACATGCTGAAGCCTATTTCGTATTTCTCTTTTTCGGAGAGTATGGGAAGAGCGCTTCACAGAGTAAAAGTACAGGAAAAAGAGTTTATTACTATAGCGCTGAAAGGCGGCAAAAAGAAACTGGATATTGGACAGATCTGTTATGTGGAGGTGCAGGATCACCTTCTGATCTATCATACAACAGAGGGAAACTTTGTTACCAAGGGGACAATCAGGGATGCGGAGAGCCAGCTGGATGCAAAGCGTTTCTTCCGGTGTAACAGATGTTATCTGGTAAATCTGGAATATGTAGATAATTACATGGGAAGTGATGTCAGCGTCAACGGAGATACAATTCAGGTAAGCAGGAGCAGACGCAAACCATTCCTGGACGCATTAAATGAATATTTGAATGAGGTGGGCAAATGAACACAGCAGAGGTGCTAAATACACCAGGGTATTACTATGCCATAGCTTATGCTTTATCCGTATTTGTGATTGCATGTACGAATGAAAGAAAACTTGGGAGATGGAAGCTGGCAGCAGTAAGCTGTGTTCAGTTTGCCCTCCTTTTATTTTTTATGACTGTGACAGATGGAGTAAGACAGGAATTGTTTGTTCCGTCGATGTCACTGATAGTGTTGCTTCTTCTGGGATATATTTATATCTGTAATGATTTTTCGCTCAGAGAGGCGGGATTTTACCTCGTAAAGGCGTTTATCAACGGAGAGTTTGCGGCTTCTCTGTGTTGGCAGATATATTATTATCTGAGATATGTAAGAGGAATACAGGGAGAGCTTTTAAAATGGGTGGAACTGATTCTGGTTTATGCCGTGATCTTTACCATACTGGCATTGATGGAGTTGAATCTCAAAAAAGATCTTGAAGAGCTTCATATTACAAGAAGAGAATTACTGGTGGTCATTATCATTGCTGCCTCGGTATTTGCCATGAGTAATTTGAGTTATCTGGATCAGAATGGACTGTTCAGCGGAACCTTTGTTATGGATATTTTTATTATCCGTACACTTGTGGATTTAAGCGGGATTGCCGTACTGTATGCATATCATGTTCAGGTCAAAGAAATTCAGATCCGCTTTGAGAAAGACACACTTCATAATATTATGGAGATGCAGTACAAGAACTACCAGCTGTCAAAAGAAAATATTGATATGGTAAACCAGAAATATCATGACCTGAAGCATCAGATCAATCTTCTCAAGACTCAGGCTTATGTCGGAAAGTCTACAAGTTATCTGGAAAAAATGGAACGCGAGATAAGGGTATACGAGACTCAGAACAAGACCGGAAATCAGATACTGGATGCAGTGCTGACAAATAAGGCAATGATATGCCAGAACAAAGAAATAGAACTGAAGTTTATCGTAGACGGGGGAGCTCTGTCTTTTATGGAAGATATGGATGTGAGTGCATTGTTTGGAAATATGCTGGATAATGCGATTGAAAGTGCAGAAAAGCAGCAGGAGAAACAAAAACGTCTGATTTGGCTTTATGTGACAAAAGAGAAACAGTTTGTGCGCATCCGTACAGAAAACTACTGCGATGAAAAGATACGGTTCAAAAACGGAATGCCTGTAACGACCAAGAAAGACAGACGCCTCCATGGATATGGAATGAAGAGTATAAAAAGTACGGTTGAGAAGTACCACGGATCAGTCGTTGCTGCGCAGGAAAATAACTGGTTTGAGCTGAAAATACTGCTTCCTGCAGGAGCGTAAAGACAGTGAAAAAATATTAAAATAAATGCAAAAAAAGTGTTGACAATGTAAATAGTGTTATGTATAATTAACCATGCGTTTGGAAAAGACGCACTTCAAATTGCATAAGAGATTATGAATTCGGAGTCAGGAGAAGTACTCAAGAGGCCGAAGAGGTGCCCC
>OGPJ01002957.1_pt1 | contig 10454 bp, 8 predicted proteins | sample 1552831 | NCBI WGS metagenome assembly OGPJ01 (sample SAMEA2579914, study PRJEB22360) | human gut metagenome | biome: human gut; feature: human-associated habitat; material: faeces | place: Denmark | collected 2008/2010
ATATGCCAGTGCATTTATATGTTGCGTAACTCCATCCGGATCCCATGCAAAAGATTTTCCATTTACCGCAAATATTCTATATAGGAAAAAAGCCAACCCTGCAAAAGCAAGTGTATAAAGGAAATAAAAATCTGCATTTTTCCATTTGAGGCGTGTTTCTTTACGTTTCATTTTACTCATGCTGTACCTGTCCTTTTTTTCTAAAAGAAAAAGCCGCGGTACATAAAGTACCGCGGCCAATGGCTCTGAATTATTCTTCTTCGCCGTACATAGCTACAAGTTTATTCAGATATGCATATCTAGCTTTTGCTTCAGATTCGTTCTTAGCAAACAGTCTAGCTGCTTTTTCAGGATTCTGACGCTGTAAGGAGTTGTAACGAACCTCACCATTCAGGAAGTCCATATAGTTCTCCATATCCGGTGTCTTGGAATCCAGAGCAAATTTCTTGTCTGCTGCCGGGTTGAAGCGGAAGTTGTGCCAGTATCCACATTTAACTGCCAGTTCTTCTTCTGTCTGAGCTTTTGCCATACCTTTCTTGATACCATGGTTGATACATGGAGCGTATGCAATGATCAGAGACGGTCCCGGATATGCTTCTGCTTCAGCGATTGCTTTAACAGTCTGGTTGAAGTCAGCACCCATAGAAATCTGTGCTACGTATACATAGCCATAGCTCATTGCGATGGAAGCCATATCTTTCTTCTTGGTTTCTTTACCGCCTGCTGCGAACTGAGCGATTGCACCTGTAGGTGTAGATTTAGAGGACTGTCCGCCTGTGTTGGAATAAACCTCTGTATCGAATACCATAACGTTGATGTCACGTCCGCTTGCGAGAACATGGTCAACACCACCGAATCCGATATCGTAAGCCCATCCGTCACCACCGAAGATCCACTGGGATTTCTTGGACAGATAGTTTTTCTGAGCAAGGATCTCTTTAGCAGCGTCGCATCCACATGCTTCCAGAGCTGCGATCAGTTTGTCTGTTGCTGCACCGTTTGTTGCTCCAACAGAGAATGTATCCAGCCATTCCTGACCAGCTTCTTTAACTGCTTCGTCTTTGCCTTCTGCTACAACAGCTTCAACTTTTGCTTTGAGGCCATCACGGATAGCTCTCTGAGCAAGAAGCATACCATAACCAAACTCAGCGTTGTCTTCGAACAGTGAGTTAGCCCATGCAGGACCCTGTCCTTTAGCGTTGGTTGTGTATGGTGTAGACGGTGAAGAGTTACCCCAGATAGAGGAACATCCTGTAGCATTTGCAATGTACATTCTGTCACCGAACAGCTGTGTGATCAGTTTTGCATAAGGTGTTTCACCACAACCTGCACATGCTCCGGAGAACTCAAGCAGAGGCTGTTTGAACTGACTTCCCTTAACAGTTGTCTCTTTGAATTTCGCAATAACATCTTCTTTAACCGGAAGAGTTACTCCATAATCAAAGTATTTCTGCTCTCCCATGTTTGCTTCCAGATTCTCCATAGCAAGGGCTTTTGCACCTTTCTTGCCAGGGCATACGTTTGCACAGGAACCACATCCTGTACAGTCAAGTGCGGAAACAGTCATGGTGAACTTGTACTCTTTCATACCTGTCATAGGTAATGTTTTGATTCCCTCAGGAGCATTTGCAGCTTCTTCCTCTGTAAGAGCTACCGGACGGATAACAGCGTGCGGGCAAACATATGCACATCTGTTACACTGAATACAGTTCTCTGGATTCCATACAGGAATATTTACAGCGATACCACGTTTCTCGTATGCAGCAGCACCGGATGGTGTAGTACCGTCAACATAATCTTTAAATGCAGATACAGGCAGTGTATTACCTTCCTGAGCATTAACCTTAGACTGGATGTTCTTAACGAATGCTACAACATCGTCTTTTCCACCCTTAACTTCTGGTGTGAATAATCCTTCGTCTTCACAAGATTTCCAAGATTCCGGAACTTCGATCTCAACTACCTGTTTAGCACCGGCATCGATAGCATCGTAGTTCATCTGTACGATCTTGTCACCTTTTCTTCCGTAAGTAGCTTTTGCAGCTTTCTTCATCAGATCAATTGCTTCTTCTTCCGGAATGATAGATGCCAGTTTGAAGAATGCTGACTGAAGGACTGTATTGATACGTCCGCCAAGTCCGATCTCTTTACCGATCTTGATACCATCAATTGTGTAGAACTTGATGTTGTGATCAGCGATGAATGCTTTTACCTGTCCTGGTAAATGTTTCTCAAGACCTTCCATGTCCCAAGAGCAGTTCAGAAGGAATGTTCCTCCGTCAACTAATTCCTGAACCATGTTGTATTTGTTTACATAAGATGGATTGTGACATGCTACAAAGTTAGCCTTGTGGATCAGGTAAGTAGATTTGATTGGCTTCTTACCGAAACGCAGGTGAGACATTGTAACACCACCAGACTTCTTAGAGTCATAGTCGAAGTAAGCCTGTGCATACATGTCAGTATTGTCACCGATGATCTTGATAGAGTTCTTGTTAGCTCCTACAGTACCGTCAGCTCCAAGTCCCCAGAACTTACAGTTGATTGTTCCTTCTGGTGTTGTAACCAGTGGTGCACCAACTTCAAGTGAAAGATTTGTAACATCATCGTTGATACCGATTGTGAATCTTTCTTTGTCTGCGTTGTTGAATACTGCAACGATCTGTGCAGGTGTTGTATCTTTAGATCCTAATCCGTAACGTCCGCCGTTAACCGGTACTGCGTCGAACTTAGATCCCTTTAATGCAGAAACAACATCCAGGAATAATGGCTCTCCCTGAGCTCCTGGTTCTTTTGTTCTGTCAAGTACGTTGATGTATTTTACTGTGTCAGGAATTGCATCAATTAATGCCTGTGCACAGAATGGTCTGTAAAGACGAACCTTAACAACACCAACTTTTTCCCCAGCTGCTGTTAAGTAATCGATTGTCTCTTCGATTGTGTCACATACAGAACCCATAGCAATGATAACTTTCTCTGCGTCTGCTGCTCCGTAGTAGTTGAAGAGTTTGTAATCTGTTCCGATCTTCTCGTTAACTTTATCCATGTACTCCTGTACGATAGCCGGCATAGCGTCGTAGTATGGGTTACATGCTTCTCTTGCCTGGAAGAAGATATCCGGGTTCTGAGCTGAACCTCTCTGGCATGGGTGATTTGGATTCAGTGCATGATTTCTGAATGCATCGATTGCGTCCATATCTACCAGATCTTTCAGATCTTCATAATCCCATGTCTCAATCTTCTGAATCTCGTGTGATGTACGGAATCCATCGAAGAAGTTGATGAATGGAAGTTTTCCTTTTAATGCTGCACAGTGTGCAACTGGTGTTAAGTCCATAACTTCCTGTACGCTGGATTCGCAAAGCATTGCTGCACCAGTCTGACGACAGGCGTAAACATCAGAGTGATCTCCGAAGATATTCAGTGCGTGGCTTGCAAGCGCACGAGCGGATACGTTAAATACTCCAGGAAGCTGTTCTCCTGCTACTTTATATAAGTTAGGAATCATTAACAGAAGTCCCTGTGATGCTGTAAATGTTGTTGTCAGAGCACCAGCAGAAAGAGATCCGTGTACTGCTCCTGCAGCACCAGCTTCTGACTGCATCTCTGTTACCTGAACAGTCTGTCCAAATATGTTCTTTCTTCCTTCTGTTGCCCATTCATCTACATGTTCCGGCATAACTGATGATGGTGTAATAGGGTAAATTGCTGCAACTTCTGTATATGCATATGAAGCATGAGCTGCGGCCTGGTTACCATCCATGGTCTTCATTTTTCTTGCCATTTTCGTTGTTCCTCCTTGATAATAGTACAAATCATATATTGACGTGTATGGTTTTATTATATCTCCTGTATCATCAAAAGTCTAGCGATTCCGACTGTTATTTTGTTCATTTTTTGGTACAAATACAGATTCTCGTATCATTTTGTCGGCATATTTGCCCATAAAACTGAGAATAAATCCCAAATTCATTTGGAAAGAATATGCTTAATAAGCACATACATCACAATCGCAAATGCAAATAAATACCCAATCGCACCAATTGCCGGGATTCCGCAGATCTTCGGGCTCATATTGGTAGTGCAGATAATGCTTGAACTGATCAGCAATGCCATCACCCACAATCCCATTACCACATTCCGCACCAGACGCCTCAGTAACTGTGCCAGATCGTTGGATGCATGCAGATCCAGGTTAACTCTTGTCTGACCTTTCATCAGACCATGTAGTGCATCCGCCGCAAGTCCCGGGACTTCTACTGCTTTATGCATCGAACGGTAAAGATTCTTTCCTGCATGTTTTAATTCTTTTTTCCAATCCAGATCTTTCCACATACTCTCTGAAATATGTCTGGATGCGATCTCGATCATATTGATCTGTGGAGCAATGTCTGCAAGCACGCCTTCCATGTTAGTCAATCCTCTTGCCAGCATCGTCAGACCATGCGGCATACGGATCTTATTTTCCTTCATCACTTCCATAAGATCCATCATCACTTCTGCAACATCGATCTCTCCCATATCTAAGGACCCATACTTCGACATCAGTTCACTGATATCTTCATACAATACGCTCTGATCTGGTTTCTCTTTAAATTCACCCAGTGCCATGACTGCTTCCTGGATCATGCTGATATCATTTTCTGCAATGCCGCGAATTGCTTTTCCGATCAGTTCTTTATCCCGTTCGGTCAGTCTTCCCATCATTCCCATATCGATCCATACAATCTTGCCATCCTGGATCTTTACATTTCCCGGGTGGGGATCTGCATGGAAGAAACCGTCTTCCATCACCTGTTTGATATAATTATCGATCAGCTTGATCCCGATCTCTTCCAGATCGTATCCGCCTGCCAGAAGTTTCTCTTTATCATCGATCGCAGGCCCTTCGATGTATTCCATGACCAGCACATGCATGGTTGTATATTCCTGATATAGTTTCGGTGTTCTTACATATACGACATCCGCATTCCGTCTGGCAAACTCTTCCATATTCGATGCTTCGGTGAGAAAATTCATCTCTTCCCGTGTCACATTCCAAAGTTCATCCAGTACCTGGTCGAAGTCAGCCATTCCTTTCAGACTGATCGGCGGCATCAGCTTTACTGCCTTCCGAAGGAGTCCGATATCTCTTGCCATAATTTCATAAATACCTGTTCGCTGAACCTTGATAACAACCTGTTCACCGCTGAGCAGTTCTGCTCTGTGGACCTGTGCAATGGATGCTGATCCCAGTGGTGTATCGGAAATAAATGCAAATATTTCATTCCACGGACAACCATATGCCTGTTCGATCACTTCTTTTACTTCCGGAAATTCCATCGGAGTTACTTCTGAACGCAGACACATCAGTTCATCACAATATCTTTTCGGTAAAATGTCTGAATGCAGTGACATAATCTGACCGATTTTAATATAAGTAGGCCCCAGATCCTCCAGTATCATCCGGAGTTTCTGAGGCGTAATTCCCCTGGTGATTCCATATTTATGAAGTACGGATGTAATCTCCTTTAACCTGGTACGGTATTCTTTGGATTCTCCCTTACTCATGAACCTGTTCCTCTTTAAATATCTTCGTTCTCAGCTGTCTCTTCTTCCGCTGCTTTCTCTGCCGCATCTTCGCATACGGATTCGTCTGCCACATCTTCTACCGTCTCTGCAGCTTCAAATTCTTCCTGTTTTTTCTCCATCTCATCAATTCTCTGTTTCAACAATGCCCTCTGTTCCGGAGTCATCTTATCCAAAAGCTCATCCAGTTCTTCCGGTGAAGATGTTTTTACTTTTACATTCACTTTTTCTTTTACTGTCGACTTGATGTTATGCTTAAGTTCTTCATTCAGTGCTTTGCCCTGTTCAACAGTCAGCTCACCCTTTTTCACCATCTCATCCAGAAGTTCTTTTGATTTCTCTCCTGTGACTGCAACTGCTCCGATTCCTGCAAGTAATACTTTCTTTAATCCGCTTCCTAATTTTTCCATAGGTCGTTCTCCTTTCGATGTCTATATAGACAGGCTTTCCAAAAGCTTTGGAATAAATATGATCATCCCTGCAATTGCTGCCATGATTGCCGCGATCAATACTGCTCCGGCCGCCGCATCTTTGGCAAGCTTTGCAAGCGGCTTTCTCTCTTCCGTGACCAGATCGACCACTGCTTCTACCGCCGTATTCACCATTTCCAATGCCATGACAAGACCAAACAATGTCAGGCAGATACACCACTCTACCGGTGTAATATGAAATACGAATCCTGCGATCACCACACAAACCATTGCCACACAATGAATCTTCATATTCCGTTCCTTCGTTACCACTGCAAATATTCCGGCAAATGCATAACCGAAGCTTTTATACAATGGATCTTTCTTTTGTTTCTTCATTTTTGCACCTGTCCTTTGTTTTCTTACATTTTAACACATTTTGCACAAATTTACACAAACATTGTATGTATTTTGTTTTATTTTAGAAATAATACGGACTTTTAAAGAAAAGTATGACCTTTTATAAATTCTGCATCCAGCATAATTTTTCTATCAAAATAAGAGGACAAAAATAAATACAGGGATTCTGCTTCTTATACCAAAATCCCTGTATTTTATCACCATATGCTCTACAGAACTTATATTCTATTATACATTCTCTGCATTCATTCCTTTGAGAATTCTCTGATTCTTCTCTTCCACATTCAGCTTTTCCGTAAATACTTTCGTTTCTTTTACTATGACTTTGCTGAGTGCAAGCAAGGCTATCAGATTCGGGATTGCCATCAATGCATTGAAGATATCTGCGATATTCCATACTGCCGCAACCGTCATATATGGTCCGATGAATACACATATAATATAAAGCCATCTATACGCTCTTACAGCTTTCATATTCTTATTAAACAGATATTCCAGGCATCGTTCTCCGTAATAATCCCATCCAAGAATCGTTGTAAATGCAAAGAATACCAGACAAATCATCAATACAAAGGATGCCACAACCGGCGGGAACGGAAGTCCCTTCTGGAAGGCCGCTGTCGTAATTTCCACACCTTCCAGTCCCGTATTCCATGTTCCTGTAATGACAATAGAAAGTCCTGTCATCGTACAGATTACGATCGTATCAATAAATGTACCGGTCATTGACACCAGTCCCTGTCTTGCAGGTTCTTTGGTCTGTGCTGCAGCCGCTGCGATCGGTGCGCTTCCAAGTCCGGATTCATTCGAGAAGATTCCTCTGGCAATACCTTTCTGCATTGCTACGATCATACTTCCCATTGCACCACCGGCCAGTGCGCTTCCGGTAAATGCTGATTTTACAATTGTTACAATAGCTGCCGGAATTGCGGTAATATTTGTCACCATGATAATGACTGCCAATACTACATACAGAACCGCCATGAACGGAACGACGATCTCAGATACTTTTGCAATTCTCTTGATTCCACCTAATACAACCATTCCGACACATACCGTCAGTACCAGACAGGATATTACAGTTGCCCATGAATAATCATTTCCAAATAATGCTACTGTATGTGCCATGTTCGGATCAAAAAAGTTACGGACTGCAGATGAGATACCATTCACCTGTGTAAATGTACCGATTCCGAATAATCCAACTCCTGCTCCAAAGAATGCAAATATCTTTGCAAGCCATCTGAACTTTACACCCATTCCATTCTCAATATAATAGAATGGTCCGCCAAGTACATGCCCGTCTTCATCGATCGTACGGTATTTTACTGCCAGAAGACCTTCTGAATACTTTGTTGCCATTCCTAAAAATGCTGTCAGGATCATCCAGAATAACGCTCCCGGTCCACCTGCAGAAATTGCAGTTGCCACACCGACGATATTACCGGTACCGATTGTTGCCGATAATGCGGTACAAAGAGCTCCAAAGCTAGTTACTTCTCCGTGTCCATCTTCTTCATTTTTCACCATGAATTTTAACGCTTTCCCAAGATACCTTACCTGAAGAAGGCCCAAGCGCACAGTCAGAAAAATTCCTGTGACCAGAATTAAGATGATTAACGGAAGTCCCCATACGACTCCGTCAAACCATGTGATAAAAGTGTCAATACGTCCAAAAATTCCCATAATTCATTCCTCCATCCTTTTGCCTGAGAGATTTGCAGATCTGTTTTCTGCTTACACCTTCGGCGCTTTTCATTTCATTACGAAAAGACTCTCCTGAGTTTTTTATGATAACGTAATCGCATTGCAGCAAATTCGTCAAAGCAATTGTCATTATTTTGAGAATAAATCCTCACCCAAATCGCTTTAGTACGTCTTTGCTTTAGCACGATGTAGTATAGCTTATCATGAATCTTTACATATAGCAAGATATTTTATAATTAAAAATGCAGGCAGCATTTATAAGTTATAATTATAATTCCTGTCTGCATCTGTATTTTTATTCTTTTCCGACTGCCTTTCAGAATCCGAAATCTGCATAATCTTCCGGCAAAAAACGGTGATAGATCATATGACACCCTTCGTCCTTAAAGCAGTAATAGTATTCGTCCTCATTTTCTTCCGGAAATCTTACCCAAAAGTCAAATTCTCCGTTGTGCATATCTCCCACCCTGATATCTTTTGCCTCTTTCTGAAATATCGCAAGGATATCTTCTTTTTTGATTCCGTGATTCATCATCAGCTCCACCAGCTTTTTGATGAATTCATTTTCTGCCATATGTTCATGTACATAGACACTTCCCTGTTCCGGAATATGCAGGCAGAATCTGTCTTTTTTGTGCGTCACACAGATATCTCCGAGTTTTTTCTTTACTTCTTCCGGGAACTGTTCCAGACGTGTCTGCATCTCATCCACATCGTCATTCGCCTCAAAGAAATGATTGAGGGAAATCAATGGATAATACAAACGGATCTCTTCTTTCCGAAATCCAAGTTTTGCCTGTTCTTCTTTTATAATATCGATCAAATTTTTTTCCAAACGTTTAAATCCCATTTCTGTTCTACGTGCTCCTTTTATTTCTCATATATTCAGCTTTCCTGTTCCATGTCTCTTAATTGACAAGCCCATTTCCAATACATTATACTACATTTATAATATTTACTGTATTTTAACATCAGATTTTTAAGGAGGAAATTTATCATGATCATCAAACATGGACTTGTGGTAGATCCTGCATCTGGTCTGTCCGAGCATATGGATATACTGGTGAAGAACGGAAAAATTGCAAGAATCGCACCTGAAATTTCAGAAGATTCCGAGGAGATTCTAGAAGCCGGAGGACTCGTTGTCGGACCGGGACTCATCGATACACATGTACATTTCCGTGATCCGGGATTTACATATAAAGAAGATATCCATACAGGAGCAAAGGCATCTGCAAAAGGCGGGTTTACTACTGTAATCTGTATGGCAAATACATCCCCTACGGTCGACAATACAGACACCCTAAAAGATAATCTTGCACGTGCTTCCAAAGAAGATATCCGTATCTTCCAGGCTGCTGCAATCTCCCGTTCATTAAAGGGCCAGGACGAAGTAGACATGCTTGCATTAAAAGAAGCCGGGGCATGCGGATTTACCGATGACGGCATCCCTCTTCTGAATGCTGAGTTCTGCTATCAGGCGATGAAAAATGCCGCAAAGTTAAACGTTCCGATCAGTCTTCACGAAGAAGACCCGGCTTTTATCCGCAACAATGGAATCAATCATGGCAAAGTATCCGATGCACTCGGCATCTACGGTTCTCCATCCATTGCCGAAGAAGCACTGGTGGCAAGAGACTGTCTTCTGGCGCTCCGTTCCGGTGCAGATGTTGTAATCCAGCATATCAGTTCCGGTGTATCGATTGATCTGATCCGTACATACAAAAAACTGGGGGCAAAATTACACGCTGAGGCAACACCGCACCACTTCTCCTTAACAGAAGACGCTGTTTTGGAACATGGCACGCTGGCAAAGATGAATCCGCCGCTTCGTACGGAAAATGACCGCCAGCAGATTATTGCAGGACTCGCTGATGGAACTATTGACCTGATTGCTACGGATCATGCCCCACACAGCACAGAAGAAAAATCCAAACCGATCACAGAAGCCCCAAGCGGCATTATCGGTCTCGAGACCTCCCTTGCACTCGGTATCACCAACCTTGTAAAGCCCGGATATCTGACCATGATACAACTTTTGGAAAAAATGACAGTGAACCCGGCAAAGCTATACCATCTGCCTTACGGAACAATTCAGGAAGGTGCAGATGCAGACTTTGTTATATTTGACCCTGATGAAACATGGATCCCGAAAGAATATGCTTCCAAATCATCAAACTCACCATTTACCGGAGAGGAACTTACCGGTAAGGTGAAATATACGATCTGCGGAGGAAACATCATATATTCTGATATAAAATAAGCTTGGGATTTAATTTATTAACTGGAGAAATGGCCTCTCAGTCCTTGAAGGAAACAATAGATAAGGCTTCTTGTTCAGGTTCCATA
>OGPJ01002959.1_pt1 | contig 10454 bp, 4 predicted proteins | sample 1552831 | NCBI WGS metagenome assembly OGPJ01 (sample SAMEA2579914, study PRJEB22360) | human gut metagenome | biome: human gut; feature: human-associated habitat; material: faeces | place: Denmark | collected 2008/2010
CGTGACCGCGCAGGCGGCGGAAGCTGCTGGCCGGGCGTGAAAACCATAGCTCGTGACCTGCATCTCTCGCCGCGCACCGTGCAGCGTGCGCTGAACGATTTAGAATGCGCCGGATACATCCAACGCCAGCGCCGCCACCGAGAAAACGGAAGCTGCACGTCGAACTTATACGTTATAAGTGAGGTCAAATAGTAACACAGACGCTCCCCGCCAAGGGGAGCGTCCGTGCGTTTGCTGTCACCAGCGCCGTGACACCACGGCGCAGCTTGAAGGGCCAACTCTAGCTGAGAACCAATACAGAAAAGGAATCAAAACTATGCAGGAGTTACGTTAAAGTCACCTTAACCCGTCCATTATGAGTAATGGTTAGAGTATAAATCCCATCTACATAAGACTCTGTATAGGCATGCTGTGTACTACCGTTTCCGATAAATTCGATCGATAGAGTAGGTCGGTTTGACACGCTAAGTGAGATGACAGTGTCACGCAGGTCATATCTCTCAGTATCGTGTTTATCAAGCTTTGGATTGTCTATGTGGTAATTCATGTATTCCTGCACATACAGTTTGTTGTCTCCATTCCAGTCTGTACCATAGGAAGTCCAATCGGGGTTAGAACTCTTTCCGGAAACCCATAACTCGTCCTTGTCTGTTCGGAAATTGTTCAACTCAATGCTAAGACTATCTGTATCTTGTTCTGCAACTAAGTATGTATGCGGTGTGAGTGTGAAATTCATCGAAGATGCAAAAGCGGCAGTTGCGGGAATAATACCAGCCGTTTGATTTGTATTGTCGTTAAAAGAACTATTCATGACCAGCCAACGCTCATTCCCGCCAAGCAACGTCTCTACAAATGCATCGCCTGTTGACACTTCTGGATACAATGGATTCATTTTCCCCTGCTTATAGGCAGCGGTCTTCCCATTAAAGTCACTCACATACAATTTGTTGTTCCAGATGTGAGTAGGAACATCACTTTCTTGAACACGATTAGTGAAAAGCGGCAAAACACGGTAGCGGCCACTATACTGTAGGATATTCGTATCCGAAGCATTTCCATATAGACCCGCTGCATAATTCTGTGGCAAGTATGTTTTATTGCTAGTGAATATTCCCGCTTTGATTTCGGCAGCTACAGCGTCTCTCGACGCTGCTGGATTTTCAGTAATATAGCGAAAAGCTGGCAGGATAGATTCTTTAAGGGCCCACGACGCTTTATCATTTACGCCCGTGCAATAGAACGGATGTTCCGCATTGAACACCACAGCACCATTTGCATAGCATTGCAGCATATTCATTGCAAATAATGTTTCTGGGAAAGTATAAACGCGTCGAACATCTTCGTACGTCACTTTATTTATACCGCTGAAGATCCTATGATAGCCAGTTTCATACCATGTCCACGCATCGGTCAGTGCCCCCCAGTTGTCTGCTAGCCCGCCTAGCCATGCACCAAGAGCGAAACTGCGCACTGTGTTAAATCCAGAAGAAGTGGTACTCTTAGAATTAATGATCAAGTACTGGTGGTACTTTTTTGCGGCATTATACAACGTATCAGTATCATTAAACCACTTTTCCATCATATTGGCACCGGGACGGTCAATATCCGTCAAAACCAAATAACACCCTTGCTGGGCCATCATTTTTAAATATTTTGCGGATACTTCTGCGACAGCAACTGTATCACTATTGTTGTGATTCTCGGACAGAACGACACCCTTAATGCAATCATGCTCTGCAATAAATTGCGTTAGTTCATCGTCAGGAACTGTGCGATTCAGTACACTGATTGGGGTACCACCCGTCATGAGAGTCAAATAAAGGTTAATATGCTTCGATGTATCTGGCTCGTTTCTGTTGTACTCCTCTGCCTGATCTACAAAATACCCATACCACGCCCACAGAGCATCATGATCGCCATTCCCGCCGTATCCATGTCCAACAAAATCATCTCCATGCAATTGGATTGCCGTATGTGGTTTCAAATCGTCAGGGATCATATCCCATACACCTGTTACAGTCAAATTCCCCTGCGCAGGGACACCCTTCGGCACGGTCTGCCCGGTTGGGTCAGTCATCCATTCGGTGTTTTTTGTTTGCGCATAGATGCTGACGAGAAGCAAAGGATTCTCTTCGTTTACCGGCATTCGCGCAATTTGCTGTATTCCATTTTGTAATATACTGATTTTTTTTGAGTTAATAACAGAGGTGCCAGCCAGCGAAACAGTTAGCAGTGTTTCTCCAGGTGCAACACCCGTTAAAATCATTGACCCATCCTCGGTGTTTTGAGAGAGGGTTGCAATTTGTTCGTTTTCCACCGCAAGCGATAGTGCATCCGTGTACACAGCAATACGGGCTGCCTGCATTGCTGTTGCAACAATCGTTACGCTTTCTCCGGAATCAAGTAAAATAACTCCTGGATGGATGTCGAGATGATTGACTGCTCCTGATAAGGGATCAGAGCCTACATAGTATTCAAACGCATCAACTTCAATCCATGTGTCCTGAGCAGATATGCGAATGGTATGTTCACCGGACGGTAATCCATTTATTTGGAAAATCGTTTGCTGATACTGTGGCCCGGCAGATACAGAGGCATTCACATATGCAAAGGGTTTTCCGTCCACGCTAAGAATGGCAGAACCGTAATTGCTATCCATTTGACCGATCCAGCGACAGCCCGTCCCGATAAATGTAAAATCAGCAGTTGCATACCTGTCATCGGTTTGCTTTGACAGCCCATTGATACAAGCAGTTTCACTATTGTCGGTCCACGATCCGGAATATATAATCCTATCGCTATGGCTGTCAACCTGCACCCAATTTCCAGACGGTTCTGTTACCGTGATGGAGATAGTGCGCATATCTGAACCAGCCGTTACTGTAAGATGCTGTACGCCTGGGCGTATGCCCGAGACAATACCATTTTGGCTGACGGATGCGTATTCTCCATTCGCTGGAGAATATTCCACAGCATGAGAGGTTGCATTAAATGGAGAGAGTATCACGATTTGTGCAGTCTCGCCAACAGCTATTTCCTGCTTTGATAGCGAGATATCTCCTATTCCATTCGGAATGTCGCCCTGCGGCACGAACGTTTGAAGTTTCGTAATCTGAACACCGTCATGTGGAAAGAGGCCTTGACGCTTCCCTTCTTTTTTAGGTTCAATCGTCAGTACATGCGTTCCTAACGCCAAGCCGCTAATTTCAAATATCGTTTGATTTTGCAAATTTCCAGACAAAACATATTGGCTGTTCACATTTGCTTGTTCGACACCATCAAGGTAAACATTTGCTTCTCCAAAGCATCGCTCCTTTTGCCCAATCCAGCGTACACCAGTTCCGTAAAAGCAGAGCGTTGCAGTCGAACCTTTTTTATAGGAGTATGCATCAGTGTCCTCACCAATTTCCCAGTTCTCGTCAAACATAATGTTTCCGCTTCCGGGTGTAACGTCGATCCAACTTCCCCCGATAATCGGCTGAGGTGTTTGTGGAACATATGGTTCACCCCAAGTCAAAGCAGTATCGCGCTGGTTCACGAAATCGTCTATTTCATAATAACCAATTCGCCAACGCAAACTAGAGGACTCTTTGCCGCCAGAGTACCAAATTCGGAGCTTATCACTCCGGTTGCTTGTAGCCGGTTCATAAGTGAATGTCGAGCGATAAATAAAGTTCTGATCCCATGCCCCAGTACGAGGAGAAATAATTGGTTTCGGGTAAGTTGTCCATGTTACGCCATTTTCGGAGCGGGCAAAAAGTAAATATGTATTTCTCGTATCGCCGCCTTTGGGATATGCGCAAATAATTGCCCAATATTCAGATAGACTATCAATCCATTTTACATCAAGATGCCATGGAATATAGTATTCTACACTTCCTTCACCTCGCAGGATCAGAGATTGCTTAAGTGACGTTTTTTGTGACCATGTCTTTCCGTCTGTTGATGTGCGGAACTCAACAAACCCATTTGGATTCTGCCAGCCAGCAATACCATCATTCTGGTCCGAATTATTGGACCACATCAGCCAATTGCCATCCGAGCGGCGAACGATGGCAGGAGACTGCATATCATATTGATAATCACTCTGAATACAAAGTTCATAGTCCCCAACAGAATATGTACTGGATGCGGCATTATATCCGACTTTAATTCTGCGAAGCTCCGACGGTGTTCCACGCGGAGAGTCTTTCTCCCAGATGTAATAGATCCACAGTTCATCGCTGGTTTCATTGTAAACAAGATCAGTATCACAGTTATGTGTATTTGCGGGTTCATGCTCGACACCTGTCAGCGGATTCGTTAACCCATCAGGAACAGTCCACGTTAGACCGTCTGTTGACGCGGCAAGGCACGGATTTTCATATTGCGAATACCCCTCTTGATTCGGAGTAAGTGCCATCCAATAGCGAAACCCACCCCAAGAGCTTCCGTTCCCAAAGTCAATTACGTCGGGATGCGTGACACTTAAGTCTTGCTTTGCACGTTCACCGGATTGGACTTCATGTTCATAGGTTGGAATATCGAGTGCGTCGCGAAGAGTATAGGTCGGTGCCTGCGTACTCCACGCTTGAAGTTCGATATAGTGTCCACCACTTTCAGTGCCGCTGTGGCCAACGTTCATGATACGAATATATCTGGCTGTTATAGGAGAATCTAACGGGATCTCAATGCCGGCATCTGTAAATACCGGGTCGTTGTTTTTCGCATTTTCAGACCCGAACCCAAAATAATTATTCTTGTCAGAGTTGAATGCAAACGTACGGTTACCCTCAGGGAACGTGCGATCAGTAGAGAGCATAATAACCAAACCGTTTACGGTACGTTCCCAGTAATTCCAGAAATTGAGCCTACAAATGGGATATTCATCCTGCAGGTCAATCTGTGCATAGCTCGGATTTTGACCGGTTTGGGAACCATCTCGGTTGACCTCTGTATATCCGGAGTTATTATCATTATAAAGTCCGTCTGTAATGAGCGATGCTGGACGAGCGGAATCAACACTGCCACCATGATTGACTGTAACGGGTTTCTTAAGTGCAACGTTGTAGAGAGCGGGAGTTGTTGTGTCTTCGCCATATACTTCGATTTCCAACCAGTGCGCACCTTGCCCAGCACCATCAGTATGCCCATTATTGAAGAAACGCAAATAACGAGCGTTTACTGCTTCGGTTAGAGTTATCGTGTCACCCGCTGCTGTCGCATTTTCAAACTGTGGGTCAGTTCCTTTGCCAAGGCCGAAAAAACCATTCGGTTCGGTTTGATCTGCATTCCAGATAACATAATAGCTACCAGGTGCAAAATTGGAGTTGTTGGAAGCAAGTATAACCAAGTTCTTCAGCGCACGACCATAATATACCCATAGGTTGATTTGGGAAATGCTATACTCTTTCCCTAAATCCATCTGTAACCAATAGGCTGGATTTGCCGGGTTTGAACTGTTACTTTGTTGCATCTGATCGTTGCCAACAACGAAATAGTCAGAACCGCCAGATGCCTTATTGCCGTCTACGAGCAATGATGCAGAGCGTCCCGTTCCGACATTCCCTTTATAGGTGATTGCCGTTGCTGTAGTCGTTAATTTTTGGAGAGCGGCATCGCTCGCAGAAGCAGATACCGCAGCAATTGGTATTACTCCAAACAGAATACAAATTGCCAAAAAAGCAGGAAGCAATCTTTTTTGAGTTAATTCCTTCAATGATCGCATACATTATCCTCCTATAATTTCGTCCGTTGGCAAGTTGCTTACATTTCGATTTTACAACTCATGTTGCCAAAATCACATGGAGTATTTTAACTTGTGTATGCGTATTTTTGACCTCTTTTGTATAGCACAGACAGTTTTCGCATGAGATACGACAAAAAACTAGCAAAAAAGCAAGGTGGGAAAAAGCAATTTATCTGGATTTCAAATTGATTTTCTGGCAGCAGGACCATAATTCCCTATGACTTTCGCTATTTCTGACTTTTTGATGAAGCCCTTTTCGCAAAAGTGCTGTTACCGCATCGTCTTAGCTATTTTCGCTCATTCCTTCTCTTCTGCGCTGTACCTGCTCTTGATATGCTTTCGCTGATACCCCAGAATACTTTTTAAACACATGGCTGAAGTAGGTAGTATCTTCAAATCCGGTACGCTGTGCAACCTCGAAGATTTTAAGATTCTGTTCCTCCAGCAGATGCTTCGCATATTCTATTTTTTTACTAGTAATCGTGTCCATGATTGTTTTTCCGGTCTTTTGCCTAAAAAAACGGCTGAGATAGCCTGGACTGACATGAACAGCCGCAGCAATGTCCTTTAGTGTGAGCGCCTCACAAAAATGACGATCGATGTACTTTTGCACGCTTGCAAGCAGATGGTTTCCTTCCGAAAGAACCTGAGAAACATATTGACAAGCGGAGCAGAAAAGCGCTGTTTGAAGCTGCATACACTCATGGTGAAACTGCGCGCACTCTAGTTCTTGAGTCCACTGTGCTTCGTCAATATCCAGTGCATCCAAATCTGTTCCATAATTTTCTAAAGCACTGCGACACAGATGCAGAATCATTCGCGCAGTTTCCTTTACCTGCGCCTCTGGTTGCGTTTTCTGTTTTTGTAATGAAGCAATCTCGGAAAGAATTTCACAACCAGCAGCTTGGTCACCGCTTCGAAGGCAACGATTTAGGGCAGCAAATTGTGCTGCATAAGTTGGTATTTTTGCAGGCTTGCTCGGCTGGTAGAGATGAATTTCACGTTTATCGTAAAAACGATTTGAGATGGCTTGCTGGGCCTGCGCAAGCGCCTCTTGCAGATCAAAGAGTTGGTGAATGACATTGCTGATTCCCCAATAGAGGGGTTGCGAGCCCAGTTTTTGAAACATTGCCGTGCTGTTTGCGCATATGCTTAACACCTGTTTCTCTGGAATATCCATAAAAACGAGCACAAAGTTGTGTGGCCCATTCGGCAGCAAATACAGATTGTCTTCTGACATAAAACTGCGTAACAAATTCTCTGCTTGTTGCTGCTTCTTATGATCTTTCCCCGCATTTACGAGCGCAACTTGATATGTTTTAGCCTGCAGATTTTCATAACCGCTCTGTTTTGTAATATCCTGTGCAGAATGGAAAGTTCCATTCAAAATTGCCTTTAGAAGATAGAATGATTGCGCTTTGAGCCCTTCTTGGAACATTGCCTGCTGCTTCAGCTGCTTTTTGCAGCGTTTGACCGCAGATACGATTTCGCTCATATCCCCATTTTTCGTGACATAGTCTGTTACACCATACTGAATTGCTTGCCGCGCATACGAAAAATCAGCAAACGCAGTTAACAGGATCATCTGAATAGCCGGATATGTTTCATCCACCCATTTTGCAAGCGCAAGCCCGTCAACAACGGGCATCTTTATGTCGGAAATCACGATATCTGGCTGTATGGATGTTATTACTTGCTTCGCACGAAGGCCATTTTCAGCAGTTCCAATTACTTCACAGCCTAATGCGGCCCAATCTATGAGTGTGCATAGACCCTTTCGCATTAGCATCTCGTCATCGACAATCAGGACTTTGGTCATATGTGATTTCCTCCCGTGGCAGATGAATCGTTACGGTAGTTCCAATCTGTTCGTAACTTATGATGTGTATCCCGTATGCGGGGCCATATAAATGCTGCATTATTTTATAAACAGTATTCAGTGCGACCCGGTTATGGCGGTTCCCAGACACGGGCAGATCAAGCGGTAGCGGAATCTCACCATTTTGTCCCTCGAAGCCAACGCCATCATCCGCGACCACAAGCTCTATCGCCCCATTTTCAGCATAACCAGCAGACACATGGACAGTTCCTGAACCATCCTTAGGCTCGATGCCATGTCCGACCGCATTTTCTACCAGCATTTCGATAATAAGCTTCGGAACAAGGCAGGTTAGAAGTTCTTCGTCCGAAACGGATACCTGATAGGATATTTTCTCGCCGAACCGCATTTGCTGCAACTCAATATAAAACTTTGCATATTGCAGTTCTTGCGCCAAAGGGATTTTGACATCACCGCCTCCAGAGAGCCGAGCCTGCGTCAATCCAGCAAAATTGCTTGCCATCTTCTGAATATCGGCGTTTCCGTCCATCTGCGCCATAAGTGCGATGCTACACAAAACATTGTACATAAAATGTGGGTTGATTTGGCTCTGTAAAAAGCGAAGCTCGCTTTCTTGGGTGACAAGCTTTTTCTCGTAGACATCGTTGATTAGATGATCAATGGTATCCGTCATGGCGTTGAAGGCCTGACTCATGGTAGAAAACTCCTGACAATCGTACTGTGGGAGCTTGACGCTGAAATTCTGCTGCGCGACCTGCCGGAGCTGAAGCGTCATCTCCTGAAGCGGCCGCAGACGGCGGACAACGGCGAAGAACACGACGGCCGCGACTGCAAGCAGAAGCATGACACAGGCGATCACATACGGCGCAGCGACCTGATACAGAAGCCGCAGGATCTGTACCGACGGAACGCCGACGGCGCACCGCAGGCCCATGCCGGAGGCTTCGCTGAACAGGAGATACCGGCTTCCTCCCAGCTTTCGCGTGTAGCAGGCGTCGTGACCGGTATCTGCCAGCTCACGCTGCTCCTCCGTGTTCAGATGCAGTGCGCTTTCCGACAGGATCACAGCTCCATCCTTGTCAAACAGGTACCAGAACGCACCCCGATAGTCGGCAAGCTTTCCCATGATCGACGTGACCGCGGACTGGTTGACGACGAAGATCACCGTGCCGAACGGGTCCGCCCAGCGGTCGTAAACAGTAAAGATAATGTACAGATATGGTTCGCTCGCAGTACACTGCACGTCCGCGCCGCTCTCCTGAAAGGCATGATAGCGCGCTAGATTGTCTTCATTCAGCCGAAGCTGCTCGCTTGAGAGGTGCTCGTGGTAGCTGACCACGTCGAACGCGCCGTGCATATCCATGAAATATGCCATCTCCACAAACGGAAGCCCCGGCGCAACGATATTTTTATCCGAGTAAATATCAACAAGGCTGCGGAACTGTTCCCCTCTGGCATCCGAGGCCTCGCCGGTCATCTGCGGACTTTTACAGATGCGCAGCAGGATGTCTTCCAGAAGCTGCGTTTTTGTGGAAAGGCTGCGGCTGACGGTCTGCATGGCAAATTCGGCCTCACGGTTGACGAACGGGCCCATGACATTGCTGATCAGAAGCACCAGGATCAGCAGGCTGATCAGCAGCGTGACCAGCACGGAGCTGACGCTCAGCCAGATCAGCTGCCCGCGCAGGGATGGTGTGCGCATCCAGTTTCTAAATCGTTCGCGCATAAAAATATCCTTGCCTTTCTCTTGCTTTTTTGCCGTTCTTCCTGTTATGATAGCATAAAAGAAAGAAAAGCTGAACAGGAGATGAAGTGTGGTTATGAAAAAAAGGCAGCTGTGCGGGCTGCTCGTGCTTCTGTGCGTTTTCCTGACGGCCTGCTCCGCAGCAGCGGAGACGGAGCCGGTGTCCATCAGCTTCATGCATGGTTGGGGCGGAAGCGGGGCCGACCATGTCGGTATGCGCGAGCTGTTTGCCGCGTTCGAGGCAGAAAACCCGGATATTCACATTGTCTATGATACCTCGCCGGATCTTGAGATCGTCATGGAAAAGGCGGCAGACCTGCTCGCGGTCGACAAAGCGCCGAGCATCATCAGCACCAACGGCAACGTACAGTATGTTTCAAATGCCAAAAAGAAAGGCGTGGCGCTGGATCTGACGCCATATTTGAAGGAAGACGCGACGTTTGCCTCGGATGTCAGTCCACAGATCCTGCAGGCGCTGCAGGAGTCGGACGGCGCGGTCTATACGCTCCCGGATGCGGTAGAATACATTGGCTACTGGTATAATGCGTCGCTGTTCCGGCAGGCGGGAATTACCGACACCGGAACGCCGGAAGGAACAGTCGTGCCACCGAGAACGTGGGAGGAATTCTGGGCTGCGTGTGACGCACTGGCGCAGATCGCGCCGCAGACCGGCGCTGTGCCGCTTGCTGGAGCGCTCACAGCCGATGGAGGCCGCCAGCGCCACGATCAGCGCGATGCGCAGGAGTGCCGAGCCGAGATTCAGTCCCGCGCTCCAGGCACCAAGCAGACCCGCAATGGGATCCTCTATGGACAGTAGTTCCTTCATTTCCGTTTCCTCCCCGGCATGGCGGTGTTGGCTTTCCCCGGCGTCCCGAAGAACGCCTCCATCTGGGCGGAATGCTCCGCCGCGGCTTCGGTGAATGCCTGTTCGTCCTCGTAATAGGGATTGTTGTGCTTGGGCAGCTCCTGCTGAATGGCCTGAATCCGCTCAATCAGCAGCTCCACCTCAGACTTTGGCGGCTGCCCCGGCTCCGTAGCCGGAATGGGCGCAAGGTCTTCCAGCTTGTTGGAGTAGGAGCCGGACAGGTACAGCGACAGCTTGGCGCAGGCGGGGCCGATCAGCTCGTAAAGCACGCTGGACG
>OGPJ01002961.1_pt1 | contig 10444 bp, 8 predicted proteins | sample 1552831 | NCBI WGS metagenome assembly OGPJ01 (sample SAMEA2579914, study PRJEB22360) | human gut metagenome | biome: human gut; feature: human-associated habitat; material: faeces | place: Denmark | collected 2008/2010
TAATCTCACTTCGGGAGGATTTCTAGATGGGGCTCACTGGGCATACACTGCATAACCGCCGGAACCGCGTTCAGCGGGGTGAGCAGCGCCCACAGCAATCGGGCGTTGATTTTAAGGAGCGACGGCTCCACCGCCAGCCTTTCCATGTCGCTCTTCTTCGGCGTCGCGCAGGCGAAGAACCGGGTGGAAATCGCGGACAGCCACCTGTAACTTGCTTCGCCGACCATGGCCGCAGCGTGTCGCGGAGAGCTGGAAATCGCCGCGGAACTGTTCGGAGAGTTTTCTTCCGGCGGGGCGAGGTCGGAATGACGGCTTTCTCTGATACTTCCCCGCCAATGCCGGGCGAGGTCGGTTGCCGCGCCCGGCTCCGTGCAGATTTCATCCGTCCGGGGGAGGGCGCAACGTGTTGCTGAGACAATTTGACAAAAACCGACGCGCGATGGGCGCCGCCGTATCAAAATACTGCGAAATCCGGATCGCTTCCGGAGTCGTCACACATCGACCAGCGGAATTCCCGTTCCCGGCCGTTGAAACTCCACTTCTGCGGGATCGTATTCTCCATCCAGTCGAGAGGTTCCGCGACAACTTCCTGTCGTGAAGCAAGGGAAAAATATCGTTTCACTTCCTCGAATTCAGAGGCGGAAAAAATCCCGGGTTTGATCGAAGCCAGAAACGGTGTGCCGCTCTGTGCCAGCAGTTCCGCCCATTGCCGGTTCTGTGCCCACGGAATTTTTCCGGTCACCCCCAGACAGTCGGCATCCACATCGAAGAAGGTGCGGTGCTGGCAAAGGCGGAACGCCAGAGTGTTGATGCCCATTTTTCTGGTCCTCTCCCAGCTGATTCCGCTGGTGTCGTCGCCGATCCGGGAGAGGTGCATGAGTCCGGCGCCGAGATGGCCGATCGTATTGCAGCCGAGAATCAGCGCGTCGCCCGCGGCCTCCAGAATCGCGGTGTAGAGAGACTTCACCACTTCTGCCGAAGTGCGTCCCGTATCGTGGAAACTCCACTTGCCGGAGGCGAGCCACGGTCTCGCATCGAACGCGTATTTCCCGAAAATATCGTACGTCGTGAAATCGTGTTTGATGAGCTCGAATCCCCAGCTTACGAATCGGCGGATATCATTCTGCACGAATTCCAGCACCTCCGGAATGGACGGATCAAGATAAGTGGCTTCCCGGTTCTCTCCCGGCGCCGGCAGCAGCCATTCGCGCGGAATGGACGGATTCTGATTCCACAACGGGCGGAACCAGAGCCCCGGGCGGACCCCGCAGCCGCGCATCTCCGCGGCGAGCCGTTCCATATCGGGGAAGAGGGAGTTCCCGCCGTCCCACGGGCCGGAATTGCCGGGCTGAACATTGCGCAGTACCTGCCAGCCGTCATCGATCACCATGTAAGGGCGATTGCTCAACCCTTCACAGAGCGATGCAAGATAGCGGCTGTCATCGAGGATCGCTTCATGGGAACTTCTGCCGTAGGCGTAGTACCAGTTGTTTCCGCCGTACACCGCCTTCTCCGGTTTCAGCGGGTCGCCGCACATCACCGTGCAGAATCTGCGGGCGGCGGCAAAGGCGTTGCAGTCACCGTACTCGGCGGAAACCACCGTCGCGACCTCGAGAGTCCGGCCTTTCAGGAGAACGCCCCGGGAACCGCAGCGGAGATCCAGCCACAACGTGACACCGTCGCGATCCGCGTTCCACATCGCAAAGGCGCCGGGACGCACCTTCACGCCGAAGCCGGCGGTCATATTTTCGTGCTGCATCAGGAAATACCACGGCATGCAGCGGGAGGGATCATGGGTGCGCCACTGACTGTCGCCATAGGTTCTCTCCCACGCATCCCCAAGGAAAAGAGCCTTTTCCGGAAGCGGCATTGTCCAGCGCAGATACAGAAAACGCAACGGGGTGTCATCGGCGCTCAATGAAATGCGACACGCGCCATCTTCAAGCAAGAGCGTCACTCTGACATCATCAAATGAGAGGGTTTCCCCAGCGCGGAAGGCATGTCGCGTCCTGTCGGTAAAAACAGCGATGTGGTCCGGCACATTCAAGGCGTAATTCATTATTCGGGACCTTGTATTTCATTTATCTTTCACCTGCAGACAGGCATCGAAAGCGCTTTTGCCCCGATGGGACAATTTTCTATTGAAGGATCGGCGCCAGAGCCTTTCCATTACTATATGCCGGTGTTTACCGATTGCAAGCCCCGAAAATGGTTTCTGCCGCGAAAATCCGGCAGAAGTTGTGAAAGTTGATTTACTGCGGAACGCGGGAACTCGACCATGGACAGTCGACATCCAATTTCGACCTCCGCCAGAAACGCGCCTTTTGCGCATTATCCGGACAGCGTTCCTGCCGAGCCCCGGTTCCACATTGCATTCCTCTGATTATTCCGCCGTCAATTCGAAGAAGGGAGTCGGTCCGTTCTTCAACGTCGCCGTGTCGAGAGCAATGACGGTTCCGCCGTTATCGGTGTTCGTCGGGATCTCCTCCATGCGCTTCCCGTCGAGCCGCAGCGCGAAACAGCGCAACTTGTCGGGGTGGCGGACGGCAAGCTCGAATTTTCCGCTCTGGAGCAGAACCGGCGTCGTGCCGTTGATTCGGAGCAGTTCGTCATCCAGCGTGCGCTCCATGCCGGTATTGGCGGGGCGGGTCGAGCAGATCAGCACCATCCGTTTCGCCTTGTTCAGCGGCACTTTTTCCACCGAAGCGAGAGCGATCAGCGCGTTGACTCCGGTCTTCCGCACTTCGAGTCTGTCAAGTTTCGCGCTGCTGTTTCCAGGCAGGGCAACGGCCTCCGAACGGGGCGTGATTACCGTCAACTTTTTCTCTTTGCTGAAAAGCGTGATTTCACCGGTTTCGCTCTGGTAGATCCCTTTTGCGACATCCGTGAGATTGCCGGCCGGAAGCCACCCTTTGCGCCTCATTACGGCGATGGCGGCTTCGAGTGCGGAGGTGTTGGTCGGAGTATCTTTCATCTCGGCATACCACTCGTGCCAGCTCATGCCGGCCTGATCCTTCGAGGAGGAAACCACCCAGTCCGGCCGGGGAAGTTTCGGCATCGTCGGGGCAGGCTGGATGTCGCTGAACATCACCGAGGCATCGGTCAGCAGCGTGAGACGACTCAGTACCGGAGCGACAACGCTGCTGGACCTTCCCGGAGAAAACACCTCTTTTTTGCTGCTCATGATCGCAATCCTGTGCGGAGCGCTTTTCACGTCGCCGCGCCGGAAGAAGAGGGAGGCAAGATATTCGCCTGCCCTCAGAACCGGATTGTTGCCGGTGTCGAAGGAGTGCAGCGCCATGTTTTTCGGAATCTTCAGGTAGACCGCCGGCGTGTGGGTCGCGATCGTGCTCCAGTTGTTCAGCGCGGCATACGCCGCGAATGCAACCGGACTTTCGTACTGATACGGATTCGGGAAGACGTAGTTGAATTCGTTGCAGAAGAACGGACGCCCGTAAACGCGTTTGCCGTGCATCTGGCGGAACACCGACGCTTCCTGCGCAACGGAGCTGTAGGACTCTACGCGGGAGCCGGGCTGTTCCCCGTTCCACGGATGGCAGTGATATCCGTGGCCGTCGGGCACGATGTCGCTTTCCCAGGTCACGACCGCTTCGCGTGCCGCGGGCATCGGGCAGTTCACCACGATTCCCTTCCAGCCGAGATCGCGTACCACGGAGTTGCAGAATTTGTAGCTCTGCTTCAGATTTTCATACCAGAACTCATCGTAATCGTTCTGCAGCTGGCTGATCGCCCATGAAACCGGAATCGGCGGATTTTCCAGGCCTCGGTAGGGTTTGCGCCCCTTGCGCAGTTCGTAGGGCAGCTGTGCGTCGGTCGCGTCGGCGTACTTGTTTTTCAGGAACTCCTTCCATTTTTCCATGAAGAATTTGTAGGCGTCGGGGTGTTCGCGTTTCATCTTCTCCGCGCCGGGAATTGCCAGCCCCAGCTCGTTGTAGAATTCAACCGAAAGAAAGACCGGGTCGTCCTTCCACTTCAATCCGGTGTAGGGATTGGTGTGGTTGAGCAGCATCTCCGCGACCTTGCGAAAACGCTCTCTTTCCCAGGTACGTCCGAGCGTGAACATATTCTTGTGCATCGTGCGCCCCTCGGCGATGGTGAACCACTCTTTTTCGGAAGAGCCCAGCCAGAAAGCGAGCAGATTTAATTGCACGTAGATTCCCTCTTTCTTGAATTCGGCAATCAACCTGTCCCAGCGGTCCCGAATCTTTGGAAGCGGCGTAAGATCCCTGGTGCTGTGCGCCATCAGCCATTGGTCGATGCCGTGAAAACGGACGAAGTTATACCCCTGAGCCCGGACGGCTTTGGCATACGCCGGGGCATTTTTCTCGAATTCGGCGTCGGAACAGTTTTTCCAGACATTTTCCGGAATTCCACTGCTGAAACCGAAGAAACGGACCGTTTCCGGCTTCTTTGCAAAGCCGATCGTGCCGTCGGGGAGGAGCCGCGCCTGACCATATTTTCCGGCCGGGGCATCCGTCAACGTCGACAGATCGAGCGCGCTGCCGGGCTGGATGACGGAACAGGAAAGATCCGTCGGCAAATATCCCTCCCGGGCCGTGAATCGTTTCGGTGGTTCCGGGGGCTCGGGCACGCCGCAGACCAGCAGCCATTTTTCCGAACCGGCCTGCACGCGGACGGCCAGCGTGTTCTTCCCTTTGTGCACCGGCAGGAAAGCCACATGGTCATTGGGACGAAATGTTTTTTTCTCATTTCCGGTCTTCATGGTGGTATAGACGAGTTTGCCGTTGAGGGTGATCTCCATCCACCAGTCGGCGGAGAAGCCGACCGGGATCAATTGATCGCGGTCACTTTCGAATTCGTTGTACAGCACGGCGATGTCACGGAAATTGCGACGCCCGAAAAAGGATTCCAGGTCGAACGTGAGAACTTTGCCGTCTCTGGAGAGTAGCCGGCTCCGCTGAATCTTGCGGGCGGAACATTTGCGACCGTTCCCGTCGGTCAGTTCCTTCGGAATGCCGGCTCCGGGCCGAAAACTTTCGGGAATCCGGGCGAAGGCGTACCAGGTGTCGGAAAACGGCAGAGGTTCCTTCCCCAGATTGCTGCAGTCGACCAGCAGAAGATCGCGGATGGTGAACTCCCCGGCAATATCCCCGAGATAGAAGGACAGCACCGGCGGATCGCCGGGATCTTCCGACTCCCTGGCCGGGACAAAGTCAAAACTGATCAGCTGTTTGCCTCGGGTGACCGGGAAACGGCGGAAAACACCGAGATTTTCCGGCTTGTGAAGTTTTCGATAGGAGATCGTCAACATCCTGCTCTGCGGTTCCCTGCACTCAAGCGAACAATACATCCGGTAGGTCGCACCGCGCTTCAGCGGCATGATCTGCTGGAGTTTGTGCAGCGAGGCGTCGTTGGAGTTCCGGATGTCGAACGTGACGCCGCCGTCAGCAAAGCGCACGTTTGCGCCTTTCCCCTCGACCTGCCACTCTCTGCCGCCATCGAGGAACATCGGATTCCGGAAAAGGTTTTCCGCGCCGAAAACGCCAGAAGCAACCAGGACACAAATGAAAATGCTCAAGATTCGCAACATGATAACTCCTTTTCAGTTCAGTTCATCCAGATCGATGGTGAATTGATGCGGCACTTCCTTCCGACAGTCCAGCGTGGTGTGGAACGTGCCCGCATCGGTGCGGATCTCGATGTCGTAACTCCCGTAGAATCCCCGGAATGTGTTGATTTTCGCCGCATTGTAATCCAGCGTTCCTGCCGTGCGCCATTCGTGATTGATGAGGTGGTCGAGGGCCTTCCACGCAGGCTTCTCGGTGAAATCCCGCCGCAGCAGACCGCCTTTGTAGTAGTTCTCGCCCTGCTGACCGTTGAAGTTGTCCGCCTGAACATATGCGGTATCGTCGACCATGTTCCACCAGACGATCGCCTCCGTGGCCGGATGGCTGAACCAGATCCGGTAGAGCATCTCCGCCGCCGCCCGTTGAAATTCCTCGCCGTCGCCCAGCTCGGCATGCGAGGGGAGGGTGATTTCTGAAATGTTGAGCGGAATCCCGAGCTTGCCGTATTGATCCAGGTGGGCAAAGAGGTATTTGACGTTGCTCATCTGTTCGCCCCAGCTGATCAGTTTTTCCAGCCCTTTTGCGGAGCAGTCGTAGAACGCAAGATGATACTGCAACCCCATGCCGCCGACGTGAAATCCGTGTTCCAGCAGATGGCGCGCCAGAAGATAGGGGGGAGTGTATTCCCCGTGGAAATCGTTCCAGGAGACCCACGGACCTTCGTTGTAGATCAACCGTGCGGTATCCGGGAAATATTTTGCCGCTACCCGGAACGCCCGCTCCGCATGGTCGGGCGGCAGCGACACCTCGTGCAGATACGGATTCCATTGCAGAATTTCATTGCAGACATCCCAGCGGGGAATGCGGTGTCCGTACCGTTCGGCGATTACGGCGATGCGTTCTTCGAGAAGCGTCGCGACCTTGTCGGGATCCCGCGGCAGCCACTTCGGCACAAGTCCCTGCCACGAGAGGCAATGTCCTTTGGCCTCGAGTCCGTGTTTTTCGCAGAAATCCACCAGAATGTCCGGAGGCGGACGGCGATCGATGCGGGAACTGCCGGCGGTGAAACGGTATTGGTGAGGTTCCGGTTCCAGCGCGTCCCAGTAAAAGGGAATGATCGCATGATTGAAAAGATTCAGAAATCTTTCTTCGTAGAAAAGATTTTCTTCTTCCTTCTGGAATTGCTTATACATGAAAGCATTGCACCCGAATAGAAATTCGTGTTTCCGATGCCGGTAGCGAATTTCGGCGCGGGGCAGCTCTCTGCCGTTGTGCTTGATGATCAGCCGGAACATGCCTTTCCGGTTGCGTTCTATTTCTGAATGGATCCGGTATTCGGCTTCCGGATTGGGCGCGGTCAAGTTGCGCAGCGCCTGTTCTCCCACTGTTTGCGTCACTTTTCTTCTCTCCGTATATGAGACATTTCCCGTGTGATTCTTCTCCGGGACCGTGCCGTCTTGCCGACCCCGGGGGATTTTCGACGGTAACGGTGAAATCAGATCGCCGCACCGTTCAGGTCGTAGACGAACGGACTCTGATTGGACAACTCCTTGAGCTCCGTGTTGGACAGGCTGCCGACATGTCCGTCGACATACAGCAGGTTGGCATTGTTGGCGTGCACCCCGCCGAACCCGAATCTGAGATTGTCGTTCCGGTCGATTTTGTAGAAGGGAATTCCCGTGTCGCCGCGCATGGAATCCGCGATGATGAAATATCTAGAGGGGTTTCTCACCCGTCCGAGCACCAGGACTTTTGCGGCTGCATTCTTGCCGGAAGTCGCCGCCGTTTCGTAAGGATCCTTGACTCCGGCATATTCCTGTTCATATGTCGGCGGCCATGGGCCGATCTTGGCGCCGTAGGTGTTGTAGTGTGCGCTTCCCGAGCTGAAGAGGGAGGCGATTTTTACCATGGATGCGGGGCAAAAATAGAACTTTGCACCATCGCGTTTAACCGTGTCGAAAAAATCCTTCTGAAGGACCCAGACAAACGAGCCGTCATATCCCCACTGATCGAATGCCTGCACCGGGTAATATTGACCGGAATCGTTGGCATAGAAGGCCTGATTGGTGCCGACCTGTTTGAGATTGTTGGTGCAGGTGATGGTTTTGGCTCTTTCCCGCGCTCGATTCAAGGCGGGCAGCAGCATCGCCGCGAGGATTGCAATGATTGCTATAACGATCAACAACTCAATAAGAGTAAAGATATTGAGGTTCCGATCAGTGCGATTCGACTTTTGTTGGACATCCATTCTCATTGCCTTTCATTTCAGGTTCGGTCCGTGCTCTGTTATAATTATACCACAAATGAAATTGATTGTCTATATTTTTTCTTGCCATGTCAGTGTGGTTTCTTGCCAAAAATTGAAAAAGCTTAAAAAATATGCTATCTTGTAAACGGGAGAGAAATTCGGAATTGTCCCCGGGCGGACATTGGAGTCGGGCAACCGTGGCCGCCGAACAGGATGAGTTGGAAGAAAGGGGGAAGCAATGTTTCAGGAACATTTGATGTTTCAGGGAGTTAAACGTGCTCTGGCATTTCCGTATCAGCTTTCGCAAATCTCATATTCCGTGGGAGTGAATTATGGCTCCCGGGTGACGTTCAAGGGGATTGAGCTGGAATTCTGTATCCGTATTGCCTCACGCGAAGAGTATGCGGAGGATATTTTTGACGGTGTTTCCTATCGCTCTCCATTCCCGTTTCTTGCCATAAAATTGCCGGGCGTGGTTCATATCAACGATATCCGCGGCACCCGTGAAGCGCTTTCGTTGATGTACCCGAGCCAGCTGATGCCGGAATTCAAAAAAATGGGCATTCCGCTGGAGATTCCGGGGTGGCCGATCAAAATCACTCCCGAGGTCAGCGAGTTGATCGAGGAGATTCGGAATCTGATTCCCCGTTCGCAGTTTTACGGCGTGACCGATCAGATCGATCTCAAGGCGTTTCAACTGGTCGAACTGCTGTTCCTGCAGCGCAGCAATACTCAGGCTGTCATTTCCGATGACGAGAAAAAAATCCGGGGTATCGCTTCATATTTGCACCTGAACTTCTCGGAAAAAATCGATTTTGAGGAAATCGCCGGCAAAAACGGCTATTCTCTGCGCTCTTTTTACCGGAAATGGGGGCAGTATTATAAGGACCCCCCGAAGAACTACCTCAACAAAATCAGATTCAGCGAGGTCGGCAGGCTGCTCCGGAGCACCGATCTTACCGTTTCGGAAATCATATCCCTCCTGGGGTTTCAAGATCGGACGCAGTTCTACAAATCGTTTCAGAACCACTTCAAGATGACTCCGGCGGAATACCGGAAGGGCAGCACGTCGCCGAAATCACCCGCATGATGTTTCATGGTTCCATGGAGGTGTCCGACGGGATTCCCTCCGTGCTTTTTCGTTGTTTCCGGTAAGTGTCCGGAGTCATGCCGTACTGCCGGCGGAAACTGCGGCACAGATGGCTGGCATCGGAAAAACCGGCAAGCTCGGCAATGCCGGAGAGTTTCATGTTGGTGCACTCCAGAAGCCGTGTGGCGCACTGCAGCCGCTGTTCCGTCAGAAATTGCCCGGGGGAACTGCCGGTCTTCCGCTTGAAAAGTTTCTGGAAATATTTTTCCGAAAAATGAAAATATTTCGCCAGCCTCTGAACGGTGGCGTTCGACAGATTGTCCCGGCACCACTCCTCGGCCTGCGACAGAAACACATTCCGTGTTTCGGCGGGCTGCTGAAAAAATTCCCGTTCCAGCTCCAGCAGAATGGTGCAGCTCAGAATTTTCAGATCGCTTTCGCTGATTTCATGGCGGAGTCCACGGTGAAAAATTTCATGAAATCCGGCAACTGCCGCCGATCCCGGCGGGAGAAAACGAAATATTTAGAAAACGGACCGGGGACCCCTCCGCGATCCGGCGGAACAGGCGTTCGGCAAATTCTCCGCGAAATCCGACGTAGATGTAGCTCCAGCTGGAGTGCTCCGGCGTGAAAAATTCAAAACGCTGTCCGGCTGAGATGAAAAAACATTGCCCCGGCGTGAGTTCATAGCCTTGTTCCTCCTCTCCGTCGTTGCGGTAGATGATCTTGCCGCACCCCTCCTGCGTATATTGCAGGATGTGGTAGTTGCCCCGGGTGATCTTCTGCATCTCCTTCTCGGTGATCCGGTAAAATTCTCCCCGTTGAATCCGGCGGTCGCCGGCGGAGGAGATCACGGCCGGATAGGCGCCGGGCGTATTTTCATTGCGGAAATCGATCCAGACATTCTGACCATCCCATCCGTCAATGTGTACTTTCTGCATCATTTTACCTGTTATATCATTGGTTTCGAATATACTGCCATCGGCATCGGTTTTCAAATCAACCGCCGGAAAAATACTTTTATTCCATCATTGTTACCTGTGTTTGATTGTCTTTCCTCCCGGGTAAATTATCTTAATATCGACAAAAAGGAGAAGATTGCGATGAATGAATTCAGGAAAATGGCCGCGACCCCCGCACTGAACTCCGTCGTGCGGGGGAGGGCCAGGATCTCGGTGCTGGAACCCAGGCTGATTCGCCTGGAGTGGTGCGAAGAGGGAATTTTCGAGGATCGGCCGACACAGAACATCTGCTGCCGCGATCTCGGAGAATGGCAGTTTTCCGTTCGGGACGAGGGCGATATGCTTTCCATCGACACGGGGGCGCTGCGGGTCGTATTCCGCGACAACGGAGGATGCTTTTCGGCGGATAATCTCGCGATCTCCTTTGAAATAAATGGACAAGAGATCCGCTGGAAATTCGGCGATATCGATCCGTGCAACCTGAAAGGTACCTCCCCCGAACTCGATATGGCCGACGGTGGAGAACGGCTCGATCTTGAGGCGTGGTTGCGGGGCGAACGCAGGGTGAAACGGGAATTGATCCTCGACGACGGTC
>OGPJ01002966.1_pt1 | contig 10429 bp, 4 predicted proteins | sample 1552831 | NCBI WGS metagenome assembly OGPJ01 (sample SAMEA2579914, study PRJEB22360) | human gut metagenome | biome: human gut; feature: human-associated habitat; material: faeces | place: Denmark | collected 2008/2010
AACAATGGGATGAACTTTTGTTAAAAGGCGGGTATGCAGCTGCACAGATGATCCCGGAGATCAGCAGGGTTTATATCCAGCTAAATGCAGACCGTTTTATTAAAAAAGGAAAGCGACCGGAGGATCTGAGCTATCAGCCGCAGTTTCATTTTGCGGATATGAAGTGGGAATTTTCTGACTGGATGTTTCTGGAATATTTAAGCAACCCACAGCGGGCAGCAGAGCTTTTCGCCCAGAAGTGGCTGCTTGAAAAACTTCCGGAGATCTCAAAAAAGAAGATCTGTATCGGATGTATCCGGGAGGAAATGGAAGAAATGTTAAAAAAGACTGGGACAGGGCCGGAGGCAAGCCTTCCGCGTTCTGCTTAGTATAAAAAATGAAAAAATCAGGAGGAAACGAATAATATGGGTAAATACAATTACATGAATCTGAACCAGAAGATGATCAGGATCCGGAAGAAAGTGCCGAAGCTGATCCGCAAACGGTACAGTGAGGACGTTACTTATGATTTTGTAAAACTGGATGATATTTATGAATGCCTGACACCGGCCCTTAATAAATACGGGGTCGATTTTGACATCTTAAGTGAAAGGCCGACACAGATGGACGAACAGGGCAATTCCGTGTTTTTAAAGGAAATGGGAGCACTCTGGAGATATGAGGCTGACCTGGAGCTGTGCTGGACCAATGCAGACCGTCCGGGAGACAAGGTACGGAGCTTTTTGCATGTCATTGGAACCAATGAAGCACCGGATAAAGCAAAAGGTGCGGCATGGACGTATGGCCTGAAGTATTACTTCTTAAATAAATTCAACATCATGCAGGCATCTGGAATAGACGATCCGGACATGCGTGGGACGGAAAAAGAAGAAATGCCGAAGCAGGAAGCTTCCGTAAAACCGGAAAAACCGAAAAAGAAACAGGAAAAGACAGAAAGAAAAGAAACCGCAGCAAAGCAGGAGCAAACGGAACCGGTCAGGGAAAAGAAAACGGACCGTAAAAAACTGCGTGATGGAAATGCCATATCAGAAGGTACTGTAAAAGTGGAATATGCAGTGACGGATACAGAAGAAAACCTTCCTGGACAGATGACTTTTGGAATGGAAGAAAGTGAAAGCGGACTGGAAGAATTTTCCGATGAAGAAACCAAAGCGGAAGATCCGGTTCAGACCGAGGAAATCTCCGTAGATGAGGAAATTACTGCCGAGACGGATGCAGACGGTTTCCGTGCAGTAGAAGAAACGGATGAAGTTCCATTTGATGAGGATGATGAGATTTCTTTTGATGCAGAAGAAGAGGAAGAAACACCAGAAGAGACTGCAGAGGAAGTGTTGGAGGATATGGCTCACGAAGAGGATGCAGAGGATGAAGTGAAATGGGCAGAAAAGGTTATCTGCAATTTTGGTGTCTATGCTGGGATCCCTCTTGGGGAAATGATGCAGGATGCCAGAGGTTACCAGACGATCAAATGGCTGGTACAGCGTTACAAAGGCCAGAATCAGGAAATACAGAAAGCTGCGAAGATTCTTTTGGATCATGAAAAGGAAATGCAAAAAGCAGCCTGAAAACAGAGAAACAGTTTGAGGTGGCTCCGGGAACGGGGCCATCTTTTATGAAAAGGAGGAAGGCATGTATGCCAGAGAATCGTTTACGATCGCAGAAGTAGCAGATCTTTTGTCAATCCGAAGACTGAGTGATTCTTACCAGGACGAATTTCCGGTGGAATGTCCTTTTTGCGGGGATTTAAGAGGAAAATGCAGTTTTTGCATCTGCAAAAATGGAGAACTGAAAAATGTTTACCATTGCTATCATTGCGGAGCATCCGGAAACATGCTGACACTGTATGCGGAACTATCCGGCATTTACGGGAGGAACCGGTATAAAGAAGCCTACCGTGAGATAAGGCAGGCACTTTCTTTTTCTGGAACGGATGAAAGGCAGCAGGCCACGACACGAAATGGGTTCGCTTCTATCGTTCCTAAAAAGAAACGCATTTCCCTTACGGAAGAGGAATGGGATTACCGGGACCAGGTATATAAGGAGATGCTCACTTTTCTTAAGCTTAAGGAAACACACCGGAGGAACCTTCTCCTGCGTGGGCTGACGTTAAATGAGGTCCGACAGATGGAAGAACGAGGTTTTTTAAGTACGGATGAGGAGAATTCCGTGGCCATTGCCAGAAAGCTCTTAAAAAAGGGATTTCGCCTGGATGGGGTTCCTGGATTTTTCATCAACCGGGATGGTGACTGGGAAGCTGCTTTTTATAGGAAGAATAACGGGTATCTTTGCCCGGTCCGGGATGGGAAGGAACGGATCATAGGATTCCAGATCCGGCTGGATGTTCCTTTAAAAGAACGGAAGTACCTCTGGTTTACCAGCAGCGGCTTAGAAAAAGGCACATCAAGCGGCAGCCCGGCAGGAATGTTTGGGGAAATAAAGGATGGCACGGTTTACGTAACGGAAGGGATCTTAAAGGCAGAGATCGCATGGATGTGTACAGGAAATCCTTATATCGGAGTCCCTGGAGTTTCCAATCATAAAGGACTGGAAACTGTCTTGCGAAAACTGAAAGAGCAGGGGTTAAAAAGAGTTTACGAATGTTACGACATGGATAAAATGATGGAATTGTCCTGTAAGCACGATGAAAAAAGTGCGTGCCGGCAATGTGAACATGGAATTCATCTGTATCATGGAGAATGCCCCAGAAAGCGCAGAAAGAGGGACATGATCCGAAAAGGCTGTATAAAACTATATGAGATCTGTGAGGAACTGAATGTGTCCTGCAAAAGAGTTACCTGGGATACCGATGCATCCGGTACCTGGATGGAACACTACAAAGGCGTGGATGACTGGATCCTTCAAAAAGAGGAAAAAGAACACAGGAAGACGGCATAAAATGTTTGGTCAGATAAAAGGGAAACTGGAATTTTTTTCAGTTTCCTTTTTATCTGGCTGAAAAAGCCGGAAGAAAGGAGAAAGCGATGCAGATAAGAGACGGACCAAAAGAAAACTGCAGGGAAAAAAGCGATCATGAAAGGAGAACGTGCACTTGGAAAAAAACTGGAAGAAAAGATGGATGGCGGGTGCGATGGCTTTTGCTCTGTGCTGCACTACGCTCTTGCAGACGGGAGCTTCTGCAGTATCCGCCGCTGAGGTGGGAGGCGTTTCCGCACAGAGCGAGACGCAGATCGAGGTACAGACAGAAACACAGACAGAAACGCAGACGGAGAAAAGCGAGGAAGAACTGATCGAGGAAACCGTTGCTGATCCGGAACTTGCGCTTATGGTTACCGAAGGGGAAGCCTTTGATATCCAGAATGATTTTACAGGACTGAAACTCTCTGAAGGAGACCATGTGGAACTGAAAAAAGCAGCAATGGAAGACGGGACTGTATTTGATTATAACCATGCGGGAACCTATAAATGCGTATATCTTGTTACACCCGCATCCGGGGAAGCCTATCTGGTTGCCAGAAACATTACGGTGACACCAAGGGAAGCAGAAACAGACGGATCCAATGGCGGTCAGGAACAGGAAAGCGGCGATGACGAACCGGAGGCAGACCCCGTCCTCCCGACCATAAGCCCGGAAGATGCCCCGGAAACCCTGGAAGAGCCGGAAGAAACGGAGGAGCCAGAAGAAGAGGAAGCAGAAGAATTTTCCGATGAGGAACCAGAGGATGGAAGCCATCAGGTTGACATCGTACAGGGAAATGAATTCAATATTGAACTGGACCACGAGGACGGACGTTACCAGACGGGGGAGACGGTCAACTTTTCCGGTGATATCCCGCAGGGAAGCCTGATCGCAGTGGGAACAAGTCTTGTCGAAGCAAACCAGACAGAGAATACCGAAGATCTTCTGTATGCAGAAGTAAGCTACGATGAGGGAACAAATTCCTTCAGCTTTGAGATGCCGGAAGATGATGTTGCATTAAGTGTGGTATATGACCAGGCTGAGGGCGGTATTAGTACCATGGCAGCTTCCGATGGAGACTTGTGGGATGATTCAACAGACATTGAAGCTAATACCTATTACTATTATTCAGATGGAAAACTGCATCCTTTTGATTCTGTTATGGGACAGGGCGGAAATGATTCCTATAAGTATATCCGTTACAAAGCAGGCGGAAAGACTTATACCGTCTATGCATACTGCATGCAGCACAGTAAACAGTCCCCGCCAAGTGGAACGACTTATAAAAATATGGTCGAACTGGATGAGGGCGGCGATGACCGTTATTTAAGGAAGGCCATGTTTTACGGATATGGCGGTCCCGGATGGGGCGGCACATTCAACGGCTATAATATCAAATCCATCATGGAAAAATACGGCTGTTCCTCCGAGACCCGTGCAATGCAGCATTATCTGGTCGATTATTTATATGACGGGGAATCCGGATTTGGAGGATCCCTTTCGACAACTGCCAAAAACATGTTAAAAGAGATCAAGGCAGCCCTTGCAAAGATGCCGGATCCAACGACCATGGAGCTGACACCTGGGCTCAGTGCTTCTGCAAATGGAAACCAGAGCCCGACCTTCACATGGAAGGCAAACGCAGCTTTTGTGATCACGATCCATCTGGAAAACGGGGTCTCCCTTGTAAATGAGACGACAGGAAAAACCGGGACCGGAAATGTGAGCGTAAAGGGCGGTGAAAAATTCCATCTGGAAGCAACCACCCAGAATATTGGAAGCCTGAAAGGAAAATATGCGATCACATCCAACTATCCGCTTAATTTCCATGCCATGCTCTTAAAGCTGGCGAACAGCCAGGATATCGGCTTTGGATATTATACCGATACACTGGAGCTGAATCTGGAGGTAGACTGGCCGGATGAAGCAACGGTCAAGATCATCAAAAAAGATAAGGGAAGCAACGCGCTCCTTGCAGGTGCCGTTTACGGCATCTATGCAGATGAAGCTTGCACGAAACTTATCAAAAAAATGCCGGCAACAAATGCAAAAGGGGAATCCGAAGTAAAGATCACCAAAACACAGGATACCGTTTACCTTCGTGAAATCTCAGGCCCATCCGGATATGTGCTGGATACGAAAGCCTATGGGGTAAAACTGGTCGTGGGGCAGACCGCTTCCAAGAACTTAACGGATAAAGAGCAAAAAGGTGCACTCACCATTTATAAAGAAGGAGAAGTGCTTACTGGAGCGACCGTCACGGAAGATGGTGTGACCTTTGCCTACGAAAAACGGAAATTGAAAGGAGCCGTTTACAGTGTTTATGCAGGTGCAGATATCAAGGCGGCAGATGGCACCCTCATCTATAAAAAAGGTGCGCTTGTCAAGGATAATCTGGTTACCGGAGATGACGGAAGCGTTACGTTAAAAGATCTCTATCTTGGCACCTACACAGTAACCGAGACGAAAGCTCCGGATAATTATGTATGCAAAGGAGAGTCTAAGACTGTTGAGCTTGTGTATGCAGGCCAGACCGTAGAAGTGCAGACTGTTAGTGCAACATTTTTAAATGAACGCCAGAAGGCTGCAGTCCGTGTGGAAAAGCAGGACGAAGAGACAAAAAATCCGCTCTCCGGAGGCATCTACGGGCTGTATGCAGCAGAAGATATCAAAGTTGATGGTAAGACCGTTGTTCCCAAAGGAACCCTGATCGAAAAAGCAACGACCGGAGCCGATGGAAAAGCTTCTTATAAAGCGGAACTTCCGATCAATTACAGCTACAGCATCCGGGAGATCCAGGCACCGGAACTTTACCTTAGAAACAGTGAGGATACTTACACCTTCACTTTTAAGTTTACCAATGATAAGGAAGAAAAGGTAAACTTTAGCCATACCTTTACAAATAAGCGTGTAAATGCAACAATCGACCTGGTAAAAGAAGACAGCGAGACAGAAAACAGCGCACAGGGAGATGCCGTATTTGAAGGAGCCATTTACGGGCTCTATGCAAGGGAAGACATTAACCATCCGGATGGCAGGAGCGGAGTCCTTTATAAAAAGGACGAGCAGGTAGCTACCCTGACGACCGATAAAGAGGGAAAAGCAAGCGTAAGCAACCTGTATCTTGGAAAGTATTATTTGAAGGAGATCACGCCTCCAGTAGGTTATCTTCTGGACGAAGAGGAGCATGATGTAAACTGTGACTACGAAGGAGACCAGGTAGAGACGGTAAAACGAAATACCGTTTCCAAAGAAGACGTGATCAAACAGCCATTCCAGTTGATCAAAGCAGCGGATAATGATAAGACCGATGCGGATCTTTTAAAAGGTGCCGGATTCTCTGCTTATCTGATCAGCAGCCTGACTGTAAAAGACGATGGAAGCTATGACTTTACAAATGCGACCCCGATCGTTCTTACGGAAGACGGAAAAACAGAAATGTTTACCGATGAACGCGGCTATGCGTGCAGCATCCCGATTCCTTATGGACGCTACATTGTCCGTGAGACTACAACACCGCATAATTTCATGCCGGTAGATGATTTTATCGTAACCGTAACCGAGAACAGCAGCACACCGCAGGTATGGAGAGTCCTTTTGGACGATGAGTTCAAAGCAAAGCTTAAGATCGTGAAACAGGATGATGAGACCAAACTGCCGGTCCTCCTTGCCAATACAGAATTCAAAGTGTACGACCTGGATGCGAAAAAGTATGTGGAACAGGTAACGACCTATCCAAATACGGTTGTCCATAAATCCTATTTTACGGACGAAAATGGTTACCTGATTCTTCCGGAATCCTTAAAATGCGGAAATTACAGGATTGAGGAAGTGAGCGCGCCTGATGGCTACACCCAGAATACCCAGTATGTGGAGATCAAAGTTGATAAGAATACAGCTTATCAGATGGATTCTGTCAGCGGGGATGCCATCATTACCGTGACCTATGAAAACCACCCGGTCAAGGGCAAACTGGTGATCCATAAATCCGGTGAAACCTTAAAATCCTTTAAAAAGGATTTTGTATACGAAGAAACTTCCCTGGAAGGGGCAGAATTTGAAATCTACGCAGCAGAAGATATTTTCACACCGGATCATCAGGTGGACGAGCAGGGAAACCGTCACGTGATCTATGCAAAGGATACCCTGGTAAAAACAGTGACCACTAATAAAAATGGGGAAGCTGTTATCAAAGACCTTCCGCTTGGAAAATACCGTGTGAAAGAAACAAAAGCACCGGCCGGATTTGTCTTAAATCCAGACAGTCAGGAAGTATCCTTTATCTATAAGGATCAGAACACACCGGAGATCGAAGAAAAACTGGAATTTTCCAATGAACGCCAGAAAGTAGAGCTGAGTGTGGAAAAACAGGATGCCGAGACCGGAAAGGCTTTAAAAGGTGCAACCTTTGGATTATACAATAAAGAAGCAATTTCTTCCGGCGACAAGGTGGTCGTAAAAGCAGATACACTGCTTCAGCAGATCACAAGCAACGAAAAAGGTAAGGCAGCGTTTACGCTGGATCTTCCGCTTGGCAGATACTATGTGAAAGAACTGCAGGCGCCGGCGGGTTATGTATCTTCCGATGAGATCCTGGAATTTGATGCCACATACCAGGGCCAGGACGTAAAAACGATCAAATTAAAATCCGTGAAGAAAAACCAGCCGACAACGGTAGAAGTAACAAAAGCAGATATCACGACCGGAACAGAACTTGACGGGGCTTCCATGAGTGTACTGGATAAAGATGGCAACGTGATCGATTCCTGGACATCCGTAAAGGATTCCCCTCATGTGATCAAGAGACTTCAGGTTGGAAAAACATACATTCTGCGAGAAGAGCTTGCACCATACGGTTACTTACGTGCAACAGACGTAGAGTTTACGATCTCTGATACTGCAGAAGTACAGAAAGTCAAAATGGAAGATGAAGTCCCAGTAGCAAGACTTCTGGTAAACAAGAAAGGGGAATTCTTAGACAGCGTATCCCTTCTTGACAATGCAAAAGGCATGATCGAGCACCTGTTCAACTATGTGACAGGAAACCTGACTGATGTAACCTTCAATGTTTACGCGGCAGAAGCCATCCGTGCAGCAGACGGGGTAAGTGCAGATTATTATGCGGCAGATGAACTGGTCGGCTCCATTACAACAGATGGAAATGGCATCGCCCAGATGGATAACCTTCCGCTTGGACGTTATTACATCGTGGAAAAAGAGACCGCACATGGCTACGTTCTGGATAATGAACCAAGATATGTGGATCTTACATACCGTGACCAGGATACACCTTTGGTTACTTATAGTGCCGACTGGCAGAATGCGCGCCAGAGGGTACAGGTGGAAGTCCTGAAAAAAGAAAAGGACAGTGACAAAGTACTTTCCGGGGCAATCTTTGGCCTCTATGCAGCAGACGACATCGTATCTTCAAAAGGAAAAGTACTCCTTGCGAAAGACACTCTGATCGAACTGAAGACCACAGATGAGGATGGAAAGATCCAGTTTGTTGCAGATCTCCCGGTTGACAGCAGGTACTACATTAAGGAACTTGCCGCCCCGGATGGCTATGTGACAGACCAGGAACCGCAGGAATTCACTTTTGAGTACCAGGGCAGTGGAACCAGTGTTGCAGAGTATGCGTTCACCTTTGAAGATGAACAGACTACGGTAGAACTTTCCAAAGCAGACCTGACGGACAAAAAAGAACTTCCGGGAGCATCCTTAAAGGTAACAGATGAGGATGGAAATACGGTGGATGAATGGGTATCCAAAGAGGAAGCACATATCATCAAGGGTCTTATCGTAGGAAAGAAATACAAGATGACAGAAACAAAGCCGGCAGATGGTTATGTGACTGCGGAAAGTATTGAATTTACCGTCGAAAACACAAAAGAAGTACAGAAACACCAGATGCTTGATGATGTGACCAAAGTGGAAATCAGCAAGAAAGACATTACGGATTCCAGTGAGGTACCGGGAGCAAAACTGATCATCCTGGATAAAGATGGAAAGAAAGTTGAAAGCTGGACGTCCAAGGATAAACCGCATATGGTCGAAAAACTTCCGGTAGGCGAATATACGCTTCGTGAAGAGCAGGCCCCGGATGGATACCTCATTGCGGAAGATGTGAAATTTACGGTAAAAGATACTGGAAAAGTCCAGAAAGTCAAAATGAAGGACGCACATCCGTATGGAAAACTGGTCATTAAAAAGACCGATTCCACCAGTAAGGCAGCCCTTTCAGGAGCAGAATTTGAACTGCGTGAAAAGGAGAGCGGAAAAGTCGTAGAAAAACTGGTAACGGATAAGACCGGAACAGCGACAAGCGGCAAGATTCCGATTGCTACTTATAAAAATGGAAAAGTAGAGAAAACCGTGGAATATATCCTGGTAGAGACCAAAGCACCAAATGGTTATGAATTAAGCAGCAAAAAAGAAGAGATCCGCTTTGAATACAAAGACGGAAAAACCAAGGTGATCGAGATCGTAAAAGAGATCAAAAACACCAAATCCCCTTCCGGCAGCACACCGACAGGAAACAGCCCGAAAACAGGGGACAGCACCAACATCTGGCTTCCGATCCTTCTGGCAGTCCTTTCTGCCTGCGGCATTGGCGGCGTGATCTGGTATAAGAAGAAAAAAGGAAATTAAGGAATACGGTTCAGGGCTGCTCGATTTACCGGCAGCCCTTTTTCCAGGAAGAATAATCGGAGGTTTGTATGAGATACATAAAAGAAATCATGATCGTGGCAGTCTGCCTGATGGCACTCAGCTTTTGCGTATGTACCGGTTTTGGCATTTACTTTATGTACCGGGAAGGTGTGCAGGAATATGAAGACCTGCGTACATACGTCAAGGAAACAGATGAGGATGACCACACAGAAGGAACAGACGGAAGCGATGGGAAACAGACCGTGGTTGATTTTAAGGCATTAAAAAAGATCAATCCGGATATCGTTGCATGGATCCGGATCCCGGATACCAGCATTGATTACCCGGTAGTCCAGGGAAACGATGACTCCTATTACCTGACACATACTTTTAAGAAGACAGAACATGTGGCAGGGGCCATTTTCCTGGATTCCGATAACAATGCCGATTTTTCTGATGACAAGAACATCATTTATGGTCACAATATGAAAGATGGCAGCATGTTCCGCGGACTTCGAAATTTCCTTGGCGATAAATTTTTAAAAGAACACCATATCCTCTATCTGTATCTTCCGGATGAAGGGGTATGGATCTTTGTGATCGTAAAATGCGAGTATACACCGGCAGATGGAGATGCTTTTTTACTTGGAACGCAGGAAGAAGTCCCGACGCTTCTGCTTTCCACCTGTGGAACAGATGCCTCCAAACGTCTGGTCATATGGTGTGAAAGGCAGGAAGAGAAAGGTGGGCAGATAGAATATTCTGACGAGGAAGCAGAAGTACAGGAAGCTACGGATGATCTTGCTTTCTTAGATGGGGAGTTTGTAGAAAACGAAACCCATGATTTTATTTAAATGTTTG
>OGPJ01002968.1_pt1 | contig 10427 bp, 8 predicted proteins | sample 1552831 | NCBI WGS metagenome assembly OGPJ01 (sample SAMEA2579914, study PRJEB22360) | human gut metagenome | biome: human gut; feature: human-associated habitat; material: faeces | place: Denmark | collected 2008/2010
TATGAGGATTTGAGCTGATAAAGCATGACTTCAGCACTTATGATATCTTCGGGCCGCGGGAATTTCAGAAGGAGGTATTTTCGACAGGGAGGGCAGTGGAATTTCCGGGATAGGTTACGGATTTTGTCAGCGTGTCTCACAAAATTGTTTTTTTTGAAAGGGAAAAGTTCTCTGAGGATCTTTGACTGCCATGCGAATTGGAAATACCATTACGGGAATCGGCACTTCTGATGCTGAGGTTATTGTATCGACTTATAGAGAAAACATTAATGTTATATAGATTTATTAGAATGTATCCGGAAGAAGAATGGCGGAGGTGGCGTGAGCGCCCGGAGGTGGCAAATCTCGTTCAAAATCTGTTGTAACTTGCAGTTTTTCCGCAGAAAATGACGAATTTGGCTCGCTGTGCTGTAATTCATCCAACCATTTTTAAATGGTAAAAAATGATAATCCCGATCCAAATTATGGTAAAAAATGGTAACGCAGAAATTGTCTGACTCCTATCTCTGGACATGGTGCCATTCGTTACCAAATACGGCTTCCAATTCTCAAACAATCGGTGTTAATATACCCTCTTCGCCCTTTTTTGCAACCTGACCTCTCGAAAATCTTGCATATTTCAACAAAACCCGGCAGAAAAGCAACATTTTTGAATGATAGAATATTTTATCAGCAAGTAACTTGTGACATGTATTTCATTGCCATGCGGTAAGCCTTTGCACATCGTTTTAATCCCGGGAAGAAGCAGTAGAACAGCGAAATTTTCCGTCAAAAACAGAAATTGGAAAACTCTGGTAAAAACGTCGTTCACGGGCGACAGTTCCCCGTCAAATACCATCTAGCCCACAACCGGCCGCGAAACCGGTAGTGGGCGTTCTAATTTTCATTGCCGACTCTATGGACCATGCCTCCTGAATGCCCTCGTCCGCGACAGCGGAGTTTGCGGAAGTGTTATTTTGCTCCAAACCGCAATTGCAATCGTCAATCGCCCGGAAACTAATTTGCGCAAAATATCGATTCTTACTGTTTTTTCAGAAAATATGGTTTGATCAGGTGGAGGAGAAATTGCATTTCGACAGGGGAACGGTATATTTTATTTCCGAGACAACGACCTTTGTCGAAGGGGGAAATCAATGCCGCAGAAAGAGAATTGGAAGATCAAGACGATCAAGATCGAACTTCTGGAGGGGATTCCGGGCGGGTTTCGCCGGGCGGAATTCACGACGCAGCTGATGCGGGTACTGGTGGTTCCGCGTGACCGGCAGGAGTTGCTCGCCGCTTGCCCGGAGGCGAAGTTTCAGGCGGTCTACCTGATCGTCGGCGAAACGGAAGAGGGCGAACCACAGGTCTACATCGGCCAGACCCGCCGCATGGCGCTGCGCATCAAGGAGCACAGCAAGGGCGGCAAAAAGGATTACTGGAAAAACGTCCTCTATTTCGTCACCAAGGACCCCAACTCCGGGGAGCTGGAATTCAATATCGACGGGGAAGCCCATGAGGCGGAGGCGGGGAATTTCCAACTCGACAACCGCAACAAGGGGTATGGCGAGGAGCCGCAGGTCGAGCCGGCCAAGCGTGCCGACTTCGCGGATTATTACAATCAGATCGTAGCGCTCACCGAGGTTCTCGGGTACGGCGGAATCTTCAATCGAATCCATACGGAAGAGCCGGCGCAGGAGGCGCGCTTCTTCTGCAGAAACACCAAGGGCGATGTGGATGCCGGATTGGTCGTTCGGGAAGATGGTTACTATATCCTCGCCGGTTCGAGCTGCGCACCGGAACTTTCCGAATCCGGGAAGCGAAATCCCACTCTGGTCAATACCCGGGAAAAGCTTCTGAAAACCGGAGTGCTCAAACTGCAGGGCGGGAAACTCCTGTTTACGCAGGATTACAAATTTTCCTCCCCCTCCGGCGCGGCGACGCTGGTTTACGGGCGCAACATGAACGGCTGGGAGTGGTGGCGCGACGCGTCGGGCCGGACGCTCGACGAATGCCTCCGTCAGAAGAGTGCAAATTGATTCCCGCCGCACGGGGAAAAACGACAGGATAGGTAACATGACGAAGGAACAGGAACGCAACGAACTTCACCGCACCATCTGGCAGATCGCAAACGACTTGCGCGGCAGTGTGGATGGCTGGGATTTCAAGGCATACGTGCTGGGGATGCTCTTCTACCGGTTCATCTCGGAGAATTTGACCGCCTATCTGAACCGGGCGGAACATGAGGCCGGCAACGCGGAGTTCGACTATGCCGGAATCTCCGATGAAATGGCGGAATTCGGGCGGGCGGAGACCGTGCGGGAGAAGGGGTTCTACATTCTGCCCTCGGAACTCTTTGTCAACGTCCGGGCGCGGGCGAAGGAGGATCCGAACCTGAATGAAACATTGAGCCGGGTGTTTCAGAACATCGAGAATTCGGCGAAGGGGGCGGCCAGCGAGGACGACCTGAAGGGACTTTTCGACGACATCGACGTGAACAGCAACAAGCTCGGCCCCACGGTGGCGAAGCGCAATGAACTTCTGGTGAAGATTTTGAATGCGATCGGCGATCTGCGGCTCGGCACGTTTACCGACAACACGATCGACGCCTTCGGCGACGCCTACGAGTTTCTGATGTCGATGTATGCGAGCGCAGCAGGGAAATCGGGGCGAGTTCTTTACGCCGCAGGAGGTTTCGGAACTGCTCGCGCGTATCGCGGTCGCGGGGAAGAAGGAGGTGAACAAGGTGTACGACCCGGCCTGCGGTTCGGGTTCGCTGCTCTTGAAGTTCGCGAAGGTGCTGGGGGAGGAGAATGTGCGGCAGGGGTTCTTCGGGCAGGAGATCAATCTCACGACCTACAACCTCTGCCGGATCAACATGTTTCTGCACAACATCAACTACGAGCGGTTCGACATTGCGCACGGGGACACCCTGACCGACCCGCGCCACTGGGATGAAGAGCCGTTCGACGCGATCGTCTCGAATCCTCCCTATTCGATCCGGTGGGCGGGGGATTCGAATCCCCTGCTTATCAACGACCCGCGTTTTGCGCCGGCGGGGGTGCTGGCGCCGAAGTCGAAGGCGGATCTGGCGTTCACGATGCACATGCTCTCGTGGCTTTCGACTGCGGGGACGGCGGCGATCGTCGAATTCCCCGGGGTGCTCTACCGGGGCGGTGCGGAGGCGAAGATCCGGAAATATTTGCTGGAGAACAATTATGTCGACACGGTGATCCAGTTGCCGCCGGATCTCTTTTTCGGGACGACGATTGCGACCTGCGTCATCGTGCTGAAGAAGAGCAAGCCTGACAACAGCGTGCTCTTCATCGACGCCTCGGCGGAGTTCGTGCGGGAGGGGAACAAGAACAAGCTCTCGGAGGCGAACCGGGAGAAGATTTTCGAAGCGTTCGTCAAACGGGAGGAGGTGGAGCACTTCACCCGGCTGGTGAAGAATGCGGATCTGATTGCGAACGACGCCAACCTCTCGGTCTCCAGCTACGTCGAGCCGGAGGACGACCGGGAGGAGATCGACATTCACGAGCTGAACCGGCAGATCGCCGGAATCGTCGCCCGCCAGAACGAACTGCGCACCGCCATCGACGCGATCGTTGCGGATTTGGAGGAGAAACGATGAAGTACGTTGCGCAAATTTCCCAGAACATTCTTTGGACCGTTGCTCAAAGAAATGAATTAACGGTGCACAACCGCCCTGTATTGCTTAAAAAAAACGTATTTTTGAGCAATACATCTTCCATTTGTTTAAAAACGTCCAATCTTGAAGCAATATCACTGGGGAACATCGCATGAGTAAAGAAATGCTTGCATATCTTCCTCCGGCAACAGATTTGGAGACGAAGCGAATTCTAAAGCGCGTCAACGACGCAAACCGGGAACTTGCGGTATTAAAAGGGTATGCCCGGACGATTCCCAATCAATATGTTTTGATCAATGCTTTATGTCTTCAAGAGGCGAAAGACAGTTCTGAAATTGAAAATATCATTACGACGAATGATGAATTGTATCGCGCCGGACTGTTCGAGCGTGACATCGTTTCTCCGCAGGCAAAGGAAGTTGTGAATTATGCGGAGGCGCTCTATGAGGGCTTTCGGCTGATTCGTAATGGGGAGTTGCTCACGGTCAATAATATCTGTGCCATCCAAAAGATTCTGGAAAAAAATGATGCAGGGCTTCGCAAACAGTCAGGTACAACCTTAAAGAATGCCGCTACTGGAGAAATTGTTTATACTCCCCCCCAGGAATATGATGTCATTATAAAGTTGATGAGCAATTTAGAACAGATTATCAATGATGATGGCAATTGGCCGGATATTGACCCATTAATCAAAATGGCCGTATTGCATTATCAATTTGAAAGCATACATCCATTTTATGACGGCAACGGAAGAACCGGGCGAATCATCAATGTCCTTTATCTGGTTTTAAAAGATCTTTTGGATACTCCCATTCTCTATTTAAGCCGCTATATCATCAGTCACAAAGGCGATTATTATAGGCTTTTGCAAGGCGTTAGAGAATCGAACGATTGGGAAAATTTTATCCTCTTCATGCTTGATGCTGTCGTGGCAACATCGAAAATGACAGCTCGTACCATACAGCAAATTGATGCGGCAATGTTGTCGACCAAACAACAGATAAAAGATGAATTTTCTTTTTACAGCCGCGATTTAGTTGAGACGTTGTTTTTATTCCCGTATACCAGAATTCAACATCTTCAAAAGCAGTTGGGCATCAGTCGAAATACCGCAACTTCTTATCTAAATAAATTACACGATGCCGGGATCTTGGAAAAAATGGTTTTAGGGCGCAACCAGTATTTTATCAATAAAGCATTATTCCACATTCTTTCATCAATTCCTTGCGATGTCGATCACAATGTACCGGAAGTGGTCACAGACGACGGGGGTAGAAAATGAACCGTAATTTAATTTTATATCACTTCGAAGATGGCGGAATAAATGTTAATGCCCAGGATTTGAACCCCATCGAATTCGAGGGGATTAGAAAATCATCACAACCCCATCCTTTAATCCTGCCGAATTCAGTTGTATTCGCGACGAAAGCGGGAACGCCGGATCATATGGCATATAGCCATTATCACAATAGCCCGCCTGCAAAGGAACGCGTAGCATGAGCAGAATCGACGAACTAATCCAGCAGCTCTGCCCCGACGGCGTGGAATATAAGCCGCTAGGGGATATAATGCAAATTCGCCGTGGAGCTTCTCCACGTCCCATTCAGGAATATATCACGAAGCAGGATGACGGCATTCCTTGGATAAAGATCGGAGATGTTAATCCACGAAGTAAATTCATAGTTAAAACCGATCAGAAAATAACTGTATCTGGTGCAAAGAAGTCCTGTTATTTGAAGAAAGGGGATTTTATTTTATCAAATTCAATGAGTTTTGGACGTCCATATATACTTGCTATTGACGGTTGCATACATGACGGTTGGATAGCAATGAGTAATTTTGAAAGGTCTTTCAATTCAGATTTTTTATTTTACTTACTTCGCACTCAAATGATTCAAAAATTCTGGAGACAGAAAGCTTCTTCAGGAACAGTACAAAACCTAAATTCTGATATAGTTAGAGATACCTCTGTTCCCGTTCCCCCGCTGCCGGTGCAGGAGGAGATCGTCCGGATTCTGGAATATATGGAGCTTCACTACTCCGAACCGCTCAGCGTGGCGGATTTCGCCGGCAACGCCGGGTGGTCGGAGAGCCGTTTTTCCGCGATCTTCCGGGAGGAGACGGGCAGTTCGCCGATGCAGTTCTTCAACGCGGTCCGGCTGGGGCGGGCGCAGGGGTTCCTGCTGGACGGGGCGACGGTGGAGGAGGCGTCGCGCCGAAGCGGATTCTCTTCGGTGCAGTACTTCTGCCGGGTCTTCCGGAAACACACCGGCGTTTCGCCCGGCAGCTTCCGCGCCGCACCTTTCTCCCACCCGTAACGCGGGGGAAGAAGCGCGGTCAGGAGGTGATCCGATCGTAGACTGCCTTTTCCACATCGAGCGGTTCGGCTTCGGTATGACTGATGAGCTTGATCTTCTTCCATCTGCCGGACTGGAACCGCCAGAGGAAGATCATCGCATCGATGACGCAGACCAGCGAGACGAAGGTCCATACCACGTAGATGGAGGCACGGAACACCAGGGTGAGCAGGAGGGTTCCGGGGACCAGCAGTCCCCACGCGGTAAGGGAATTGAGCAGAAAGATCGCCACCGTGTCTCCGGCGCCGCGCATGGCGCCCATGAAGACGAATTTGATGCTGTCGCAGGCGTTGAACAGCGCCGCCGCGGCGAGGACGCCGACGCAGATGTTGCTGACCTCGGCGAAATCGACGCTGCTCTGCTGTGCGGGGGAGAAGAATTCCGCGAGGGTTCCGGGCAGAAGCATATAGACGAGGACGCCGCAGAAGGCGTAGACCGCGGAGATTCTCCAGGCGCGGTAGGCGGCCTGCTGGGCGATGCCGTGGCGTTGCCGGCCGATGTACTGGCCGACGACGATGGCGGTGGAGTCGGATAGGCCGAGCAGCGGCACAAAGTAGATGTTGTTGATGGACAGGGCGATGACGCTGGCGGCGAGCGCGGCGGGGCCGAGGTGTCCGATCAGGAAGGAGACCATGGTCCAGGCGCCGACGTCGATGAAGGTCTGAAATCCGGCCGGGGCACCGAATCGGATCAGTTTCCCGATCAGTTCGGGGCGGAACTCCCACCGTTTGCGGGTGGGGATCTTGCGCTGGTTCTGGGCGTAGAAACAGATCATGGCGGCGGCCATGATGCAGAAGCAGCAGATGCTGGTGGCGATTCCGGCGCCGAAGATGCCGAAGGCGGGCAGTCCGCACTTGCCGAAGATGAAGATATAGTCGAGAAAGATGTTGAGAAGGCATCCGGAGATGTTGATGACCGCGACCGGAATGGTTCTTCCCTGCCCGGAGAAGAAGGCGAAGCAGGGGGCGGCCATGCAGAGGAAGACGCCGCTGGGCAGGAGGCTGGAGAAGTATTCCAGTTCGCGCGAGATGAGTTCGGCGGGGTGCCCGCTGTGGAGGATGCAGAACCTTCCGATCGGCGGAATGAGGAAGGTGATGATGACGCCGGCGGCGACGGCGAGGGTCTGCCCGGCCCAGACGGCGTGGAGGACGCTGGAGCGGTCGTTGGCGCCGTGGTACTGGGCGACCAGGGCGGAGGTGTAGTTGCAGGTGGACATGAAAAAGGCGAAGAGCGTGAAGTAGAGGATTCCGGCCGGCATGGAGGCGGCGACGTCGAGCGTCGAGTTTTCCGCCAGGAACTTGCGGTCGACGAACTGCATGATGCTGTTGCTCGCGCTCATGATGACGAGCGGATAGGCGATCCGGCAGATTTCCAGATAGCCGCCGTGGCCGAAAAAATTACGTCGGCTGAACGATTTGCGTATTCCGAAGAGCTCCATTTTCATCCCTTGTCAAAATTGAAATAACGGGTAATATACACGCGCCGGAGCAGAAAGCAACCGGATTCCCCCGAAATTGCGGGCTTTTTCCGGGGGGAGAACGATTTCAGAGAACGGCGACGCTGTCGCGTTCGATGAGCCGATATTCAACCAGAACGTTTCTCTGGTGGGGGGTGCCGTTCATCAGATGTTCGAGCAGATTGAGGCTCTCCGCTGCGAGTTTGGGGAAGTTTTGCGCGAGCGTGGTCTGGCGCGGGCGCAGAAAATTGGAGACCTGTTCACTCTCCCACCCGATGATCGAGATATCCTCTGGAATCCGCTTGCCGAACTGCTGAAGAATACCCTGAATCCGGGCACCGGCGCTCTCCCCGTCGGCGGCGATAATTGCGGTGACTTTCTTGTCGAGCAACGCCCCGAGGGCGTTGTAATCGCTTTGCGTATTGTACAGTTCCACGAAGGCGGTGGATTCCAGCCGGTGTTCCCGCATGGCGGCGAGGAAGCCGGTCTGGCGGCGGACGTCCTTCCAGAATTTCGGGCTGAAATAGCGCAGAAACCCGATCCGGCGGTGTCCGCGGCTGACGAGATAATCCACCCCGAGTTTCATCCCCTGCAACTCATCGGAGGCGACGCTGTAGACCTGATCAAGGTTGTTCGGGAGGTCGTTGAGGCAGACCAGCGGCAGCGATTTGATGCGGGGCCAGTGTTTGCCGATTCGGCCGAGAAAATCGAAGGAGAGAACGCCGTCGACCAGCGTTTCATTGAGCAGTTCGATATCTTCAAACGAAAGGATGATGGTGCGGTAACCGCGCCGGTAGATTTCCAATGTCAAAGCTTTCTGAAAGGTTGCCGTGTAGGCATCGAATCTGGGTACCTCCACCGAGGGGAGGACGACACCGATGGTCTTGCGGTGGTTTCCGCTCCGGTAGCCGAGCTGCTCGGCGAGATGGATGATTCGGCTCCGGGTCTCCCGGCCCACTTTGGGCGCGCCGGAGAGCGCCCGGGAGACGGTGGCGATCGAAGTCCCGGCGGCTTCGGCAAGGTCGCGTATGGTGATGGGCTTCATTGTTCTCTCCGAGATGGTTGTGCAGATACTATACCAGAATACGGGAAAATTTCAACCATGATTTACATTTTGTTACCCTTATTTTCATCTGTTTTCCTCCAAAAATATTTTTTCGGGGTTGTTTTTTAAACGGAGTACAGACATAATTATAAGCAGAAAGTTTCACCATGGAAACGGGAAAGGGCAGTGTATGAGAAGAAGAAGTTTTACCCTCATCGAACTCCTCATCATGATCGCGATCATCGCGATTCTGGCCGCCATGCTGCTGCCGGCTTTGAATCGGGCGCGGGAACGAAGCAACTCCGTCTCCTGCGTCAACCGACTCAAGCAGGTCGGCGTCATGATGAACTTCTACTGCGATGACAATGGCGACTGGCTGCCGAGAATTGCAGGAGATGTGATTCTTACCACCGGTACAGTGAAGAGTGGTACCTGGAGTGCAGCGCTGGTGTTGGGGAAATATACCGGAAATGCCCGTAACGATGCGCTATACCTTTTTGATGCCTATCGTGATTTGCGTTGCCCCTCGCTCGCGCCTGTTGATACGGAAGAAAACACCTCCTCCAGTCAGAAAGGTAATTTCATGTATGAAACTTACGGGATGAACTGCTGGTTGGCTGGCGGACAGGATGCCGATTCCAAATGGAAGAGCGTCAAACGGGGAAGTGCCTGTAAAATCAAGCGGGACTGGGTGGTTCAGAATCGTCCGAGCAGCACTCTGCTGGTCGGCGACAGCGCCAAAGCCAGTCAAAAAAAACAGCGGGCCTATCTCAATTTCTGGAACGAAGGCAAGGTGCATCTGCGCCACCTCAACCAGGCGAACTCTGCCATGCTCGATCTGAGCGTCCGGGCGGTCCTGCCCACGGAAATCAAGCCGAGGTACAACGGCGACTCCTGTCTGGACAAGAATTTCGGCCTCATTCAATACTGAAAAATCCATCTATTCACACATAGGAAGTAAGTTATGAAACGACTCATTTTGTCTCTGACCGCATGTTTCTTCACCGCAACGTTGATTGCCGAGGTTCCGCTGACCGGCTGGGCGCAGCTGGATGACCGCTGCGCACTCCGGATCGTCAACCGCCTCGACTACACCATCGACAATTTTTCCGGAAAGGCGCCGGGAAAGACGGATGACCGGGTGGTGCTCGATTTCATGGATTTTTCCGGAAACTCCAAGTTCCGTCCTGTAGTGAAGCGCGATGGAAACGCTGTTTCTTTTACCGCTCCTGTTCAACTCGGCAGAGAGAAGGCCGCCTTCAATCTGGCCGGAAAGGCGGTCGTGCTCTCACCGGAACGGCTCTCCTATGAAATTTCGCTCTCCTCCGCGGAACCGCGTACCTTGAAGGAGGCATTTTTTTCCCTCCGATATGAACGCTCCATGCTGGACCGGGAGCTGTTGTTCACCCTGCAGGCCGGCGAAAAGCGCTACGTGCACAAGGTGAAGGTCCCCGCCGCACACAAGGGCGGCTGGATCTGGAGCTCTCCGAAGGGGCAGCAGGTGGTCGGTGTGGCGATTCCGCTGATGCACGGCATGCTGCGGATCTCCGGCATGCGGGCGTCGGCCATGGTTTGCAAGTACGGCGCACTCACTGGAAACATCCGGTTCTACCTCGGTTCCGGCGCGTTCTCGTCGCTCACAGGCAAACTCGATCTCTCGTTCACTCCCTATCCAGAAACGAAGCTCGACCTCACCCGTGCCGTCAACGTCGGATTCGCCGATGAAGTTGCAGAGGACCGGAAGGGCGGCTGGACCGATCAGGGCGCGGAAAATGACCTGCGCATGCTCCGCCCCGGCACACGTCGTTTCGGCAATGTCGATTTCACCGTGATCGATCCGGCGAAGAACGGCGGCAAATCTGCGCTCGCCTTCGCCAATCCGGCCCGTGACTGGTTTCTCCGGGAGGCGGTGATTCCAGTCGGCAACCGGCGGTTCCA
>OGPJ01002970.1_pt1 | contig 10426 bp, 8 predicted proteins | sample 1552831 | NCBI WGS metagenome assembly OGPJ01 (sample SAMEA2579914, study PRJEB22360) | human gut metagenome | biome: human gut; feature: human-associated habitat; material: faeces | place: Denmark | collected 2008/2010
AAATGGAAAAACGATTCCTTACCATCTGATCGATATCTGCGATCCGGGATATAAATATAACGTATTCGAATACCAGCATGATTTCTTCCGAGCTTATGAAACAATCCGGAAAAAAGGGAAACTGCCGATTCTATGCGGTGGTACAGGTATGTACATTGAAGCCGTACTGAAAGGATATAGACTCTTGGATGTTCCCCAGAACCCTGGGCTGCGCGAGTCGTTGAAAGATAAATCGCTCCCGGAATTGGAGCAGATACTTGCCGGCTACAAGGTCCTCCATAATAAGACAGATGTGGATACCGCCCAACGGGCCATCCGGGCCATTGAAATCGAAGAGTATTATAAGAACGAAGCTCCGGATGTCAATGAATATGATCCAATCAACAGCCTGATCATCGGTATCGACATAGACCGGGAGCTACGACGCGAAAAGACCTCCCGCCGCTTGCGTGTCCGCCTGGACGAAGGGATGGTCAACGAGGTGCGGAAGATCATCGACTCGGGAGTTAAGCCGGAAGATCTGATCTACTACGGACTGGAATATAAATATCTTACTTTATATATAATAGGCAAACTGTCTTATGAAGATATGGTTTCCCAACTGGAGATCGCCATACACCAGTTTGCCAAACGGCAAATGACCTGGTTCAGAGGCATGGAGCGCCGGGGAAGCACCATCCATTGGATAGATGCTACATTGCCGACAGAAGAAAAGATAGAGAAGATATTGGAGTTATTGAAATTATAAGAATATTTAGACTGACAAATCAGCATTTACAATTCAAATCTACCCAATTTTGAAACAAAACAATCATATTATGATAACAGTTAATGATTTAAAGAATAGAGACAATTTCTTTCTGATGGCAGGTCCCTGCGCAATCGAAGGAGAAGATATGGCATTGCGTATTGCAGAGAAAGTAGTCGGTATCACGAATAAGCTGAATATCCCATATATATTCAAAGGATCATACCGGAAAGCCAACCGTTCTCGGCTGGATTCTTTCACAGGCATTGGCGATGAGAAAGCACTGAAAATACTCCGCAGGGTAGGCGACACGTTCGGTATTCCGACTGTAACCGATATTCACGAAACAGCTGAAGCTGCAATGGCTGCCGAGTATGTGGATATCCTGCAAATCCCTGCTTTCCTCTGCCGGCAGACGGACCTGCTGGTAGCTGCTGCCAAGACAAGGAAAATTGTCAATATCAAAAAAGGACAGTTCCTCTCGCCGGGAGCCATGCAATTTGCCGTACAAAAAGTAGCCGATGCCGGAAATGACAACGTCATGATTACGGAAAGAGGCACTACATTCGGATATACGGACCTGGTTGTCGATTATCGGGGTATTCCTCAAATGCAGCAGTTCGGCTATCCCGTTATCATGGACGTTACCCACTCCTTGCAACAACCCAACCAAACTTCAGGTGTGACAGGAGGACTCCCTACCCTGATCGAAACGATAGCCAAAGCAGCCATTGCCGTCGGAGCTGACGGATTATTCATCGAAACCCATCCGGAACCCTCTAAAGCCAAATCAGACGGTGCGAACATGCTGCAACTCGACTTATTGGAAGGACTGCTGACAAAGTTGGTTCGAATACGGGAAGCGGTTGGAAATTGAAATTGGAAAGTCGAGAATTGAAAATTATAATACAAAAAATGGATAATTGAAAAACAGGAACCTTAACGGGCTCTTCCACTTTTCAATTATCCATTTTCAATTCTCAATTTATTCTGCTATCCCATCTTACTTATTTTTTTGAGCTTGTCCTCGTCTATCAACTTGATCTTTCGACCGTCGATTGCAATAATACGCTCAGCTACAAATGTAGACAATGTACGGATTGCATTAGATGTCGTCATATTCGAAAGATTAGCCAAATCTTCTCGAGAAAGATAGATACTCAATGTCGCTCCATCTTCCTCCAAACCATAACTGTCTTTCAGGAATAACAAAGATTCCGCCAAACGACCCCGGATATGTTTCTGAGTAAGGTTGACTGTACGTTCGTCAGCAATTCCTAAATCGAGAGAAAGCTGGCGGATAAAAAACATGGCAAGGTTCGCATTCCCCATTAAAAGATCCGTAACGATAGTCATCGGAATCAGACATACCGTCGAAGCTTCAAAAGCGGATGCATTCGTCAGGTAATTTTCCTGAGCAAAGTTTGCCCGGTAGCCAAAGTACTGCACCGGTTTAATCATTCGAATGATCTGGCTTCGTCCGCCAACACCTTCTTTAAAGATTTTAACCTTGCCTTTTAATAAGCACATCATGTCTCTCGGTTCGTCGCCCTCGCAATATATCAACTCATTACGTTTGAAATGCTGGATCGTCGAATTATTACGGAGAACATCCTGCTCCTTTTCGGTCAGGCCTCTCCATACTTCTGCTAAACTGGCCGATAGATCGACCTCTTCTTTTTGTTGTTTAACCACGACTGCTATATAACATACTTATGAAGCACAAATGTAATACTTTTCTTTTAAAAGCAGAATAAGTTTAATACGATAAATGAATAAAAATTCGATTTTATTCGTTACGTTTGTAAAGAAAGAGACGATAATTTGTTGAAAAAGTATTTTTATATTATCATTCTGCTTTTTACCGCAGTAAATGCCTTAGCTGACCCTGATGGTAGTTATGGGAACCTTTTATTGCTGGGTCGGTCCCCCAAAACGGTATCATCCCAGCAAGGGGATTCTATTATGAGGAAGGTAATCGAGCAGGCCGACAAATACAAAACAGTCGTCTCACGGTACGAGGCCGAAATCTATATCAAAGGCAAGACGGAAATACTCAAACAAAACATTCTAATGCGTTTCGCCCATCATCTTTTTCCGGTAGACAGGAAGAACAAGGATATGATCTTCGAGATGGTCAGCCACTCCAAGTTCAACGCCCCGAACAACTACCTGCACAGCTTCGAAGCGATAAACGGAAACAGCATCCCCAACGGCGCAAAACAGCAGGAAGTCTTGACATTTCTGAACCTGAACGTCTATTCGCCAACCATCTACAACGAAGGGATCATCATGCCAGTAGCTCATGAAGCATTCAAATACTACAACTTCAACCTGGAAAGCATCGAAACGACCGGCAATCTGAAAATCTACCAGATACGCTTCATGCCAAAGCTATGGAGCCAAAAACTCATTTGCGGAGATCTGTACATCACCGACAAAGACTGGCACATTGACAAGATCGACTTAAACGGGCGTTTCTCTTTTGCCGAATTCAACCTGGTCATGACATTCGGACGGGATTACCGCCATTTCATCCTGCCACAAAAGGCAGACCTATTTCTCCGGTATCATGTGCTGGGAAATGCCATCGCCAGCTACTATCATACTTCATTCAAATACGAAGCCGTTGAATGGGTTGAAGAAGACTATGAAGACAAAAAACACCACTCCCTCGACTTGACCGGATATTACCAGTTATCATCTGATACGATCCCAATCATCAGCGACAGCAGCTACTGGAAAAACAAAAGAGACATCCCACTGACCCAGGAAGAAGAAACAAAATACGAAAAAACAAGCATCAGAACAACCCAAGCCAACGACACAAGCAACATTCGGAAATACCTGAAAATAACAGAACGCCTGACCAACACCATCAATCTGGATTATAAAACGACCCGTCTGAAATACTCCGGCATCCTGAATCCCTTCCAGTTGGGCTATTCCGGACGAAACGGTATTACTTACAGGCAACAGCTCCGCTTCAGCAAGACCTTCAAGAAAGACCGCCAACTGCGTTTCCGGCCTGAGGTCGGTTTTGTATTCAAACGAAAAGAGTTGTTCTTCAAATTCGAGGGAGATTGGGAATATCTTCCTGAGAAACAAGGAGCCCTGAGCCTCAGTCTCGGAAACACCAACCAAGGATATTCTTCCAAGATCATGAACGAAATTAACGAACAGCTGAAAGACTCCACTTTCAACTTCGAAAACCTGGATTTGGAATACTTCAAGCACTATTACATAGAGCTCAAGAATCAGATCGAGTTGTTCAACGGTTTCCAAATGACCACCGGCATCTCTTACCACCGCCGCATACCAACCCGGAAAAGCGCGATAGATCCGGGAGACGGTGTCACGGAGATCATCAACGAAAACTATCACGATTTCATCCCCACGATCGGCTTTTCCTATACTCCCAGACAATACTACTGGATGGACGGTTACCGTAAAGAGTACCTCTACTCCTACTACCCGACCATATCCATCGAGTTCGGGCGGGCCATACCAGGCGTATGGAAAAGCAGCGGTAATTACGGACGTGTAGAGGCCGATATCCACCAAAGCATTTACCTGGGCCTGTCACGCCGGTTCAACTACCATATCAGCGGAGGGCTTTATACTGCTCAGAAGTCAACCTACTTTGCCGACTACCGGTATTTCACACGGCACAACTTCCCCGAATCATGGGGAGGAGACGATTTCGGAGGTGTCTTCCACCAGCTAGGAAGCGTATGGTTCAACGCATCCGACAAATATGTCCAAGCACATGCCATGTACGAAAGTCCATTCATGCTCTTTCAGCTATTCAAACCAGAAGCAACCAAGCACATCATCTCCGAACGTTTTTACCTCAGTCAGCTATGGATGCCTGTCAAACCCAGCTACACTGAAATCGGATACGGTTTCGGTAACCATATCTTCAACGTCGCCGCCTTCGTCGGGTTCGATAAATTGAAATATGACGGGATCGGATTCAAGTTCGCGTTCGAACTCTTCCAGTAAGTTCAGAACTGTGGACGGACAATCATAATACCACAATTGCGTTTGATACCCTGTACGTATTCCTGCAAAGGTTCTTCGTTCACGATCACCCGCTTCTGGACGGTCGAGGCATGGATAAAAGTAAGCATATCCCTTTCCCGGCAGACAATACCGACGTGCGAGATATCCAGCCCTTTCACAGTCGTGACAAAACAGACGATATCGCCATTCCTGATTTGGCCGGCATGCTCATTGATTTCATCCTGCGGAATATAATAATGTGGGCGGGCACTAATTTCTTTTTCCTTAGCCGCCATTACTGCGATACGTCCCGGATTTCCTTTCAACTGCTTGTAACTATCTGGATGTGTAGACATAAAGGACAGGTCAAGCTTAAGCGACTGCCCACCAATCTCTTTCGTAACATCCTTCAGATACCCTCTCTTTTCGTTTTCATATATCCAGTCAGCCGTATAATGGAGACGATCCGTATAATCGAGTGTCGCACAGCCGGAATTCCGGTAACGCATATCTTTCAAAACAGAAACATACCCATCATATGCGAGACGATGCTTGACAGACCAGGCCAAAGCAGCCGTATTCTCTACCAAAGGCATGCAATCCAAGCCATGCAGGTTTATCACCAATGTTTCAGGCTCTTCCTCCAACGTCCCTGCTACATAAGGAGTTCCCAAGAAAAAACGGGCGGTCTCTACCATCAGGTCACCTGTCGGCAAAGCCGCTTTCTCCTTCACTGCCGTACAATAGCGTTCGTAAATAGCCTTATCCCTCTGAGCTTTTCCAGGTAGGGAAAGAAAAGCAAAAAAGAACAAACAAAATAGCGTCCGTTTCATCTCTTGATCCAATTTCAATCCTTTTTTGTCACTAACAGATCTTCCAGCTTCACCAGTTCATCACGAAACTGAGCTGCTTCGATAAAGTCCAGCTTCTTGGCCGCCTCCATCATCTGCTTCTTCGTCCGTTCGATTGCTTTCTCAAGCTGTTTGCGGTTCATATACTGAACTACCGGGTCTGCAACCAAGCTGGGTTCCGGTTCCACATAAGCATACGGTTCGCCTGTAACCGGTTGTTGTTTCTCCGCAACCAGGGAAACGCTGTTTTTGATAACCTGCTTAGGCGTAATGCCATGTTTCTCATTATAAGCGAGCTGTTTTTCACGCCTACGGGCCGTTTCGTCCATTGTCAGGCGCATACTGTCCGTTATCTTGTCAGCATAGAATATCACCTTCCCATTCACATTTCGGGCAGCACGTCCAGCCGTCTGCGTCAGCGAACGGTGCGAGCGCAGGAAACCTTCCTTATCGGCATCCAAGATAGCGACCAAAGAGACTTCCGGCAAATCAAGTCCTTCACGCAGCAAGTTGACGCCGATCAGCACGTCGAACAACCCTTTCCGCAAATCATCCATGATCTGAATGCGTTCCAACGTATCGACATCGCTATGGATATAGTTGCAGCGGATTCCCATGCGCGTCAGATAAGCAGTCAGTTCCTCCGCCATACGCTTCGTCAATGTCGTCACCAAAACACGTTCGTCCACAGCAGCACGTTGTGTGATCTCCTCCATCAGATCGTCGATCTGGTTCAGCGTCGGACGCACCTCGATAACCGGATCGAGCAAGCCTGTCGGACGGATCACTTGGTCCACCACGATCCCTTCGCTCTTTTCCAGTTCATAGTCGGCCGGTGTCGCACTCACGTAAATCGCCAACGGAGTCAGCGACTCGAACTCATCAAACGTCAACGGACGGTTATCCATCGCTGCCGGCAGACGGAAACCATAATCCACCAGATTCTTCTTACGGGAATAATCGCCTCCGTACATCGCCCGTATCTGCGGGATCGTCACGTGGCTCTCGTCAACCACCAACAGAAAGTCTTTCGGGAAATAATCGAGCAAACAGAAAGGCCGTTCACCCGCCTGGCGACCGTCAAAATAGCGGGAATAGTTCTCGATACCGGAGCAATGCCCCAGCTCGCGTATCATTTCCAGATCAAACGTGACACGCTCGTACAAACGTTTCGCCTCGTAAGGCTTGCCAATTTCCCGCAAGAAATTCACCTGCGTCCCCAGATCGACATCGATCTGCCCGATAGCGGTATTGATACGTTCCTGGGTGGTCACGAAAAGGTTGGTCGGATAAATGTTCAGTTCATCCTGCTCGTCTATCTCCTGCCCGGTCTGCGGGTCGAACGAAGAAATGCGATCCACCTCATCGTCCCAGAACTCAATACGGTAGGCTGCCCCATCAAAAGTTTCGATAGCCGGAAAGATATCGACCGTATCCCCGTTTACACGAAAGCACCCCCTGTTGAACTCTATCTTATTATTGACATAAAGGGCATCCACGAAACGGCGCAGCAGTTTATCCCTGTCTATCCGCATCCCCTTCTCCAGATGCACCGGGCAGGACCCTTTCTCGACAACGGCTGTCGGGTCCGCCATACCATACAGGCAGGAGACAGACGAAACGACAATAACGTCCTTCCGCCCCGACAACAGTGAAGCGGTTGCACGCAGACGTAGTTTATCGATCTCGTCGTTGATCTGCAAATCCTTTTCTATGTAGGTGTCCGTCGTCGGCAGGTAAGCCTCCGGCTGGTAATAGTCATAATAAGAGACGAAATACTCGACGGCATTGTTCGGAAAAAATGCCTTAAACTCGCTGTATAACTGGGCTGCGAGGGTTTTGTTATGACTCAGGATCAAAGTCGGCTTCCGCACTTCCTTGATCACATTGGCGATAGTGAAAGTCTTTCCGGACCCTGTCACTCCCAACAAGGTCTGGAAAGGCACACCACTCTTTATACCGTCGGACAGGGCCGCAATCGCTTCCGGCTGATCTCCTGTCGGACTGAATGGGGAAGATAATTCAAAGTTCATCCTTTATTTATAGGTTGTTTAGGTATAACCATCCAAAGGATCAGATAAGCGATCACCCCGGAAAATACCGTAAAGATACTCAATAATATATATCCGATACGCACTAATGTAGGATCCCAGCCGAAATAATCGGCAATACCCGCACAAACACCTGCTATCATCCCGTTATTCGAACGGTAAAGTCTTTTAGGTTCTTCCATTGTTCTTTCTTTTTTTATTGTTTACTCGTTTCAAAAACAAAGTTGCTTTCGCAGCCTTGCCATAAATTGGTTCTTTTACAGGTAAGAAGCCACCTTCTTGCGGTCCGTTTCGACCGTCTCGAACTCGGAGGAAACGATGCTGCTGCCCATCGGGACATTCTCGTTCCGATATTCCATCTTGCTGTAGACGATGCTTCGAGCGGATGTATGAAACTCCTTCGCCCCGGTTTCCGCTTCGATGCGGGCGATGTTATTCTCCCGAACTCCGCACCCCGGCATGATGATGATGCGGCCTGCCGCACGTTTCACCAGTTCGGCAATGAGAGGAATCCCTTTCACGGCATCGGACTGCTGGCCGGAAGTCAGGATACGGTCGCAGCCCAACTCAATCAACTGCTCCAATGCGGCAAAGGGATCGCGGCAAACATCAAAGGCGCGATGACAGGTGACAGACAACGGTTTGGCCGTCTCGATCAACCGGCGCATCAAAGGGACATCGATATCCCCGTCTTTCGTCAAGCAACCAAAGACTACGCCGTGCACCTTCAACTGCTTGCACAGTTCGATATCCAGCAACATCGACTGAATCTCTGCCGGCGTATAGAGGAAGTCGCCTCCACGCGGACGGATAATCACATTTATATCAATAGACGAAGTGAGTGCCTGCGCCGTCCGGATCTCCCCGTAGCTGGGAGTCGTTCCCCCTTCCGGGATGCCGGCACAAAGTTCCACACGTTTTGCACCTCCGGCTTCTGCTTCCACACAGCTTTGTGCGGAGTTTGCACAAATTTCGATAATACGAGTCGGTTTCATAAGAATCTTACCATTATTGTTTCTACTACATACAAAGATAAAACTATTATGCGAAACTATCCTATATTCCCAGAAAAGAGATCGAATTGCATAGGCATCCATCTCAAAAACGGATGCCTGTCTGCATAAATCCTGTCGCCTACAAACCGAACAAAACACAAAATCTGGCGGACCTTTTTTGGCAGATTTGGCAGATTTTCTACTTTTGTACCCCCAAAACAAACAGGTTATCATGAAATCAGAAGCTTACAAAGGACATTTGGCCATGCTGATGGCAAACGTATTGTGGGGATGCATGTCTCCCTCTTCCAAGATTGTCTTATCCAGCGGATTAATAAATGCAATCTCACTAACAACTTTCCGGATGTTGGGTGCGGCAATAGTATTCTGGATCGCATCGATCTTTACCCGCAAGGAACACGTCCCTCATGAAGACCTGAAACACCTGTTTTTCGCAGCCCTCTTCGGAATCGTATTCAACCAAGGTACTTATATCTTTGGCGTGTCGCAGACTTCACCCATAGACGCAACGATCGTTGCCACCTCCACCCCCATCATCACCATGATCATCGCTGCTTTTTACCTGAAGGAACCGATTACGGGAACGAAGATCCTCGGTATCTTTGTCGGGGCGGCAGGTGCCCTGACGCTTATTCTGAGCGGACAGCAAACGGCGGTAACAGGAAACGGCAGCAATAACGTGTGGGGAGATATCCTCTGCCTGATCGCACAATGCAGTTTTTCTATTTATGTAGTTGTCTACAAAGGATTGATCGGACGGTACTCGCCCGTGACGCTGATGAAATGGATGTTCACCTACTCGGCAATCTGTACGATCCCTTTCTCCTACAACAGTGTCGTAAGCATCGACTTCGCCACCCTGCCCCTGGATATCTACCTGAACATCGCGGTTGTCGTATTGGGAGGAACGTTCTTCGCCTACCTTCTCGTCCCGATCGGCCAACGGATTCTACGCCCAACGGTTGCGACCATGTACAATTATGTCCAACCGATCATCGCATCCATCATCACAGTCATAGTCGGCCTGGACACGTTCGGACTGATGAAAAGTATCGCGATCGCATTAGTATTCTTAGGGGTTTATATCGTGACACGAAGCAAATCAAAAGAACAGCTAAAACAGCTAAAAGGTGAAAGATGAAAGAGAGGCTTCGCATCCGGTTAATAAATCGGCTGAAAGTCAGAACAACTTTCACCTCTTCATCTGCTCCATCGCTTTCCAAAGAGAATCAGCAGGCACAGGAGCGACAATGCTGACCGGCTGTTTCGATACGGGATGGATGAATTCGGCACTGCGGGAATGCAGGCTGATGCCGCCGTCCGGATTAGAACGGGGAAAACCGTATTTCAAGTCGCCTTTGATTGGGCATCCCATCTTGGCAAGCTGGCAACGGATTTGGTGATGACGGCCTGTCTTCAGGTCTATAGCCAACAGATAATAGTTGTCCGAGCGAGCAATCACTTTATAATGCAGGACCGCTTTCTTGGCATTCGTCCGTTCCGTGTCATAAGCATAGCTCTTATTTTGCTTCTCGTTGCGAACCAGCCAGTTCACCAGCTCTCCCTCTTCTGCCGGCGGACAGTTCTTCACGATCGCCCAATAGGTCTTCTTTACTTCGCCGACCCGGAACATCTCGTTCAGACGGGCGAGCGCCTTGCTCGTCTTGGCAAATAACACGACGCCACTGACCGGACGATCCAGACGATGCGTAACGCCGACAAAGACATTTCCGGGTTTACAATACTTCTCTTTCA
>OGPJ01002972.1_pt1 | contig 10418 bp, 8 predicted proteins | sample 1552831 | NCBI WGS metagenome assembly OGPJ01 (sample SAMEA2579914, study PRJEB22360) | human gut metagenome | biome: human gut; feature: human-associated habitat; material: faeces | place: Denmark | collected 2008/2010
ATGGGATATGGTATTATTTCTTTTTTCGTCTATGCAAAATCTACACGCCAATATTTAATTTAATGGTTCTCTTGATATTTCATCGTAGAATGCTGCAACTGCTGCATTCTGATATGGTGTTACCCATAACATTCCAATTCCCAGGCTTAAAATTCCAAGAATATTCCATCCAATAAAGCTAAACTCCAAACAGAACAAACGCCATTTATTTCCTTTCATCATCTTCATAGAAACTTCCATGGCTTCTTCTGCAGTCATTTCTGGATTCTCTGTCAAGATAAATCCTGACATACTATAAGAGTAAGCTTTGATAATTCCCGGAATAATAAACAGTAAGCTCCATAAAAATGTGAAAATACTCATTCGAAGTCTAAGCCAGAATGCTTTTCCAAACATGGAAGCCTTTGAAAAGATCTGACTAAGCTCTGCATCTCTGCCATCAATCAAATCCAGATTATACTGAATTAATCCAAGCGAAACAAAACTTCCTATGACATACTGCACTAATCCTATTATAATTATTAAACCTGTAATCGCCATAACAGCACCAAAAATATATGTCAGTGTAGTTACCGACAGGGAAGATAACTGTGTGCTATATGAATGATCACCACCTCCATTTTCCATTGTGTTACTTACATAATTTGTAACTCTTGATACACTTGGACCGCCAGCCATTGCAATATCTGCACCTAATATAGATGCTACTAAGGTCGTAAGTACTGCCGAACCCCATTTACCCGAAAGAGCTCTTCTTGCCAGCTCTCTGAAATCACTCGATACTCTCATTTGTTCCTCCTGTCTTATAATCATATTATGATATTATCATATGATGTCACGAATTACTACCCAGCTAACGCTGTTCCCGTAATTCTGAAACTAATATTACAGTGTTTTCAAAACTTTCTTCATCTTATCTGCTGCCTGACGGAATGCCTGAAATTCTTCCTCTGCCCATCTTTCCTCCAGACGTTTTTCCACACCATTTACGCCAATAATTGAAGGGACACTAAGACAGACATCTTCTATGCCATATTCACCCTGAAACATTGTAGACACCGGCGCAATCGTAAGCCGCTGATTCAAAACGGCTTCAGCCAGATAACAGACACAGGTTGCAATCCCATAATGTGTTCTTCCCTTTCCTTTTATGATTGTTGCACCCATTTCTCTTACTTTATCACTTATTTCTTTTCGAATCTCTTCATCCCACTTAAGACCTACATTCTCGCAATATTCCTGTAATGGTACTCCCGCAATCGAAGCACGACTCCAAATCGGAATCTGTGCATCTCCATGTTCTCCTACGATTGTCGCTTTTACGACCTCGGTATTTAAATGCGTATAATCAGCAATTAAACGGGTAAAACGGGAAGAATCTAAGATGCATCCTGTCCCAAATACCATTCCGTTCGGAAGTCCCATCCACTTTGTACACTGATATACAAGCACATCTACCGGATTACTTACAATCATGATCACACCTTTTGTATAATAAGGCTTCATCTGACCTACAACATCTTTTAAAATAGCCGAATTTCCTGCAATCAAATCAAGGCGGCTCTCTCCACGCTTTCGATTTCTTCCGGCAGTAATGATAATCAGATCACAATCTTTACAGTCTGCATAAGTTCCTGCCCTGACTGAAGAGATTCCCATATCCGGAATACCATGCTGAATATCTAAGGCTTCCCCAATTGTTTTTTCCTCGTGAATATCAATTAAAACGATTTCCCTTGCAAGCTTGCGTATTGTAAGTGCATATGCAATCGATGCTCCTACAAATCCTGCTCCAATAATCGCCACCTTTCGTTCAGACACAGAAAAATTATTTAACATAACGATATACCTCCTGACAGTATTATTGTACTTCCAAAGCTCTTCTGTACTTATTTTTATGAGAAAAGCTTTGTCACCTGTCTTCTAATTGTCAATCTCTCTCAAGATACTCTATTTTTCTTCTATTTGCAAGAGAATTTTATCTCAGTCGAGAAGACTCCCACCTCTTTCCGGTGGTGAGTGACAGCAAATTTGTCCCAGTGTGAGTCCAATCTCCGACTGAGATAAACGCTCCGCGAGGATGCGCAGTGATTCTGTCTTTTAACTTCAAAAATGCCCCTGTATAATTGAACAGAGAGGCATCTAAAGCATCTTTATTTCCTTTCCTGTTTCATATTCAAATTTATGGAACTGATATCCGTTAATAATTTCTGTCTCACCATATTGCTGTCTGCGGGTATGTCCCCCGCCATAATTTAAATGAATATGTCCATGTATATAATACTTCGGATGGTATATGTCTAACAATTTCACAAAACATTCAAATCCCATATGTGCCCAGTCATTGGCATCATCTACGCCATAAGCTGCTGCATGGGTAAGTAAAATGTCGAATCCTTTCTTTCGCCAAAGTGGAAACCACATTTTAAAAATACGATTTCGCATCTTTCTTTCTGTGTATTGGTTGATTCCCGGGCTGTAACGATAAGAACCACCAAGCCCCATAATTCGGATACCTTTATATTCATAGATTTTATCTTCTATACAGATGCACCCCTCAGGTGGGGTTTTCTCGTAGCGATCATCATGATTGCCATGTACATAAAGTACTGGTCCTTTACAAAAGGTTGCCAGAAAGGAAAGATATTTCGGATTTAAATCTCCGCAGGATAAAATCAAATCAACATCCTTCAATTTTTCCGGGCGAAAATAGTCCCATAAAGATGGCGTTTCTTCGTCTGCAATTACGAGGATATTCATTCTTTTTCTCCCTTCACTCCTTGAAGCTCTACGATTGATTTTGCCTGTTCTTTTAATTCATACTTTGCAGGAATCTCTCCTACAATATTGGAGAACAGCCAATCCATTGTGATAATTTCTTCATTACTTAATATTGTGTCCTTTTTGCCGTATTCTTTGCCATTTTTATCATAGAATATACCCTCAAACGGATGAAAACTTCCTTCTATGATAAGATTCTGAAAAGTATTTACAAGGCGCTTTGTTCCATAAGGCATCTGCGAGGAACAAATGAGGCTTTCCACTCCGGCAGAAAGCCCCCACCAGTAATTCCTTGAAACGGTCTCTTTGTCTGATACCCTCTTCCATGTACCGTCTAGCATCTGTTGTATGATTTTCTCGTAGAAAATGCCCCAATCAAAAACACTAGTTGCTATATTTAAAATCTCACCGTTCTTATTAGAATAAAGACCAAAACGGCGATTGTATCCGTCAGCGGAAATCATATCTTTTGCGGAAACAACTGCAAGTTGCTCTGTATCTGCTGTTTTTTTATCTTCTTTTCCTGAAGTCCAGTTCAGATAAATCTTAATGTTTGGATTAACCATCGCAACGCCAATAGCAAATGCATTGATATTGGCGATATTTCCATAAATCGGGTAGTCTGTCTCGTAACCGATATTCTCTCCTTTTGCCATCGAGCCGGCAATCAGTCCAGTTAAGAACTTTACCTCATACATTCTCGCATAATAAGTTGGTATCGATTTCCATGCATAATTTAAAGAACAGTTAAGAATCTGTACTTCTGGATATTTTAAGGCTGCTTTTAAACTGTCTGGCATTAAGAGCGGTGTTGTCGTAAATATGACTTGATTTCCATCTGACGCTGCCCGTTCCACATCTCCGATATAACATCTTGTTTCTACTTTTTCTGGAAAGACTTCTTCAAGATGTAGTCTGCCAAGTTCATGTGCATATAACCAGCTTGATGTATCCGGCTTCTTGTCATAGACAAAGGCGATGGATAGTTTTTGTGTGGAGTTTAACAGCTTACTCCAAAATGCTGGCTTCTTATCTTCTGGCTCTAATAATCGCTTTACTGGCGCTGCCTCTTTTACTGGAACAAACTCTTTCCACATTTTAAGAATTTCTTCCCGAAGCTTTGAGGCTGGCTTACTGATTGCTTCTTCATAAGAAAAAATACCTAGATAAATCAAAAAGGCATCTCCTGCTGACAGCACCTCTCCTTCATTTCTTGCAGCTGCATTCGCATGATATATGGAAGAAAAATGATAAAAAAGACTTCCTAACTTCTTCCGTTCCTCATCACTGCAAGCTTCGTTCCGTTCTTTTCCCATAAGTTCCAGTAGTTTTGCATAATTTCCCGGCTGTTTACAGATAATATCATATATTTTTGTACTACGATAAAATTCCATAAATTCATAATAAAGCTTTACAGACGGGTCATCTGTTTTTTCTGGTATGACACGAATGACTCTTGCCATAATACGCGAGGCATCGAGATACTTCATAACGCTGACCCTTTTATTTCCTTCCTGCACATAAAACCGATGCATGAATTCATAAACTAAAATCGGGTCACGAATCCCTTCTTCCATCTGCGCCTCATACAGTGTAATCCACTTTCTTGCAAATTCACTGTTTTCCGGAAGAATCGGAAGAAAATCTTTACTGAATGCATTCTGCCTGCCGGCAGTTCTTGTTCCTGTCACAAGCGAAAGGGGTATTTCCATTTCTCCAAGTACTTCCTCACCTGCTGTTTTTACATATGCAGATACTTCATCTAACACCGGTGGATATAAAGACCAGCCTTTTGATGCACAGGTACGATACTGTTTCATTGCTGCTTTTCTTGCTTTTTTATATTCCTCTTTATACTCTTCTGTCATCATGGATATTCAAACACTCCCCATTTATTTTTATAACTTCTTTATACCACAATGCAGCGTCTTTTGGAATCCTTTCCTGCTTTTTTAAGCTATCCAGGATTATATAAAAAAATATACTATAGCAACTGCGAGTTCCATTCCAATGAAAAATTCTATGAAACATTCTCCATTCTGAAACTACTGTCACAGATACTATAGTATATTTTTTATTTCTCGTTCTTTTCTTTTTTCATTCAAGTCGAGCAGTCACTCACCACCTGAAAGAGGTGGGAGTCTTCTCGACTGAGATAAATCAAGACTACATCAAGATTAGAGTGTATTCACAAAACGCATAAATGCTTTTCTTCCTTCTTCAGTACATTTATATACACCTGCGTCTTCTAATACTTTTACGAAAACTTCTCCAACTTCTTTTTCAAGAATATTCCATACATTCTCTTGTGTGATTTCCGTATACTTTGGTAAGAATCCTTCCACCCAAGCTGCATGTTTCTTCAATTCTTCTACAGAAGCAATATCTTTTTTGTTCACAAGACATTCTGCCAGACTTTCCATTTCTTTTTTAAGACGTGATGGAAGGACAGCCAACCCCATAACCTCAATAAGACCAATATTTTCTTTCTTAATATGATGATATTCTTCTCTTGGGTGATATACACCAAGTGGTCTTTCTTCTGTTGTGATATTATTTCTTAATGTGAGATCAAGCTCGTATTCTTCTCCTCTTCTTCTTGCGATTGGTGTAATCGTATTATGTGGCTCTCCATTGGTCTGTTCAAAGATAAATGCTTCCGGATCGCTGTAATTACGCCATTTCTTAAGAATATGATCTGCAAGTTCAATAAGACGTTCCGAATCTTTGTGTCGGATTCGTATTACGGATAATGGCCAGTGTACAATACCTGCTGTTACATCTTCATATCCTGGAATTGTAAATTCCTGCTCCATTTCTGCACGTTCCATCGCAAAAGTATAATGTCCTCCCTGGAAATGATCGTGAGTAAGGATAGATCCTCCAACGATTGGCAGATCTGCATTAGAACCTACAAAATAATGTGGGAACTGGCGAATAAAATCAAATAACTTAGCAAATGTATCTCTATTTATTTGCATTGGCGTATGCTCACCATTTAAAACGATGCAGTGCTCATTATAATATACATACGGAGAATACTGGAATCCCCATCTGCTTCCATGAATAGTAATTGGAATAATACGGTGATTCTGTCTTGCCGGGTGATTCATTCTTCCTGCATATCCTTCATTTTCCATGCAAAGCTGACACTTTGGATAAGAACTTTGCTTTGCATTTTTCGCTGCTGCGATCGCTTTCGGATCTTTCTCTGGTTTGGAGAGATTGATCGTGATATCAATATCTCCATATGGACTATTTACTTTCCATTTCATATCTTTTTTGACGCGGTCTCTTCGGATATAGTTTGTATCCTGGCTGAATCCATAGAAAAATTCTGTTGCTTTCTTTGGACTCTCTTCGTAATAGGTACGGAATTCTTTGATGACCTGGCTTGGTTTTGGTGTCAGGATTCCCATTAATTTTGTGTCAAATAAATCTCTTGTCACGATATCATCACTTTTGATAATATAGCGGTCATAAGCTACATCTGTCAGACGATCTAAAATCTCTGGCAGGATGATTTCTTCTCCTTCAATATCAGGATCTTCATATTCATCTAATCGAAACACTTCCAGATATTGATTGATCGTATAGATTTCATCTTCTGGCATGATCAGTTTTTTATCAAGTCCATATGTTACAAGTTTTTTGATATCTTTTTGTAAATCCATCTTATTCCACCTCAAATCGATATGTTGTTACTGCTTCGTATTCTTCGCCTTTTCTTAAAATTACCTTTGGTTCTTTTTCTATATGTATGGAGTTTGGTAAGAACTGGGCTTCTAAGGCAACACCATCTCTGTTTTCGTATGGTTTCCCACCTTTTCCATTACATCCGCCAGACAGGAAGTTTCCTGTGTATACCTGAATGCATGGAAGTGTTGTTGTCATCGTCATTTTTCTTCCAGTTTTTTTGTCATATAGAACTAACTGGTCTTCTTCATCTTTTACCATGAAAGAATGATCATAACCTCCGGCAAGTTTTAACTGTTCATGATCATCGTTGATCCGCTCTCCGATCTCATGAAATTCTTTAAAGTCAAATGGTGTGTTTTCTATCTTTAAAAATGTTCCATTGGCAAGACAGTTTTCATCAACACATGCAATCTCATCCGCTTTTACCTTTAACTGATGATGATAAATTTTATCTTTTCCAGCAGATAAATTAAAGTAAGAATGATTTGTGATATTGATCAGTGTATCCTGATCGGATACTGCTTCATATTCCATTTTTAATGTATTATTGCATAAACGATACACAACTTTCAGATAAAGATTTCCTGGATATCCTTCTTCCATATCTGGTGAGAGATAGATAAAACGGATTCCATCTTCCAACAATTCATATTTAAATATCTTTTGATTAAATCCTTTGATTCCTCCATGGAGAGAATTCTTTCCATTGTTTGCTGCCAATTCATATGTCTTTCCATTTAATTCAAACTTTGCATCTCCGATACGATTTGCAACACGTCCGGCGATCGCTCCCATGTAACTTCCATCTCCATGCCAGCAATCTTCCACATTCTCAAATCCAAGAACAACATCCCCAAAGTTTCCTTCTCTGTCTTTTGTAAATACAGATAATACATGACATCCAAGGTTACTTGTGATCACTTTGATCTCATCATTTTCTAATTCGAATAAGCAGACTCCGTTATCTCTTTGTTCTATCATTCTTACTTTCATCATCTTATAATACCTTCATTCCTCCGTATGGACGTACTTTTAAGACATGACATGCTCCTTCACCAAATACATGTTCCATGTTCTTTTTGTACATACTAACAATATCATTTGGCACAAATGCCTGAATCGTTCCTGCAAATCCTCCACCATGAACTCGGCTGACTCCTTTATCACCTAAGGAAATATCACTGATCGCCAATCCGATCGATACACTCTGATTTGTCAAATCATGACTTGAATATACATTTTGTAAATATTTAAAGGATGAATCACCAGATTCTTTGATCAATTTCTTAAATGTATCAAAATCTCCTTCTTCTAAAGCTTTTACCTGCTGATCTACACGTTTATTTTCCTCAAATAAATGCATTGCACGAAGAACTGCTCTATCTCCTAAGATTTCTCTGATCTTTGGCAGATTTAAATAAAAATCATCTTTATCAACTTCTCTTAATGCTTCCTGATTAAAATAATTGGCAACTTTCTTCATTTCGTATGGAATTGCTGCATAATCATCTGTTAAATCTGCATGAGATCCTTTTGTATCAACAATACATAAACTATGATTAAAATCTTCAAAATTTACATTTACCTTTTTAATTACAGGATTCTTCACATCAGCAAAATCAATAAAAATAAGATTTCCAACGGAAGATGCCATCTGATCCATCAAACCACATGGTTTACCAAAGAAAACATTTTCAGCATACTGTCCTGCCTGGGCGATTAATACTGGAGAAATCTTTCCCTCATTATAAAGACCGGATAAAATATTACCTATCAGCACCTCAAATGCGGCAGAGGAAGACATTCCTGCTCCATTTAAAACATCACTTGTTACATATGCTTCAAATCCACCAATTTCATATCCTTCTTCTTTTAATCTTGCAGCAACACCACGAATCAGACCAGCGGATGTTCCTTCTTCTTCTTTTTTTGGGAGAAGATCTGCTAAAGAAACATTGATCATTGGATATCCTTCTGATTTTAAAACAATACCACTTTCTTTTTTGGCTACAATTGCGATCGCATCTAAATTAATAGATGCAGCGAGAACTCTTCCACACTGGTGATCTGTATGATTTCCCCCGATCTCACTTCTTCCCGGTGCACTGTAGATTTCTACGTCTTTTACTCCAAACAGTTCTTCAAAACTTTCAATCGCCTTAACATAGCGCTCTTTCTGATATTCTAAGACACTTTCATCAATATAAATATCTTTCAATAATTCTGCATATTTTCCGCTCTGAAACCCTGCTTTTAATTCTGTTGTTTTCATAATTACCTTAAACTCCTTTTCTTAAAATCCGACCCTTCTTCATTCCTGATTCCTACGGTTACTATACTCACTATACCTTGCAATACACACATGTCCGTCTGTTCTTTCCAGTCGTTATTCTCGTGTTATTCATATAGTAAAGTATTTTAGTAAATTTATCAAGAGAAATCTTTACTAAATATTTTACTATATTTTTAGTAATTTTTTTCTTCACCTGTTCCATAAAATTTGATATACTGTAACTACTCATAAAAATCAAATCGAATGCACCTAAGACTTCGCATGATTCTGAGCAATATTACCTGGTATATTCGTTTCAAAATCACAATCGTTTTATTTGCATTTACCTTAATACTTAATATAATAAACACACGAAAAGGAGTGCTATTCTCATGGCAACACTGAAAGATATTGCAAAAAAAGCCGGCGTGTCTTCTGCTACCGTATCTCGTATTCTGAATCAAGATGAAACCTTGAGTGTCACTACCAAGACAAGAGAACGCGTACTAGAAATCGCCCAGGAATTAAATTATAAAAAAAAGACTGCACCTTCTTCAAAAACAGTAATCGGCATCTTCCAATGGGTTACTTTATTTCAAGAACTAGAAGATCCTTATTATCAGGCAATACGAAGTGGCATTGAACGATACTGTATGACAGAGAATCTCGAAATTCGACGTGCTTTTCAAAGTGATCCCGATTATATCAATGCCCTCCACGATGTTCAGGGACTTATCTGTATCGGTAAGTTTAATGCTGAACAGATTCAACTTTTTGAATCTATCACCCCCAATGTCATTTTTGTAGATATGCAGACCTCAAAAATCAATTGTAATACGATATCTCTCGATTTTGAGCAGGCCGTTATTGATGCCCTTGATTATCTTTCCGATCTTGGACATACTTCCATCGCTTATCTTGGCGGAAAAGAATATTTAAACGATGATACTGTCTATTTTGAGCAAAGAAAAGATACCTTTATCCGCTATTGCAAAGAACATCATATTACTTATGAACCTTACTTAAAAGAAACTGAATTTTCTGCTGATGCAGGATACCAGATGATGATGGAGCTTATTGATGCAGGAACTCTTCCTAGTGCTGTCTTTGCTGCCAGTGATCCTATTGCCATTGGCGCAATGCGTGCTCTTTATCAAAAAGGATATCGTATTCCAGAAGATATCTCCGTCATAGGATTTGACGACATTAATGTAGCAAAGTTCTCCAACCCACCATTGACAACGATCTATGCTCCTGCGGATTTTATGGGACAATTTGCTGCCCACTATATCCAGCTTCTCGCAGAAAGCAATACCAAATTAGCTTACAATATGCCTGTAAGAATGACACTTCCTTGCAGACTCACTATACGAGATACCTGTGGACCAGCTTTGTAGATTTCGTATAGACGAAAAAAGAAATACTGCCGCATCTGGGATAGGGCAGTATTTCTTTTTTCTGACTATTCCAAATCCACAGTTGATGAAGATGGGGGATTAAATACTAATTTGCTGAGGACACAGACACCGCTTTAATAGAAGATATTGCGCTGAATTGTAAGAAGTCTTCTAAAAAACAAAGAATTGTTATAAGTTAGATTTTGTTCCGTTGTGCTAAACGCTTCATTTTGCCTCAAAAAACGAAAACTTCGGAAAAATGAGTCCGA
>OGPJ01002977.1_pt1 | contig 10404 bp, 6 predicted proteins | sample 1552831 | NCBI WGS metagenome assembly OGPJ01 (sample SAMEA2579914, study PRJEB22360) | human gut metagenome | biome: human gut; feature: human-associated habitat; material: faeces | place: Denmark | collected 2008/2010
GTGGAAGAACATACCACACTGTCTGACTCAAATCCAGATGGCCCTCACTGGGCGCATACATACCCAAAAATTGCGGAGATGTCAAGAGCCTGTCGGAAAAAAAGAGAAAAAAAGCGTGCCGAAACAGGCACGCAGGGAGGGGGATAGTTTCAGTTTTCCGGAAGGAAATGGATTTACTCCACCAGAAAATCGCGGGGCGGAACGAGCTGCCCGGATGGAGTTCTCCGGGCGGAGTCCGCATAGTTGACCCAGACGCTTCTGCCGTTGGAGTAGAGAGTCTGAGTCAAATTGTCTCCGTGGCGGAGATAATCATCGATGAATGCGGTCTGAAGGTCAGCCACCCGCTGATTGTCATCGGAAGCCTCTTTGATCCAGGCGACACACCGGTGGAGATTCTCCCGTGTGGTGTAACGGAAGCGGTCGTTGTCCCAGCCGTACCCTTTGTTGCACCACTCCGGATTGAAGATGCAGTGGTAGTAGAAGAGGGGGGTGCCGCCATAGGCGAAGTTACGCAGGTAGACGGTTTCACCGCGGATGGCATTGACGCTTTCCCGATAGGAGTTGTAGGTGAGCGTGCCGTGATAGGCGAGCTCGAAGAAGGGAATCTCCTCGTCGAAGAGATCAAAGTCGCCGAGGGTTTTATCCAGCCCCATGTTCGGGCGTCTGCGGTCGATCGTCCCCCCCACCAGATAGGCCCGGTCAAGACCCGGGAAGGCAAACTCCTTGGCCCCCTCCGACCAGCTGGACCCGAAGTAGTCGTGCTGCATCTGCGAGAGTTTTTCCCAGCAGGCGGCGGCTTCGGCCCGGCTGGCGGGGTGATCCGGATGGTGACACTTGTGCAGCGTGATGATCGAGGAGACATCGCAGTAATAGGACCCCCGGATCGGCAGCTTCGCGGCACGGTCGAAGTTCCGTTTCGCATAACGGAAGATCTGCTTCGGGCAGGTCCGGTAGGCGAGTCCCCCGGCGAGCAGCACGCCGGTATCGAGCATCGAGCCGTCGAGCCTTCGGGCAACGTCGTTCATATCGAATTCGCCGAACGCGGCGGCGAGGCTGAACGCACCGGTGTACTCGTCGTGCAGGCTGACCGGATACCCGAGTTTCGCGACGGCCCGGATGTTTCGCACCATCGCCTTTTCGCCGCCGAAATGGGGATCCACCGGGAAGAGCTTCGGGAAGGCGCCGTCGTGGCCGCCATGGTGCCAGCCGACCTGCTGACGGTGCATTTCACGGGCGACCTCTCCGACCATGTCGAAGGTCATGAATACGGTCATCGGCGGCTCGGTCTCCGGCGTCTGCTCCGGTACCGGACAGGGGAGGCGTTTCACCCCCATGCGGAAGCGGACGTTGATTGCCCGGACCGCATATTGAAGCACCGGGTTGTTCTCCAGTTTCTCCGACAGAAGCCGGATGCCCCGGCAGCGCCGCACATACTCCCGGTAGAAGCGGGCTGCCGCCTGCCATGACGGTGCGAGTTCCTTACGCCGGAGCACACAGTCGTATTCCGGCAGGGATTCGTCCATCTCGTCCCGCAGCAGGAACGCGGCATCCATCGAATAGAGGTGTTCCAGCCCGAAGTTGAATCGAATCCGGAACTCGGCGTCGAACCGGCCGTCCTCCAGAATCTGCAGAATCGTTTCCCGTTTCCGGACGACGCCGCACAGCGCCATGGTGCACTGCGCCTGACTGCGGTTGAAGATGGGGAAGAAAAACTCCCGTGATGCCTTGTTTTCACAGCGGCAGAGATAGCCGTGCTCCTGCGGAAAGATCAGCGCGGAACCGTCTCCCTCCCGTCCGGAGATCGTGCCGACATCCGGCAGAATGGCCTTGAAGCGGATTCCGCCGGTTTCCCGGAGCGAGTCGCGTGGAATCCGGATTTCGGTCATGCCGTCCTTTTCTGTGACGATCCGGGAGAATGCCAGTCCCAGAGCAGGGTGTTCCGCCGAGTTTCCGGAGAGGATCCAACCGTTCTCCGGGGTAACCTCCGACGTGATCGGAGTTTTTCCGTCCGACCCGAAATAGATGACATCGCATGACATTTTTCTGTTTTTCCTGTTGGCTAGAGTGTAAAAACGCATCTTATCTTCATTCAGCGGCACAGCTCCCAGGCGGCCACCGCTTTCTCCCCGGCGTGGGTATCCAGTCGAAACGCCAGCTCTCCGTCGCGGTTTTGCAAAACCGGGAGGGAAAAGCGGCGTTTCCCATCCATTCCGACGGCGTGCAGTTCCGGCGTGGATTCTCCGTCGAGCCGGAGCGTCACCTCGACTGCGCCGCGGCGCAGCAGGGCCGGAACCCTGCCCGGACCCCCCAGCCGGTAACGGGTGGCGTTGACGAACCGGGTTCCGGTGTTCAGGCTGTCGGTCAGAAACAGCAGCAGGATGCGCCGGGAATCCGCCAGAGGTTTTCCATCCATCGACGAGGCGCAAAGCACGCCGAAACCGCCTTCGATTGCTGCGTGGAGCCGGTCTCCAGCCAGTGTTCCGGCCGTGGTACGGGTCAGCACCTCGCTCCGCGGAGTGACGATAACGAGCGTTCCCGCGCCCGCGTCGTGGCGGATCTCTCCGGTCGAACTAATTGACTTCCGCGCGGCGGCGTCAAAGGCGGCCTGTCCCCAGCCGGGGAGAGTGCGGAATGTCTCGAGCAGCTCGCCGACCGGGCGCGGCTTCTCCGAATCCATCACCGCATCGGGAGGCGTGGCAGAGACGACCGAACCGATCTGACCGAGCAGGCTGAAGCCGGAGAGGGACGCGGGGACAAACCGGGAATCCGGCAGCCGCTCCATCGCGTCCGGGCGGACCAGAATCGGCAGCCGGAGCTGCGAGGCGGAAACATCGCCGCGCAGAAAGAGCAGCGCGATGATTTTTTCACTCAGAATCTGCATCGGATCATTCCGCAGATCGTAGGAGACGCCGGTCCGGCCGGGAGCGTTTTCCGGATAGCGTTCGGCGTAGTTGTAGCGGAACAGCCCGTCCCAGTCCTGCAGCGATGCATACGCTCCCAGCAGAAGTCCGCCGGTCAGCCGGAACCTGTTGGGACTGCAATAGCTGAATTCACTGACGAAAAAAGGTTTCCCGAAAATCCGGGTCGGCATCATTGCCCGCGGAAGCTGAGCCCGGCGTTCGATGGGGTTTCCCTGTCCGAACTTCCAGCCGCCGGATCGACTGCCCAGCGATACAGGATGATCGAAATAACCATGGTTGTCGACCAGGTCAAATTTTTTTCGGGAGAGGGCAAGAGTGACGTCATTCAGATAGTTGAGACTGGTGACCGGACAGCGCAACTTGAGTTCCTGTTTGGCGAAGCGAAGCAGTTCCTCCAGACACGCATCCTGTTGTGTCTGGAGAAAATACAGAAATTCCCGACTGTCGTTGCCTGCGCGGGCATCAGGACAGCCACTCTTTTGCTTCCAGATCTCGAACCGTTTCAGGTAGAGCTCCGTCGTGGTTTGCGACATCGCCCAGTTCGTGTGAAGAACATCTTCATTCACCAGATTAACCATGGCCAGAGCCGGTTCTTCCCGCCAGGTGAGGCCGGTATAAGGATTCCGGTGCCCGACCCATCTGAGGGCGAACTCCTTCCAATGTCTCATCGCACTCCGGCTTACCGGGAGGGGCGCTTTGTATTCACGGTGTCCGAACGTGTGACATTCCGGAATTACGTCTCCGGGTTTGGGCAGGCGACTGTCATACAGGTCAAACGCAATGTAGATGCCGTTGCGTTTCAAGGCGGCAACCAGATAATCAAGCCGGTCGAGGGCGGCGGGGTCGAATGTCAGAGTATCTGCCGCATTTTGCTTGAGGATACCGCGAATGTGATGGAGCCGGACGAGATTGTATCCGTTTCTCGCAAGTTCAACCGCCAGACGGTCTGCATCTTTCCGTTCAGGGAACAGAGCCGACATGCAGAGGTTGACCCCGAAAAATCTGGCGCGCCGTTCCGGAGAGTTGGAAAACGTGAGAGCTCCGTGCGCGGTCGGGGTGACGAAGCCATACTGTCCGGCGGGTTTCGGAGTAAGTGCGGAAAAATCCAGAGGACTGCCCGCCGCCGTGCCCGGCGAGAAGCGTATCGGGATCCAGCCAGCTCCGGCAACCGGTGTCCAGGGACGTTCTTCGGAGGGCATCGGCAAAATCGTCTGCTGCGAAAGCGTGACGGCGGGAATCAGCCACAGAACCTCGGGATCGACCGCCCGGAAAGAGAGTTCCCGGGGATCATTCCGCTTCAGCGGAAAGCTGGAAACATACAGACCGATTTCGTTTTCCGCATTATGGCCGCGCCACGCGACCGTGCCGTTGGGGAGCGGACGCGGCAGCCACCAGTTGCCGACATCCCGGCCGGAAATGACCGGGATCGTCTCTTGTGATCCGTCACGGTAGCGGACCAGAATTTCCCCCGCCTTCTTCCCTGACGCCGGAGGCCAGGCGATGGCATGCAGAAGATTCACGGCCCGCATATTGCTGTCCTGTTCTGAAATCCGGACGGGAACGCTGACGGAAGCCGCATTCCGTTTTTCCCCGCCAATTACCACAACCGATGGCTGCCGGTTGACTAGACACCGGAACGTCAATGCACCGCAGGAAAGTTCCGGAATTTGAAATGTCCGCATATCGTTGTTTGCGCCCTGATCGGTCCAGCCGCCCCGGCCGTCATTCGCAATTTCGTCACGAAACCCCCTGTTCGCCGCCGCGGAAATGTCCACCGGGCGATGAGGGATTCCGCTTACGTGAAAATCAAATCGCCCCTGACTTTTCTGTATGCGTCCCGACGTCGGAGCGAAGGAAAGCCGGAGTGAAAAATCCGTCATTCCGTAATGACGATTGTCCTGGAGCGTCAACAGACAACCCGGGGTTTTGACGGCAAGGAGAAGACCTCCGGCGAGTGGAAGTTCCAGTTTTTTCACCAGACGATGAGCGACCAGACGCTTTTCATACTGCGCGGGAAGAAAAAACTCCTTTCCGTCAAGCCGAAGTTTGCGGGAGCCTTCCGCCGGCAGACGAAGTTCCCCGTAAATCGCATTGAGCTGCACCGGCCGGTCAAACTGAAGCGAACAGTCTATGGAAAATGAATCAGCGCTGTTTCCGGAAAAAATTTCCCGTACCCGGCCTGATTCGCGACCGACCGGGACAACGGCATCCAGCACGATCCGGTCCGGTTCATTCCGGCGGGATGGATTCTGCCACGCATCCTGACTGACCGTTTTCCACGCCCCGTCGGCAACCACAACCGAAAAACGGGCATCTCCGCATGAAAAAGAGCCGTTCTGCTGGAACCTGCATGCCGCAGGCAGCACCTCTCCGGACAGTTCTGAAAAAGCCAGCAGACCGCAGATTACAATTGCAATTCGCATTCCCATAAAGTATTGCCTTAGTTGTAAAAGATCTGGTACACGCCACATCGATAAATCCAGTTGTTGTTCGTCTTCTGCGTTGAAAGTTTGAAGCAGTCATAACGAAGTTCGCGAAAATCAAGAGCTTCTGCGTGACCATCACCAAACAGCACATTCGCCCTGTTGTTATGACGGAAATGGAATCCATATCCGGTGCCGCTGTCGATGGAATAACTCTGACTGCCAATATATTTCACTCCGGATTTATAGCGTACGGAATCCCCGCATATCACATATTTCGCGGCATGACGCAGACGTTTGAGTACGATCGCCTGCGGCTGACTGGTGCCATCCGTCAAGTAACTCAGAGGATTGCCGAAATATTGATTGTAGGTTTCACCGTTGCTGTAATACATCATGCCGAATGAAAAAATATCCTCGTCCGAAGCCGCTTCCAGATCGGTCGGGGGATTCAGCGATGGACAACGAACAATTTTGGGCAATTTCCCTGAACTGCCGTACAACTCACGTGTCCAGAGCATTACCCTGGCGCGAGAAACATAGCGGACCGGGATGAAGCCGTCGTTCTCGCCACTGTAAAGAGCTTGCGTAATACCGACCTGCTTCAAATTGTTGACGCAATTGATGGCCATGCTCATTTCCCGGGCCTTGTTGAGTGCCGGCAGCAGCATTGCCGCTAAAATCGCAATGATCGCTATAACGATTAAAAGTTCAATAAGCGTAAAATAATCTTGCCGTCTTTCTTTCAACCGGGTCATGATAATCGCCTCCTGTTTTTGAGTATTTCGGGAATATGATTGATTATCGGTGATTTCGACTTTTATTTTATGCTTTTCTGATGATTGCGACTGTTTTTCGCAAAATAAGCCGGCAGGGGAGAAATTCCTGACGAATCGGGCACCGGGCATCCGCACTCTTCTCCAGCAGAATCTCCACCGCACGCTGTCCGATTTCGTGGAAGGGCTGCTCCACTGTGGTCAATTCAAGCAACGTTGCAAGTTCACTGTTGTCAAATCCTACCACGGAGACATCCTCCGGAACACACAATTTCATCTTTCGAAGCTCGTCAATGACATTGAACGCAAGAACATCGTGCGAACAGATGACCGCCGTCGGCGGTTCCGGCAATGACATCAGTTCGCGGAGCTGCTGCCTCCCCTGCTGCGGCAGCGGCATGTCTTGCTCGATTCGAGTATCATATCCTGCCGGAGTTGAAATTCCATGTCGGAAAAGCTGTTCACGAATTCCCTGTATTCTCTCGGAAGTCGAACAGGATTCCGGAAATACCTGAATGGTGGCAATCCTGCTATGCCCGGCCTCCACCAAATAATCGACGATATCCCGGCTGGCATTAAACCCATCTGCGCCGACAAAGCTGCTCAAACTCCTGATGGTGGAAGAGAGTTGACTGTCAATTACTACATGATTGATCCCCGCCATCGAGATCCTGCGGACGATCCGGCTGTTGTATTCGTAGAAATCTGAACGCTGGACGGGGAGAAACACAACGCCGATGTTTCCCGGGGTCCGCAGCTGTTCGATTACATAATCCTGTTGCTCCGGTTCCTGTTGCAAGTACATTACCTTCAATACGGCCTGTGCCTGACTGGCAGCCTTTTCCAAACTGTAGACATACCGGTCGACCAGTCTGCGGGCTTCCGCCGGCAGTACAAAACATATGTGTCGTTTCGGTACGGAGGAACTTACGGGAATTGTCGGCACAAAAAATCCCCTGTTGGGTTTCGCCACCAGAATCCCGGCCTCCGCCATTTCAGCGAGAGCATTGCGAACAGTTCCGCGTGACACCTCCAATTCTTCCGCCAATTTCGCATCGGAAGGCAGCCGCATCTGTGGCGTATAGCTGGCATTGCCAATTCTGTTCTGGATGACGCGGATTACTTTCTGTCTCGGACTTTCCGGCATAGCTCCCTCATATGTACAAGAAAATATCAAATTTCATATATAATATGACAAAGTTTTTGAACAAAGTCAAGAGTTTTTTTGAAATTAATTTTAAAAAAATGTTCCGTCTCTTCCTTCGAGACTTGAGAATGGGATGATATGCGAAAGATGACTTCCGCCATCAATATCGGAAATGTATATGCCTTCATCAGAAAAGTTCATTTCTTTTTACATTTTTTCAATCTACAATATAATATGAAGATCACCAGAAAAAGTTGGCTCGAGGGGCATATGAGAAGTTGTTTTTTTTCGACATGACTTCCGAAAGTGTGGGAGATGCTTTGTTTTCCGCCGAAATCTGCGTTTGTTTGAGAAGGAACACCGTTCGGATTGCGACTCGTGTTTCAGAGAAGGATTAAGCTGCCAGCTGCGAGAGGATCAATGAAAAAAAATCTCTGTGAATTTCCCGATGCCGTATACTTCCCAGACCGGGGGAGGCTTTTTTCCGTATGCAATCTCGGAAGCAGCTGCGGAAAATACGATTTTGATTATTCAAAATTCAACCATTCCGGAAGCGCCACCGATGCCGGAATCAATCTTGCCGCAGCCCCGCAGTCGCTTCTCTACGATTTCAAACTTCTGAAACGCTTCCGTCCGCGTCTCCAGAAGGGGGCATGGGTTCTGATTGTCCTCGCTCCGTTCAGCAGCGTGCGCACTCCCTATCCGGACCCGGCGCACTACCGGCGCTATTACGGAATTCTCGAGCCCAAGGACATCCCCGGCTATTCCCCCGAATTTGCCGCAGAGTTTACCGAGCTGTTCAATGCGAAGCCGCGCGATCCGGATGAGTTTCGCACGGAGCCGGAGCGGGAGAAGCGACATGACGATGTTGATCTGAGCGCAGATGCGGAATCATTCCTGCGCGGCTGGAAAAAGGAATTTGAAATCGCCGACCTCAACGCACCTATTTCAGGCGCATGTCGGAAGGCGTTTGAGAAAATGGCCGCCGTTTTGCAGGATATGCTCAGTTACTGCAGCCGGGAAAACCTGCGTCCGGCGTTGCTTCTTCCTCCAGTCAGTCGTGAACTGGCGAAGAATTTTACGCCCGATTTCAGACGACATTACATCCTGGATTTCATCGAAGCGGGAAGCAGAAAAAAAGCTCCGCTCCTCGACCATATGGATGATCCCCGGTTTCTCGATGCGGCTTCCTTTGAGAATTCACTCTGGCTGAATCCAGAAGGAGCTGCGGCGTTCACCGCCTGCATTCTGAAGGAGCTCGAATTTCTGTGCACTTGAGGCAGCATCCGAAATTTTGCGCAAGGTATTGATGCCGGCCCGCCGCGGCTCGCAACAACAAAGAAACCGACATTTTCGGGGTTGTGGAACGTCTCCGTGGTGTCCCGCCGGTCAAACCTGTGAATTCCCTCCGGGAGCCATTTTCTGCCGCCCGCAGGTTGATCACGCCACCTTTACGGAACTGGATTGCCCCCGGCGGCGACGGCACTTGACCGCGCAAAGGCGGCAATCGGACGCTACAGCTGCACTTTTATCATCGGCACAGTCAGGTGCCGAGGCGCGGTGTCGCCATCCCAGATGTCCGAGAAGCGTTTCAGCAGCAGTTTGCCGATGGTTTCGAAATCCTGCTTCCAGGAAAAGTCGACTCCGTTCGACGGGAAACAGATCAGCTGATACACGTCCGTGTGAAGATTTGCTCTTCTGACCGCCTGATGAAAATCTGATTTGAACAGCGGGTTGGCGATGATGCAGTCATAGTCCGCGGCGACGATCTCGTCGATTCTGGGGAAGTACACTTCCGGCGGCTCCCGGTTGATCTCCAGCGATCCCTGCGGACATTCCGCAAGAAACGCATCGCGAATTGCCCGGTTGGCAAGCGGACAGGTGGAGAAGAGCAGAACCCGGCGATGTCCGGCCAGTGCAAGATGCCGCCCCATGTCGGCAAACGCGGGCGCCTGATCGAATTCGATGCTGTCGATCTCATCCGCGACATTTTGTTCCAGTGTGATCACCGGAAGCCCCGCGGCGCGGAGTTTCCGCAGGCTGCGGAGATTGCACTCCTTTTCCCCCGGAGCACACCAGATCAGCCCGTCAAAGCGATTGATGGCGATTTCACGGCAGATCGTATCCTCGGAATCCCCTTCCAGCAGGAGCTCCCGGATGGAGTGGCCGGCCCGGACGAGGTCCAGCCCGAGCTGATATTCATGCACCCACTGTTCATATTGCTTGGAATACGCCTTCCCGTCTCCCCAGATCAGGCCGAGCAGTTTGCCCTGCCCCAGGGCGACCCGCTGCGGCGTGGTGAAATAGCCGACACCCTGACGGGCGGTGAGATACCCCTCCCGTACCAATCCGTCCAGAATGAGCGAAACCATGCTGACCGACATCTGAAACATTTCCGCGAATTCCCGCTTCGACGGCATTTTCACCGAAGCCCGGTCGTTGCGGAACAGCGCCCGCATCACATAATGTCTGACAAGAAGGCTTTTCTTCATGATTGTCGAACGTTTGATTATATAAGTATTATCTACCTTTTTTCCCAAAAAGTCATGATTTGATAGCATACCATGCAGGGCCCGGATTTTCAAGCGGAGAAGCAGGAATAAGTCCAAAAAAGAGAGGCAATTGCAGGGGAAATTCCTTCGCGTGGCTCCTGTCTCCGGCCCGTTTTTCGGGAGAGATGCGACGCGGAAAATGTTCTCTTTCAAAAAGAAAATTTTCTGCAAAATCTCCGTTTGCGGCATGATTTTTTCATTCCGGACTTGCTTTTTCAATTTCGTGTGCTATAATACCCTCACACAACTTATATAATACTTATACAATAACAAGAGAGAGCAGAGGTGCGAGTGAAAGAGGGCTTTCGCCCGGGCCGGTGCAATGGACGCCGGATCAGATGGTTCGGAAGCGGCAGTATTGAGACGATAAATCATTATGGAGCAGAGAATGGAATCGACCAGACAAAAATTTTCAATGGTGGAACTTCTTGTTGTGATCGCGATCATCACAATTCTTGCGACGCTACTCCTGCCCGCGTTGCAGAAAGCTCGAATGACGGCGCGAACCGTCAGCTGTGTTTCGAATCTTCGGCAGATCGGCGGCGCTTTGACCGCATACTGCGCGGGCCACAACGGCCGCCGTTT
>OGPJ01002981.1_pt1 | contig 10396 bp, 7 predicted proteins | sample 1552831 | NCBI WGS metagenome assembly OGPJ01 (sample SAMEA2579914, study PRJEB22360) | human gut metagenome | biome: human gut; feature: human-associated habitat; material: faeces | place: Denmark | collected 2008/2010
CTTTTTCCATCCCAGGCAGCCGCCTTCGGATCATGTGCCCATGCCACCCGCCCCGGATGAATTCCTCTGGCTACTCCCATCGGAGTGTTGGGGGCATCAATAGGCACAAAACGTCCCATATCAGTACCATTATCTATCTGCTTACGAATGACCTGCCCCATCAGAGAATTATCCACTGACATTATATATAATGTACCCGATAATAATATACCGACCGCCAATACGGACACCCCCATATAGAACCGACGGGAATGCCACAAAAGTTTGAAACGTTTCCATGTACCAAATCCAACCAATGTGCTACTGATAAAAGCTACAAAAGAAAAAGCGATAGGAGCAGCGATTTGCTGACAGGGATATTCTATTCTGGAAGGTTTGGGTACAACACGTATCAGAAACCAAATCAAAGCTGCTAACCCGAACAGAGGAAAGCAAATCTTCAAAACAACATTTTTCTTGTTGATTCCAACAATCCGTCCACTCTTCGGACAAGTCTTAAAGAACCATTTTTTTATTTTTGTATTCATTTCATTAGATATAAAGGATCATCTTTCATGGTTACAAAAATAGGCAGATAAAAAAGAGACGATTATCAGTATTCCATCAAATACTTGAAAAATCGTCTCAACCAAGCAGACAGTATCTTATTTATGTAAATAGACTAACTCTATTCCAATGTCTTTCCCCATATTACGGCTATATTTCTTTTCTTCCGGATTGTTCCAATGTTCCAAGACTCCAAGGCTGCCTACTCCTGTGCCATCTCTTTCCGGATCATAGAAAGTAGTGGACAACGGGCAGTCTGCCAGAGCAGCTTCCACCAGATACATATCGCAATAATCCACATCGGCCATACGCGGAAACTCTGCACTCAAGAAATCAATACCCACCGCATCAATGGCTACCGGATCCTGGGAAGCCAGCAATGAGCAAGGCCAGTCTCCATTAAACGGTGACATCTTCCATTTACCTGAAGGCGTCCCATTCACCTTTTCCGAACCGTACAAGCCATCTATCAGAAAGAGCATTGTCTTTTGTCCCAGATCCTTATGTGCGATATAATCGGTAAAGGTCATATAGCGCGGTTTTCCACCGCGGTCCTGATTGAAATTGTTATGCTGATTTTTACGGAAGTCCCGGTTGATGTCCGTCACTCCATACCAGTTTTTCGCACAGAGTGTTACCCCCTGCCCGCCATGTCCTTTCAGCAATGCCATATTTATCAGATAATCAGCCTCAATTGCACAGTTTGCCAATCCTCTCGCTAAACGGCCATTATCAGCTGAATACGGAATTGCATCTGCTGTATAAGTCGATTGGGTACGCCCGTTTCCTCCTTCATTATCCAGATATACAACACCGGGGAATTCGGCATGACATTTATCATAAAGAGCTTTCGTAATAAAACGACTGGCATCAAATACTGTGATTTGCTCCTGAGGCACTCCACCGTCATTCACCAAACTACGAAGCAAGGCAAGCGTCAGATGCGGAGAAGCATTCAACTGTTCACAATCTTCATGGGAGAAAGTATTATTCTGATTAATCTTGATAGCAATCCTTTCTCCTTTCTTATATCCACGTTTTCCTCTACCATGCTGCTGATTGAAATAAAGAAAAAGAGATTTCCAAGCCACCTTTTCTTTCTTTTCTCCGGTCAAAGACAAGAGAGACTGGTTTAGAAGCCAGTCGGCATCTGCCTGATTATTCCAGCGATCTTCAAACCAAAAACCGTCTCCTTTCTCCCATGTAGCGGCACCCGGTGCATGAGTCCATACCACCCGTCCCGGATAAATACCTTTCGCCTCTCCTACCGGATTATTCTTTCCCCATGCCATACGGGGTTCTCTCACCGGAAGAACAGTTTGAGCTAACAGTTCAGTACTGTTTTCTACCAACATCAAAGTTCCGAAAAAACAAAGACCTGCAAATGCAAAGACTCCTATTGCCATTTTCCGGTTATGAAATGCTTCACGCAACTTACGCAGACTCACCCAAACTCCCGTGAACGAGAGTAAGTACATGACAAATGCAGACATCAGCGGCGCCGCTGTCTGCATACATGGATAGTTGGCACGGGAAGGCTTCGGAATAACCCGTACCAGAAACCAGATAGTAGAAAAAAGACCGAGTCCCCAGAAGAGGAAGATTCGCATCCTCCTGGAGGAAAATTCCTCTTTCTCGATCTTTTCTTTAAAATATAAATAGATACGCTTCATCTTTATTTCTGTATATCAATATCTTTACTGCGAAGTACTTTTACGTTTTCTTTATCCGTAATGCCTTCCTTCACTTTCAGTTTTTTAATCTCGCCACCGATCACATCGTCCAGTACTACTGCATAACGCCCATCTTTCTGCTCAGCATTAATACTGCAGTTATCTAACAGGAAGTCTTTCACATGACGCGCCCAGAAACCAAAAGAAGGCTGTATTTTCAAATCACCTACATTATAACGTCCTACCCCGATTTCAGGGGGATACGCTTCTGCATCTTCCGCCGGATGACCACCTTTCACAAGCAAATTCACATCATGGAACTGTACATTATTAATATACCCTGTATGCTGGCCATTCGGCAAACGGAATGTCAGCCCTCCTTCTACAACTTCCGTATCCGGCAGTTTGAAACCTGCGATGATGGGAGTTGCCGTACTTTGAGAGCCATCGTATGCTTTCCAGCGATCTCCCCGGAAAGAACTTCCACCATAAACCTCATCAATGTCTACTCCACAAATCACAATATTCTCCACCTGCCCGATATCAGAGTTAGTTACCAACAATTCCTTACGTACATTTCCATTTTCCGTGAAAGTAAAAGGAGCGACATTGGCACCCAGCACACGGCCTCTATTGGATATAGATATGAAGAACGGAGCACGCGTACGATGCATCACCGAGCGGGAATGTATCGCTCCTGTCTTTCCACTATTCAAATAAACATTTTTTATATGTCCACCATCATTGGTAGATATGGAGAAACCTGCTTTATTAGCACCCAGTACATAAATATTATCCACATATAAATCCTGAATATCATCCGCTGTTTCCGAACCTATCTGGAACAGGTTACAATTGGTATCTCCAACTATATTGCGTACCATATAGTTACGTGCCGGACGGGTAAAACCTAATGAACAATCCGAACCTGGTTTCACAATATCATCCGAACTGACACGCGAATAAATGTTCGTCACCGTTACGTCATTGCACGCCATAAAGTCGTAGATATCACGAGCATTCCGGGTATTATGTTTGGCAAAGTAAGTATCGTGCACATGGATGCCATCGGTACCTGTAGCCAGCAAAACAAAATGACCTCCCTGATCTATATGCAGCATATTGCTGACGTCATAATTCTTCTGCCCATCCGCATCTATATAGTAAGGTTCATCCTTTTGCGGATCGTACCACATATCTTTATCTATGTTCCAACCTCCAATCTCAATATTGGTACAAAGTTTCAAAGAAAACATTTTGTCACAGCGTTTCTCGGGAGCATTATTCATTACTTTATCAGAAGTAACCAGATTACCATTGCCCGTGATACGGCCCGTACCCACAATTTTCACATTATCAATGCGTTCTCCAAAGAACATTGCATTACGGAAAAATGTATGTCCCACATCCTGCTTCGTCAGATAGTTCTCCGGATCAGCATAAGGGCGAGGATCGGTAGGAGAAAGTCCCGAACGGTAAGCCCGGTCACTAAACCAAGTTGTTTCCGGCGCATCGCCACCCGGAAGCCCCTGAATGGTAGCATCTGCATCCAGATGTAGCCAGACATTGCTTAATAGATGAACTGTCCGTACATTATAGGTACCTGCCGTAAATCGTAGAATACCCCCGCCCAACTCATTCATCTCCTTAATAGCTTGGTTTATGGTTTCCGTATCGTCTGCTATTCCATCTCCTTTTACTCCTGCAGTCTTAATATCCTGCAAACCGGAATAGAACCAAGCAATATTTGATTCTCCCTGATTATCACCTCCTTTTACAAGCAGTTTAAAAGCATACAGTTGATTAGGATTCAGCCGACCGGCAGCAGCGAAATCATCGTCCGGCAATATCGCTGTTCTTACAGGTTTCCAGGTTCTTCCCTTATCCTCAGACAATAACAAAGTCACAGACTCCGCATTACGAGGAGCTGTCCAGTAGAAAGAAGTGAAAGATAAATCCCAATTCTTTTTATATGTAAATGCCTGTAAGGGAGTACGGGTAAAATCGGAGACAGTCGTCACTCCTTCAAAAGTTGCAGTAGCAACCGGACTATGCAGAACTTCCGGCTGAGAGGTTATATAATCAGCCTCAAATGTATAATTACCTTTTTCCGGTATTACTACTCCGCGAAAACAAAGACGGATATCAGGGCCGTTAGAGGGACGAAAATCCAAATCTTTAAAGATTAACAGGGTACCTTTCTTCCCATCTTTACGAATTTCCACATCTCCAACCTTTTTATAAGAATAGTTAGTTCCGGTTCTTCCGATAGATTGTTTGTGCAAATCACGAAGAATCACTTCTCCACGACCTATTACATTTACCGTTGTATTGTCCAATGTTACATCAATCCCTTCCGGCACACGGATAGTGACAGTAGTCATCGGACTGCGTTGTCCGGCATAAAAATCAAGTGTCAGACTTCCCGCAGTCTTTATCGTGAATGCAGTACGGTCCAACTTTATCACAGGCGGCAATGCCCCTTTACATACCCCTACCAGCAAACGCTTTTTAGAAGTTGATTGCAAATAATCTCCATGAGCCGGAAAACCTTCTGTTTTCTCCTGTCCGGCAGAAGCAAAAAGACGATAAATGCCCGAACCGGAATGAGCCAATTGCTCTTTCAGAGCTTCAACTGACGGCAAGGTAGAACTTAAGCCCTCATTCTCAGGAGTATCTACAGTATAGCGATAAGTAGAGCCTTCGAATAATAATAAAGAGTCACGAGTCAGCTGCCAGGGATACAATTCCCCTGCCTGAATGCTTGCTCCTGCCACTCCCAGCAACAGAGACAAAAGAAAAGTTTTTGATAATATAGACCTCATATCCAATAGTGTATTTCTCATAAATCAGCGATTCGTATCGATATGGTTAACATTTTCTTTCAACGCCTTATGCCATGTCGGACCGACAGTAAAGATACAGGCATCTATCCGTTCTTTTTCCTCTTGGTTCAAACCGTCAGGTATATCAACCGGCTTAAAACCTTCTCTCACCTGTTCATAAGAGACACTCGAAAGTGATTTTTTATCAGAAAATGCCCACTCATTATCCAGAAACAAGAAACCGGGAAGTACTTCATCCGCCCTTACTATTTTCAAATCAGGAGTTTGTCCTGCAAAGAGATTATGGGCAAAACGAACATTGCGGGGCATCTTTTCTCCACGGCCTGATCCCAACTCCAATGAACTATTCAGAAAGGTATTATAAGCGATATCCACATTCTCCACCCGATGGTATGAAGTTAACGGCTCTAGTTTCACATCCGTTTCTGCCGTAGGACGTTCATAAACTCCTACACGTACCAACAATCCGAATGACCTTACATCTTTAATATAATTATCGTAAACCGTATGTCCCTGGTTAATAATACGAATACCGGCGGTTCCACGCAGATTATGTCCTATAAATGTATTCGACTCTATCACATTATAATGCCCATGACGACAAACCAATCCACCGGCGGATTCATAAAACAAGTTCCTGCGCAATACATTATGACAAGATTTCACAGAAATAATCTCATTTTCTCCGCTACATCTGAAAAAGACATTATCCTCGACAATCGTACGTGATTCCAATTGAGAAGACCAGGAATGCCCGATACGAATAATTTCTGCTCCATTGCCACCGTAAGGCTGACGTTCACCAAAGAAATTATGATCTATCAAATGATTATTCAAGTGGTTATCAGCACTCAGCCACACCTGCAACACCAGTCCGCCTACTCTTTTATTAGCAAAGTAACAATGGTCTATCCGGTTATTGGTTCCCCGTAATCCAACCCAATATTCATCTCCTTCATTCGGTCGTTCACCTTTCTGAGGATCGTTGCACTCATCAATCACACAACGAGTCATCCGACAAAAAGAAGCATACACACCTTTTTCTCCTTGAAAATCAATCATATCATGCCCTATGGCCCATGCCTTATAAAAGAGCAAGTCTTCCAGTTGCAAATACTCTCCATATATCTTCAGCCTTAACTTACCGGAAATAACAGCCTTTCCGGGATTCTCAGCCCGCCAGACAATCGGTTTACCGGAAACACCCTTACCGGTAAAATGTATTTCTTCCAGATTATGATACGCTCCGTCTTTCAGTACGACGGCATCCCCCGGCTGCAAATTTCCACTACCCAGCAACTGTTTCATTGCTGGAACATCTTTCGGTGAAAATGTATACTCTTTGGCATTAGCAAAGAGTGACACTGTTAAAAGCAAAAGAACACAAAGTTTTTTCATCATGTTTTCCGATTAGAGTTTAAAATCACAGAGCAAATATAGATGATTAAAATATGAACGGAAATAGCCTCCTCCCCTCCGGAAGTAGTTTGAGAAGATAATTCAAAAGAATGGTACGTTTTTATAAACCAGAAGTGCAGATATACAAAAATCGTCCCCTTACATTGTGATTACAACGTAAGGGGACGACCCTATTCTAAATCGAAATTATTTATTTCTTAGCCGGAGAAGAATATCTTGCATTCAATCCGTCTACGATTTCTTTTGTAATATTATAGATGCTGTCAGCATACAACAGGTTATCAAAACCGGTATTACTGATAATCATGCTGTATCCCTTTGTCTTATTATACTCTTTCAGGAAAGCATTGATAGAATCACGCAACTGCAAGCTGTTCTTTTCGTTTTCGCTCATCAGCTCTGATTGCAATTTATTGCCCAAAGCCTGCAAGTCTTGTTCCAGTTTAGCAATACGGTTGTATTCCTGCTGTGCTCTTTCCTGAGAAAGATATGCATTGTTCTGTACTTTAGTCTGGAAATCCTGTTTCTGTTTTTCTAATTCCCGAGCTTTCTGGTTTATTGTCAAACGAACATTTTCACTCTTCTTTACCATACCTTCATTCAGGTCGATGCAGAAATTATATTGTGCCAGAAGCGTGTCTATTTCAACATAAGCAATCTTCATTCCAGTAAGTTCACCTGAAGCTTGTCCTGACGTAGTTGCCGTTTGATTATCAGCTTTACCTGTACACTGAGAAAATAAAACGATAAGTGCAAGGGCAGCCAAACCGTTTACGAGGTAGTTCAATCTCTTCATAACTTGTAAAAAATATAGTTTTAAAATTATTAATTCATACTATCATTTAAGGCTTTTTCCAATTCGTCAATGGAGAAACGGGGTTTCTTCTGTGCTTCCCGGTCCTGCGACTGGGCACACCCAATACCTCTCTCCCGCATTGCTTTATTACCGCTGACGTGCCCGTTCGGGAACTTTCCGCCTTTCACAAAAAAGACTTTTACACCTAATAATGCAATGCAAATAGCAACTATTAACAAACTTATCAATACTGTATCGAGCATTTCTACTATTTTTGTAATACGAAAATAGACTGCATTTCAGCAAAATGAAAATAAAATTTTCTTTTGCATTCAATTTGCTCTATTTTTGTGGGTGCAAATATAGGGCTTTGTATGGACTAACCCACTTTTTTTACCATAAAAAAAGAGAAACGGTAATAAAATAGCCAATTGATTTAACCATATTTAGCAATAAGAGGTTAAATACGAACATTCATAAAGGAATTAATATGGAAAAGAATGAACTGAAACCGGCAGGCGTTTTTCATTATTTCGATGAAATCTGCCAAGTGCCGCGTCCTTCGAAGAAGGAAGAGAAAATGATTGCTTATCTGAAAGCATTCGGTGAAAAACATAAGTTGGAAACACTGGTTGACGAAGCCGGCAACGTCCTCATCAAAAAGCCCGCTACACCGGGTATGGAGAACCGTAAGACCGTAGTGCTGCAATCTCACATCGACATGGTGTGCGAAAAGAACAACGATGTGCAGCACGACTTCCTCACCGACCCGATAGAAACCGTAATTGAAGGGGAATGGCTGAAAGCCAAAGGTACAACGCTGGGAGCCGACAACGGTATCGGTGTAGCTACAGAACTGGCTATCCTTGCAGACGACAGCATTCAGCACGGACCTCTGGAATGTCTGTTTACGGTAGACGAAGAAACCGGACTGACAGGTGCCTTCGCCCTAAAAGAAGGTTTCATGAACGGTGATATTCTGTTGAACCTCGACTCGGAAGATGAAGGAGAACTCTTTATCGGCTGCGCAGGAGGTATAGACTCCGTTGCAGAGTTTACATATAAAGAGGTAGACGTACCTGCCGGATACTTCTGCTGCAAGGTGCAGGTGAAAGGATTGAAAGGCGGACACTCCGGTGGAGATATCCATTTGGGGCTCGGCAATGCCAATAAGATATTGAACCGTTTCCTGAGTCAGATTTTCCAGAAGTATGATATGTACTTGTGTGAAATAGACGGTGGTAATCTGCGCAACGCCATTGCACGCGAAGCACACGCAGTTATCGCTATACCGGAAGACTACAAGCATGACTTGCGTGCCGATCTGAATATTTTTGCGGCTGAAGTACAAGCTGAGTATGCCGTAGTCGATCCGGGGCTGCAACTCATCTTAGAATCGGAAAATACCCGTGCGAAAGCCATCGACAAAGATACTACGAAGCGTCTGCTGCAAAGCCTCTACGCTTGTCCTCACGGGGTGTATGCTATGAGCCAGGACATTCCCGGACTGGTAGAAACATCTACAAACCTTGCATCCGTCAAGATGAAGCCGGGCAACATTATCCGCATCGAAACCAGCCAACGCAGTTCTACCGCCTCATCCAAGCAAGATATAGCCAATATGGTACGTACCGTATTCGATATGGGCGGTGCCAAAGTTACCTTCGGTGACGGCTATCCGGGTTGGAAACCTAATCCACACTCTGAAATACTGGAAATCGCTGTCGAGTCATACAAACGCTTATTCGGTGTAGATGCCAAGGTGAAAGCTATCCATGCCGGACTGGAATGCGGTCTGTTCCTCGATAAGTACCCGGCACTGGATATGATTTCCTTTGGTCCTACTTTGCAGGGTGTGCACTCTCCCGATGAACGGATGCTGATCCCTACGGTAGATAAGTTCTGGAAACACCTGCTGGATATCCTGGCTAATGTTCCCGTAAAGAAATAACTCACATCCCTTATTCCTCTTATACGGATGGTTAAAGGGGAGTATGTAAAAGATGGCATCTTTTGATGTAAAAGATGCCATCTTTCGTAACATAAGATGCCACCTTTCGCTGCAAAAGATGGCATCTTTTGCATAATAGCCTATAGAGATGTAATTCCTTTCAATATACCATCGTCTCATCAAGGTAGTAAGATAAAAGCGAAAGATATAATAAAGCGACAGAAATACCGTTATTTAGTAAAACCTACAGAACGTACGGTATGAAATCGAAAGCACTATACCTTATATATATATTCCCGATACTTTTCCTGTTGTCCCTTGCCGCCTGCGACGACATGGATGATTATTCGTCCGATCCAAAGCATACACTTTGGTTCTCACAGGACACGCTGCGTATGGACACCGTACTCACCGGTATTCCCACTTCCACCCGCCAACTGAAAGTTTACAATCCACATAAGAAAGCATTGCTGATATCTTCCATTATTCTTGCCGATGCCGGCAAATCCGGTTTCCGTATCAATGTGGATGGCATTAGGGGAGATCAATTCTCCGACATAGAAATTGCAGGAGAAGATAGCCTCTACATTTTTGTAGAAGCGACTCTGCCTCAGCAGGACAATGCCGACATTAGGTTGATAAAAGACTCTATTCTCTTTCAACTGAATGGCATCCGGCAAGAAGTTAAGCTACGGGCGTATGCACAAGATGCTTTTACTTTCCGGGGGAAAGTGATCGAGAAAGATACATTGATAGCCTCCCAACGGCCGATATTGATTTATGACAGTATCAGTGTGGCTCCGGATGCGCACTTAACGCTGGCAGCAGGTACCCGCCTATATTTCCATGGCAAGGCTGGAATGCAGGGACACGGACGCTTATCAGTGACCTGCCGTAGGCAGCCTATCCGCCCCGGTCGTTTTCCGGGGAGATCGCACCGACCGTATGTTCCCTTATCTTCCTTACGACCGGTTACCGGGACAATGGGGCGGCATACGATTCTACAAGACCAGTTACGAGAATCATCTTGTTTATGCAGACATTCATGGAGGAAGTTTCGGTATCCGCTGTGACTCTTCGATGACAGACCGCAGGAAACTGACATTGGAGTCTTCTATCATACGGCAGGGATCAGGCAATGGACTGGAGCTAACAGATTTCATCC
>OGPJ01002984.1_pt1 | contig 10391 bp, 10 predicted proteins | sample 1552831 | NCBI WGS metagenome assembly OGPJ01 (sample SAMEA2579914, study PRJEB22360) | human gut metagenome | biome: human gut; feature: human-associated habitat; material: faeces | place: Denmark | collected 2008/2010
TATCATCTTCATATGCCATCTTATTTTTTAGGGACATTTACTGAATATCCCTAAATATACCCAGGAAGACTTGCCAACGGTAACTCTTATACGCCGAATCAATCTTCTCTGCCGGTAATTCCTGCTTATGAGCAGGTGGTGCTAAAAAATTCCACATAGTACTACGATTTTAAGAATAATATTATTTATCACTGTTTAATTTACGGGTTGCTTCCAGGTCGAGCGCTTCTGCCAGTATCGAAATGGGATGCTTCACCTTTGCCGGAGTGGACATTTCAATCTGCCATTTGCAAGTTTCGCAATCGGTAGCGACAAAGTCGGCAGCCACTTCTTCTATCTGTCGGAACAGCGAAGCGCCGATTCCCTGCGATGTTTCGTAATTCTCCTTTTTAAAGCCGTATGTACCCGCAATTCCGCAACATTGGGAATTGAGCACGGTAAGGTTTATATTGGGAATACTGCGCAACAAAGCGATGGAATAGTACGCCCAACCGAGCTTTTCCATGTGGCAAGGAGTATGATAGGCAATCTTCATCTTCACGTCATCACGGAATTTCAGTTTTACGTTTCCCTCTTCGAGCAGACGGAATATGAACCGGGTAGCCAGTTCTATGCTGTCGCGTACGTCCGCATTGTCAATGCCAAGCAGATGCGGGTATTCGTCGCGCATCGTGAAAATACAAGTCGATGAAGCTCCGATGACCGGACGCTTATCCTCAAAGACCGACTTACGGACTGAACGGAGATTTGCCTCAGCCTGCTTACGTGCCTGATTGATCAAGCCGTTGGAAATCAAAGCCACTCCGCAGCACTTCTCCTTTTCAAGCAAATGCACTCCATAGCCTATTGCATTAAGCACGCTTACCATATCTTTGCCCAACTGAGGGAAATTATAGTTGATGTAACAGCCGTGGAAAAAACTTACATGCTTCTTGTAATTATCCTGCGAAGCCATCGCATTCTTTTTGAACCAGCTCTCGAATGTCTGGGAAGAATACTTCGGGAACACACGGTGATGGTCTATCTTCAGGACTCCGTCCATTACCATTTTCACCGGCTTCAGAGATAATGTGGTATTCACAACGGGAGCAAAGGCAGATGCCATGGTTCCTACGAAATCCGTATTTGCCAGCATAATATCGCGCAATGCCGGTTTCTTCTTGCTGTATTTGATACGCGCCAACTGGATAATGTCGCCAATCTTCACATTCGACGGGCAGGCCACTTCACAGCGTTTACAGTTCAGACAATATTTCAACGCCTCATCAAAGTATTCGCCTCTCTTCAAGCGAAGACGCTCCTCATCCGGACCGGCCTGCTTCGGACCGGGATACTCGGGATTCACCGGAATAACCGGACAATATACCGTACAGACCGTACACTTGATACATTGCTCAAAATTGTTTTCGCTTATATTATTCTGCTGCATATTCATGACGTCATCCTTTTATTAAGTTATCCGCTACAAACAATGCCGTAAGCATGGAAACACCGGCACCGCAACCTTCATGTATCGTATTAGAGCCGCTCAGTACCGAACCTGCTGCAAACAGGTTCTGCTGTACTTCACCCTTAATCTTTATCCGCAACTTGTCGTCGGTGGCCACACCGAACGCCATATAATTCTGCTTGTTGAAGAACGATTTGTCATACCAACTGTCGCGGCCCGCCGTAAAATCCACATCACTGCCAAAAACCGGTTCGATAACACTGTCCGGCCGCGCCACCAGTCCATTGCTGAAATAGCTGCCGGAAGCAAGCACGAAGTTTTCCGCCACAAACGAGATATCTCCATGATTGACGGAATATACCGCCTGCACTCTATTGCCTTTGAAGTCGGCTTTCACTACCGTATCGCCCAGCATATAGACTCCGCCCAGCGCTTCAAAAGAACGGCGTAGCTGTTGCTGTGCACGGATGCCCGGCACAGAGGGCGGCATTGTCGGAATCAGCCATACCGGAATGTCCAACGCTTCTTTCAGCTTTCTTACCGGTGCGGCAGACGACAGTCCGAATACAGCCGGCAAAGCAACGCTGTCGAAGCCGGATACCTTTCCGGCCAACTCCCTGATTAAAGTCTCAAGCGTTTTGTCATTCTCCAGAACCCTGGCAATATTGGTGGAACGCATTTCCGTCGGGCTAATCCGCAATCTTTCCAGTTCGGGAAGATTGATAGAAGATATACGGCATTCAGCACCGCACTTCTCAAAACTGTCGGCTACAAATTTCGTATTGAAGTCAAGAAATCCGGCTATATTGACCACCAGCACTTTCTTGCCTGCTATATCATGGGGCGATGAAAGTTGCGTGAAGTCGGAGAACGTCAGCCACGTCGGCTTCAACGTGCCCATCGGAGTTATACGCAAATGATTACGTTCCGCATCACCGTTCACTTCAATACCGCAATCAAGGAACAACTGTTTCGCCTCACGGACATAATATGCAAACTTACCGTCCAGCTTGGCGTAGGGGTGATTTGCGCCAACCCTGCCGGCAGCCGCAAGCGGATTATCCACCTTTGTCCCGTCGGCCAGTTCGTTGAGCAAATCGAATGAACCGGAAGAAAAATGCAACGCACTTTGTCCGGTGGAAATGATAGCACACTTCACGCCATTCTTCTGCAAACGGATGCCACACGTCAGACCGGCAAGCCCCCCACCTACTATTAAAGTATCAAATTTCATCTTTATTCATTTTATTCCATTCCACAAACTCCACCATATATCCACTGGGTATATTCGCTTTCGCGCAGCGCCTCGCCCCATGCCACAGGATACAATCCTTTCCAGCGTTCGTTCAGGAACGAAGCCAAATCCTCTTTCGCCTTTTGGGAGCAATTATGCGCCTCGCCCAGCAATCCTGCCGCACGACAGGCACAGAGTTCCCCCTGACACGTACCCATGCCGACACGTGTGCGGCGGCGCAGGTCTATCAGGTTGTGCACATCAAGTTCGTTCACGGCATAGTTCACTTCACCTACGGTCACATCCTCACATTCGCAAACCAGGCTGTTATCGTACTTGCTTTCCGATGCAATCCTGGCAGCCATTTCACCGTGACGGCCTACCGAAGAACGTTTTGGTTGTTCCGCCACCACCTGCTTGCCCCCCGAACGGTCCTCTTCCATGCGCGAACCGGGAAGGGGTTCGTTCATTGTAATGCAAGGCTTGTCGATGCCAAGCTTCTTGCAAGCCAGGTCTGTGGCCCACTCCGCCATCAGCCGGTATGTCATCAGTTTTCCGCCCGTGATAGTTACGAATCCCGGAACACCATCGCGCACTTCGTGATCCAACAACACGATGCCGCGGCTGATATTACGGCCGGAAGGGTCATTATCGGCAGCCACCAGCGGGCGAACGCCGGCGTATGCACGCAAAATACGGGTTGTAGCCAGAGCAGGAGCCAACTTCTCGCCCTCCGACAACAGCAAATCCACCTCTTCCGGTGTAACCCGCACATCATCCACCTCATCAAATCCCACACGGCTGGAAGTCGTTCCAATCAAGCAGATTGTATCTCCAGGAACAAGAATATCTGCATTGGCCGGTTTACGACAACGGTTAAGCACTACATTATTGATTCGATGCCCAAAAATCAATAACGAGCCTTTTGCCGGGAACATGTCCACCCTTATGCCTGCTTTTGCAGCAATGCCATGTCCCCAAATACCACCCGCGTTTATAGTCAGAGGTGCGTAATAATTATGTTCGGTTTTTGTTTTATGATTAAGTACCGTGACTCCTACAACTCTTCCCTGCTCTTGAATCAATGCGGTCACTTCGTGATACACCAGCACTTTCGCACCGTGAGCCTTGGCGTCGATGACATTTGCCAGCGTCAGCCTGAAAGGGTCTATCGAACCGTCGGGCACTTTCACTGCACCTATTATCGCAGGATTTACCGAAGGTTCTATCAACCTCGCCTCTGCAGGGTCGATTACCTGTGCATCGATACCCGCTGCCCGGCACGATTCTACAAATAAGTTTTGATATGAAAGGTCGTCTTCCGGAAGAGAGATAAACAGACCTCCGTTTTCCTCTACGCAATGGCGTGCTATCTTCCGGAGAATCATATTCTCTTTAATACATTCGGCTGCCGATTCTCTATCGGTCACTGCATAACGGGCGCCGCTGTGAAGCAAACCGTGGTTTCGTCCGGTGGCGCCGGCAGCAAAATCAAAGCGTTCAACAAGCAAAACGCGCATTCCGCGCAAAGCGCAATCTCTTGCCGTACCTGCTCCGGTTGCGCCTCCGCCAACAATGATGACGTCAAATTCGTTAATCTCGCTATTAAGTATCATGTCTCTTATAATATTAGTTAACGCAGTTTGATTTTCAAGATTAGTATAACAGCACCGCTGCTTTCTTATCAAAACAAACAAGGTTTCATTTCGCAACAAATATAAAAGCTATTTTTATAACTACGAAACTTTTTCGCTGTTTTTTCACTGAATAACAGAAAAAAAATCTTCAGGCAAGAAGTTTCATACCTGTAAGCACAGATTATACTTACGTTTCAAAAGGGAATATTATCGGACAAACATTTTATCATTTCTTAGCATTCTGAGTTTCTTTATACTGTTTTTTTCAGCTATATTAGCGCATTGAATACTATTTAAAGCCTATTATGACAAAAGAAGAGAGACAATCTATCATACTGGAGTTGTTGATACAGCATAATTCTATTTTGGTAACAGATTTAGCCACACACCTCAATGTTTCGTCAGTTACGATACGTAAGGATTTAACAGACCTCGAAAGAGAAAAGAAACTGTACCGAAACCACGGAAAGGCTATTTTGATAGACCCTTACATCGACAACCGGAACGTCAGTGAGAAAGAAAAGCTGTATGTCGAAGAAAAGAGACTGATTGGAATGAAAGCCGCCAGCCTCATCACTCCCAAAGATTCCATATTGATAGCATCGGGAACAACCATGCACGCACTTGCCCGCAGCATCGTTCCGGCAGATGAACTGACCGTTATTACCGCTTCCATGGAAGTATCGAATATCCTGGCAAGCGAAAAGAACATCTATATTATTCAACTCGGCGGCATATTGCGGCACAGCAGTCTGTCCGTGGTAGGGAAATATGCAGAAAACATATTGGCAGACTTTTCGTGCAGCAAGCTGTTTATCGGCGTAGACGGCATCGACCTCGACTTCGGCATCACCACTACCAATATGATGGAAGCGAGCCTCAACCGCGTAATGATGCAGACTGCCCAGAAAACGATAGTGCTTGCGGATTCCTCCAAGTTCGGACGGAGAGGTTTCAGCAAGATTGCCGATATGGAAGATGTAGACCACATCATTACCGACTCACGCATCCCGCCTTCCACCGCTTTACGCCTGGAGGAAATGGGCATTGAAGTGACAATTGCCGACAGCGTTCATCACAACAGCATCTGAATATAGACAAGAAAGTGTATCAAAGAACCGGCATATAAATCCCGCCCCACTTTGATACACTTTCTTATCTATATATAATGTATAAAATCAACCTTCCTCTACACGAAGCCCCGCTTCGTCCAAAACATAAGTCTTAAAACAGCCGGAATAAGTATAAATCCTAAACCGGACATCCACCCCCCGCACGCCTTCAGTCATATATTGCTTTAAAGGGACGGACAGATAAGCACGCTTGCCATAATCCTGCACACTGCTGCTTACCTCGTGATACAAAGTCAACCGCACCTTGACACGTCCGCTGTTTTCATCCACAACAGCCTCATCCTCCACAAAATGGAAAAAATGCTTGCCCTGCTGTTTTACCTTTACTATAATATTCAGATAATCATACCCCCGCCAGATACTCTGTATCTCCGAAGGTTCTGTTTTCACGCCCTCCTCAAACTCCGCGGCAGCCAGTGGCACGGGAGAAACCGTTTGCAGCAAAGCATACAGCTTTGCGCCCGCAACATCGCCGTCCCCGATTGCCAATGTCTCGTAATTGGCAACGATGCGAATGGCCGTGTCCGCACTTACACGCAGCCCCGATGCGCCTTCAACAATCCGAAGCCGCTCACCTTCATCGGTCAGCACCGATTCCAGCCGCCCGTCCATTCCGGAAAATGCAGTCAGGAAATCCTGCTTCACGGAAGGATAGCGGTAATCATCGTCTCCGCACGATGCCAGCAGACACGACAGCAGGACGACAAGCAGACTACAGCAATGTTTTTTCATACTTACCACGCAAACTGTTACAATTCCACTCCGGCGCACGGCAAAAACATCATTTGGTTGCAGCCAGATAATTCGTCAGCGGATTGGCATACATCAGCAGCAGCTTCTCACGCAGGAAGTCCACATCCTTATTGGGAAGGGTGATACGTTCCAACTGTCCGTCGATATAACTTATAAAACGCTTCTTATCCTCTGCGGTATAATGCTCTACGAAGCGTTCTTCCTTATACAGCAAATCGTGAGCCACGTAATTGGTGGCAAAAATACGGTAGTTAGCATGGATACGCTTGTCAATCAAAGCAGATATGGCTACGAACAGCTCCGGTTTCGGCAATGTCCGCTCCAGTTCGCCCAAATCCTCATTGATACAGGATGCCATACGGAAACAGACGCGGCCCTTATATCCCAAAAGTCCGGTCTGCATGTTCAGCAAGTCATCATCCGTGGTTTTCTTATAGTCGGGTATGTCGCGTTTCAGTTGGAACTCCTGCGCTTTCAGATAGTCGCAAGGGTCGTATTCGTACGAAATGGAGAGCGGAACGATATTCAATTCCTGAAGATTGGTGATAATGTCTCCGTCGCCCCCCATTGCCAGCATCTTCAGAACGCTGTCCTGCGTAACGTCATTGGAATCTTTTGCACGCCCTTCGCGCTGGGCAATCCAGATAGACTGTTTTTTCTCCGCAATGGTGTAGTGCATATAGCGGGACATCCGTATGGACGATTCCAGCATCTGGCGCATGGTCAGCGCGCGCTGTACGGTGAAACATTTGTTGATGCGCACCAGTTTCTTGATCCAGGGGTAAATCAGCAGATTGTCACCGATAGCGATTTCCACGGTGTCCAATCCCTGTTCCACCAGGAGAACAGACAAAAAACCGGAGTCGAGAATAATGTCCCGATGATTGGAGACATAGGTATAGGCCGACTGTTTGTTCAGCACAGCCATGCTCTCCAATATCAGTCCGTCTGTAGTATCTTTGGCCAATTTATGCAAGATGCCGTAGCAAAGATTTTCCTGAAACTCCTGCTTGGTCTTGCTTGCACGCATCTTTTGCGCGATAGCTTCAAAAGGGACACCCGGCATAACGGCGCAAGCCACTTGTTGGAACGCCGGGTCAGCAATCAATTCCTCAAAAACCTGAGGTAATTCTTCGTCATGATAAGGGCGGATTTCTTCAAATTCCATGATATGCAATTTTAAATTTTAAACAATAAGTATTTGGTTTCAAGACTAACAAGCGGGCATCTGATAGCCGGTTGATACCTAATAGTTAATATCTAAAATTGGTTTTCTATTATATCTGTCATCACATCTTTAATATCCAGGTTCGCCGCGCGCACCTGCTGCGGGATAAAACTGGTGGCAGTCATACCCGGAGTGGTGTTCACTTCCAGCAGATTTATCTTTTCTCCTTCGGTAATGATATAGTCGACGCGGATAATTCCGGAAGCACCGAGAATGTCGTAAATGGCGGAAGTGAGTTTCTGTACGCGGTCGCGCAGTTCATCGGGGATGCGCGCCGGAGTTATCTCGTCCGACTCACCGTTATATTTGGCTTTATAGTCAAAATACTCGTTATGCGACACCACCTCCGTAATAGGAAATACCACCGACTTCTCTTTGGTTTTGTAGCAGCCGCAGGTAATCTCCATACCGTCCATAAAAGCCTCTACCAAAACTTCTTTGGCTTCAGCAAAAGCCTTTGCAATGGCGGGTTGTATCTGTTCCTTCACATTCACCTTCGTCACACCGAAGCTGGAACCGCCCAAGCTGGGTTTGATAAAACAAGGCAAGCCTATCTTCCCGATTACATCTTCATCGGAAACCGACTGTCCCTGACGAAGCAGCAAGGAATCGGCAATGCGCACGCCGAACGCCTTCAGATACTGGTTGCAGGCAAACTTGTCATACGTCAGTGCGGCGGCAAGTACCCCACAACAGGAATAAGGGATGTGAAGCATATCGAAATACCCCTGCAGGCGTCCGTCTTCTCCCGGAGTACCGTGGATAGTGATATAGGCGAAGTCGAACACTACCTTCGCACCGTCCAGCCGGAAGCTGAAGTCGTTGCGGTCTACCGGAGTCTTCGTTTCGTCGGGGAGCTGCACGTGCCAGTCGGTCCCGCGCATCTCCACAATATATAATGTGTATCTCTCCTTGTCGATGAAGGAGTAGATTCCTTGTGCACTGCGTAAGGAGACCTCAAATTCGGAAGTGTCTCCTCCGCATACAATAGCGATTGTGCGTTTCATTCTAATTCTCTATTACTAATATAGCCTCTCCACTTATCGAGCAGCCGGTTCATGTCGTCCGGCAGCTCCGAGGTAAAGTACATTTCTTCTCCGGTAACGGGATGCACAAACCCCAGCGTCATGGCGTGCAACGCCTGCCGCGGACAAATATCGAAGCAATTGTTTACAAACTGTTTGTATTTGGCAAAATGAGTTCCTTTCAGAATCTCATGACCGCCGTAGCGTTCATCGTTAAAGAGAATATGCCCGATGTGTTTCATGTGTACACGGATCTGGTGGGTACGACCCGTTTCGAGCACACACTCCACGAGTGTCACATACCCCAGGCGCTCCAGCACACGGTAGTGGGTAACGGCATGCTTGCCCTGGTCGTCCGGAAGGACGGTCATCTGCATACGGTCTTTGGGATTACGGCCTACGTTACCGACGATTGTGCCTTCGTCCTGTTCCACATTTCCCCAGACAAGGGCGCGGTAACGGCGTTTGGTGGTCTTGTTAAAGAACTGAAGACCGAGATTGGTCTTGGCATCCGGTGTCTTGGCAATTACCAGCAAGCCGGATGTATCTTTGTCGATACGGTGCACAAGCCCCACATGCGGGTCGTTGGCATCATAATCGGGAATATCTTTCATGTGCCAGGCAATGGCATTGACAAGCGTGCCGCGGTAGTTCCCGTGTCCGGGGTGCACCACCAGCCCTGCCGGTTTGTTGACTACCATCAGGTACTTGTCCTCATACACTATATCCAGGGGAATATCTTCGGGAATAACCTCGTTCTCATAGCGGGGACGGTCCATCATCACCGTTATCACATCCAGAGGCTTCACCTTGTAACTGCTCTTCACCGGTTTGCCGTTCGCCATCACAAATCCGGCATCGGCAGCTTTCTGTATACGGTTGCGCGAGGCATTGGTCAGGCGGTCGAACAGATACTTGTCCACACGCACCATCTCCTGCCCCTTGTCCACTACTACGCGGAAGTGCTCGTAAAGCTGCGACTCGTCACCTACAGGTTCTATATCGTCCAGTACATCATTCTCTATGTCGTCCGGTAACTCTTCGATCATCGTTTGTCCTTTTTACGGATTAAAGACACTTTCACTCTCGCACACCTTTAACATCAAAACCAGGATTCATCGGCAGCAGAACCTTCGGAAACGGCTTCGTCCGAGTTCCCCATGCTTTCGTCCGCAGACAAAGAATCGCCTTCCAGCACTTCCCTGTTACCATCGCCTACCATTAAAGTCAGCGTTGCACCCATAGGCACTTTATCACCGATAGCGAGCATACGCTCACGGTACTTCACGCCGTACACCCAATCCTTTTCGCCGGGCACATATTGGATGTCGTTCAACTTGAAGCCCGAAGCCAGGATACGCGCCTCCGCCTGACGCAGGGAACTGTTGTCCGCCACATCGGGAACGACTTGCAAAGGTATATTGATGGCATTGATTGTCAGATAAATGATACGTCCCTCCTTCACCTTCTGCCCGGCAGCCGGATTATAGTCCAGGATGCAGCCGGCAGGTTTATCCTTGACATACGTGGAGTCGGAAACGATACAAGCCAGTCCCCGGCTGTCAAACACCGCTCCGGCCTCCGCCACCGTCATGCCTTTCACATCGGGCACTACCACAGCCTCGCCGTGATGGGTATATATATCGATTCCTTTTAATGTTCCGAACATCAACAACACTACCACGGCAATCATTGCCAGGATGTTTATCCAGAAGTATTTGTTCTGCCGGAAAGAAAAAAATTCCTTTATAGTCATAATCACTACAATTTGATGCAAAGATAATGCAAACCGAGAGCAGAATAAAATGAACCCGTTCATTTTTTATGCCGGGGTGCAGTTTATCTTCGCTTTTGATGCAAAGATAATGCAATTTAGGCGCATTGCAATGATGTTTTCTTGAAAGTTTCACAAAAGAAAAGCCGCAAAACAC
>OGPJ01002986.1_pt1 | contig 10387 bp, 10 predicted proteins | sample 1552831 | NCBI WGS metagenome assembly OGPJ01 (sample SAMEA2579914, study PRJEB22360) | human gut metagenome | biome: human gut; feature: human-associated habitat; material: faeces | place: Denmark | collected 2008/2010
CGCTGCGTTCGGCCGCGTCGATGATGCGTTCGGCGATGCGGTCCTTGGACGAGCCGCCCGGGTTCAGGTATTCGACCTTCACCGCGATGGTGGCTTTGATGCCGTCGGTCACGTGGCTGAGTTTGACGAGCGGGGTGTTGCCGATGAGTTCGGACAGGGAATTGTGGATGGTCATGACGTTTCCTTTGCACGGTGCGGTTCGTGGGCTTTTCGAATGGTTTTGGTTTCGTATGTTCGAGAAGCTCGCGTCCGTCGCGTGCAGTTGTTGAAACGGGACCTGTTGCGATGCTGCCTTGCTCATTCGCGTGCGTCGCGTGCGCCAACCTCGGCTGATGCGCCATTTCGAATGATCGTTTGACGATTCGCATACGGCCTGCGATATGCGCGACCGCTTGTTGGAATGTCCTATCTCAAGTTATGCGTCGATGAACCACGCGCCCCTCGGGCGGTTGGTCAGCGACAGCAACAACATGAGAAATTGAACATGGCTCATACGATAGCACGGACGTGGACATCGGCGTGTTGCCCATGCCGAGCATCGTCACCACCATACCGGCAGCAACTGCGGAACACGCACCTCACGACGCCGGATCAACAGCCAGCACAACAAGTTGCCGAAGATCATCACACCTACGAAAAGCACCATCATCGGCCAGAACGTGTAGGCCTGATCGTATACGAGACGCTCGTTGGACGTTCCGTACATCGCCGCGGACGCCGCTTGCCCCTCACGCCACATCAGACACCAGCGTCCCCGCAGTGCCTCGAGCAGTTTCCATATCATCGGATTGACATCGGCGGCGGTTCTGTTCAACAGCCATGGACGCGCGACCCATGCTATGCATGCCGACACCGCCAGGGCGATTGCCCCGTACCGATTGACCTGCGCCAGCAGTTCCCCGACGCATTGACCCAGAATCGCCACCGAGGCGGTCAACAGGAACAGCGCCAGGAACAGCAGCATCGGATTGGCCGTATCGCCTCGCACGCCTGTTCTCATGGCCGCGTATGAACCGCCCAGATCACGGTTCAGGAATCGCAATCGTCCGAATGAATCGGATGGTGGCACACAAGCCAGCCACTGCAGGTCACTGCCGACACGGAACGTGATGAGGATATCGGCATCATGGTTCGGCGTCAGCACGAACCCCAACGTCATGACCACCGAGCAGGCAAGGGAGAAGCAAAGATTGGCGAACATCTCGGTCCAGAAATACACGGCCCGGCCCACGCCCATGGATATCAGGGAACGAAAGCCACTGACAGCCAGAACCGCCGTCAGAACCGCGCACATCACCAACGTCGGGCCAAGCACATGGTATTCCACCACATAATGACCTCCGGATACCAAGGCCAAAATCAGACCCCACAGCCACGGCACGCAATAACCGGCCAACACGTACGCCATCAACACGACGCAACGCGCGGCAAGCTGCCTTGTCAGCGCGAACCGCATCCCGGCCGACAAGCCTTTCACTTCATCCATCATGACGCATACCCCTTGTCCATGCCGGTAATCTGGATGACATACTCATTGAGATCGAAAGACCTCATGACAACGTCCTCCGGCATCGGTGCAGATGGCACGCCACGCACGCCGACAGTCAGCAGACCACCGAGAATGGTTTCCGACAGCGTACGCAAACCATTGTCGGCCAAGTACCGCCGCACCGATCCGACCGGCCCCGACAGCATCCGCCCACGTTGTGACAACTCGTTCATGTCGAAGGATTCCAGCACCCGCCCATGGTCGAGGACCACGGCATGTTCGACCAGTCCCTCCACCTCCGTTATGAGATGGGTGGATATGATCATGGTGCGAGGTCTGTCGCCATACGACTCAATCACGAAGCGGTAACACAGGTCACGGGCCGCAGCGTCAAGACCATCAGTCGCTTCATCAAGCAACACGATATCGGTCGGCGCGCAAAGCGCGGCAACCAGCTTCGCCGCGCCACGCTGACCGGTGGACAGTCTCATGAAACGAGCATCAGGCCGCAGCCCGAAAGCCTGCATCATACGCCCCGCCAACACATCATCGAATCCGCCGTATCGCCGCGAGATCAGACGGAACACCGATCGCAGACGCCATTCGACAGGATATGGCCAAGTCTCGTCCATCAGCATGAGACGTTCCCACATGCCGCCGCCATCCGTCATACGGTTGCCGTCGAACGACACACTGCCGGCATCGGCCACGAGTCGGTTCGCGATGATGTTCAGCAATGTGCTTTTGCCGGCACCATTGCGCCCGAACAGACCATGTATCGCACCGCTCCGTAATTCCAGATTCACTCCGTTGAGCAGGGACGTTCCATGACGGCTCTTGCTCAGATCGCTGATGACCAGACTCATCGATAGGTCCTTCCGATGATGCGCTGTAGTTGTTCGCAGCTGATGCCAAGCGCCTTTGCCTGCGCGACGAGTTCGACGACCCGCGTGGTGAGCAGTTCCTCGCGTTTGGCGTCACGAGCCTTCTCCCGTGCTCCCGTGGTGACGAACATGCCAAGGCCGCGTCTTTTCTCCAGCAGACCCTGATCGACCAGGAGATTCATGCCTTTGAGCACCGTGGCGGGATTGATCGCATACGTGGACGAGATCTCGGTGGTGCTGGGCACCTGTTCGCCTTCCGCGAAGGCACCGGAGACGATAGCTTCGCTGATTTGTTCGGCCACCTGCCGGAACAATGGCGTCGTTCCCGAAAAATCGAATCGCATCCGACGCCTCCAGCCGCCTAGTCGGTTCAATATCAACGTCATCCACTCTAACCGTTGGCCTGCCGCGATGCGGCAACGAACAGCCGGCGAAGCATCTCTCAAGGACACGGCACACGTCATGCGCGTGCCTTGAAATAGGCGAACAACTGCCGTTCGCGGATCGTCATACCCCCAACCGCAGTCCCGGCAAGCATCCCGACCGACATGGCGCCCGGAACACGGCATAGCATCGCGACAACCGGCATCGCATCACCGGATCCGGTCAATATGAGCGGCACAATCGCGACAACCGGCAGACATGCCACGCAAGACGCCGCCACCGTGGCCAGCGTCTCCAAAAACAGCTGCAGCAGCATCGCGGTTTTCGGATACCCCGCATGCAACGCGCTCGCTATCTCGATTCTGCGCATGCAAACCGATGCGAACCCCAACGCCATTGCGATGACGAACATCAACAGTGGCGCATACCGGGTGATGCGGGCATCGAAATCCGCCGGGCCAGGCATATGCGACCCCAGCATGGTATTGATCCGGCTGATTTTCGCATGCGGCGTTTCGTTGCTTCCACTCGTCCCGGCAGAGGTGGAGCTCGCAGCGGCGCCGACACCGGATTCGGCATCGGCGCGAATGGAGACACGCAGCAGGCTTTCGATACCGTCGGGAACCGGCCACGCACGGACCAGACAGGTGTCATAGGCCTTGGTATCGTTGCCGGGCGAGATAATCGCATAGCCGTATGTTGGTTGCCTTCCGTCGCTTGGCCAATCGAACGTCGCGGAAACACGCATGCGTGCGCCACCGACGAGCGGCAGCACCGTGCCGGCATGCGCGCCATACGTGCGCGCCACAGCCGTCGACATGATCACACCGGAATTGTCCTTCCGTATCCCTGTCGCCGCGAATACCTGCGCGACATGTGCGCTTGCCTCGTATGTCGGAATCTCGGTCGCGGGCAATGACGCGATGCGCACGCGGTCGGACGACTGCCGGAGGGCGGCGGCGCCCAACACTCCGTTCGCGGAACGCAGCCCTTCGCAGGCCGCGCCGTCGATTCCTCCCTGCAAAGTGATCGCATAGGTGGAGGCACCTGATTCCTTCCATTTCCGGGCGTCGCCGATCAACCCCGTCATCTGCGTCAGGTCTGCGCACATGCATGCGACCGCGCATATCGACAGCAACAGCGAGATAAGCGCGCATCGGCTCGTACCAGTGGCGACGTTGCGCCAAGTCTCACGCAGCACCGCTTTCAACCGCATCGGTTTCATTGGTAATCCTCCAAATCGATGACATCGGTGGCGGCGTCGCGCGTGCGATGATCATGCGTGGCGACCACCACGATCATGCCCCGTCTTGACAACGCGTCCAACCTCGCGTTCACCGTATCCGCCGTATGCACATCGAGCTGCGCGGTCGGCTCATCGACCAGCAGCAGATCGGCGCCCGACGCCACGCCACGCGCCAGCATGAGCCGTTGAGCCTCTCCTCCGGACAGCTCCCGGTATTCGCTGGACGCGCGCTCCGCCAGACCGAACTGGGCAAGCAGCTCGCGCGCGCATGCCTCCGCCTGCGGCACATCCAACCCCCGCGCAAGATAAGGCAGAGTCACATGGTCGATCACGCTTCGGCGCGCCACTCCGATGGGATTTTGGAACACCCAGCTGGTTTTCCCGATGTTCAGCCGCTGAATGGATCCTTCCGACGGCTTCACCCATCCCGCCAATATGGACAACAATGTGCTTTTGCCCGAACCGGAAGGCCCCACCAGCGCGTACACGCGATCGGGCCGCAGGTCAGCATTTAACGAACGGAACAGCCAAGTGTCTCCAGTGAATGTGTGCCCAACATCGCGCAACGTCACCAGTTTTCCCGGCGTCCGCTCATCATCCCCCTTCATCAGAGGACCCGTGGAATCAACGGGATCACTCATCGGCATGGCTTGCCTCCTTGCGGATTCGTGCGCACTTTGCCCAATGCCACTCCGGAATCGACCGTGGCCATTGAGCGCCCCAAACGGGAGCCGATCACGGTGACCGCGACGGGCTTGCCATCGGACACCACGCAGGCCTGTTCATCATGTTGCGCGTAGAAAGCGGTGGGTGGCAGCGACCATACATCGATTGGAGTTTTTAGACGCCATTGCAGGGTGAAGGTCACATCCGACGCGCCGTCCGACGCGCTCCCGGAGGACTCAGCTGTGCCGGCCGCCTGCCGATAGGCGTCGCTGCCCAGCAATGCCGCCAGCGTCGATGAGTCGGTAATCACCGTCGTTTGTTGCGGCATGTCAACCATTCGACCGTCCACGTCAAGCACCCGATCTCCTGCGACCACCTCGTCCTGCGGCATGGTCACGGATACCGATTGCGATTGCGAATCGGTGGTCAACAGTTCGGATTTCACGTCGATTGATGCGCCGATGCCGGCAACGCAGGAACGGATCGTCACGGATTGCCCATCCAACCACACGTAAGCGTCTTTGGCTAGCGTCCACCCGTTGTCCTTGACCAGCCGTGCCGCGCCGACGGTATCGGCGAGCGCATTGTATGCGAGAATCGTGTCCCAGGTCATCGCATCGCCGTCGGGGGCCGCATATCCAAGCCGTCGCAGCTCGGCGTTCAGCGCCGCCACGTCGCGGCCTCGCATACCGGACTGCAGGTCGCGGAACGGCGGAACGGCGGTATGCAACGACAGCAGCGGCACTTCATCCACTGCGATGAAGCTTGTTCCGGAATCGATGGTTTGTCCGGGCGCGCAACCATAGGCGGTGATGGTGCCCGATTTGGGCGAGGCCACGGTGCGCCCCGTTCCGGTATGGACCGTGACGGTGACGTCTCGAGCATCATCGAACCGGCTTTTCGCCGCAGTGATCGAGCCGGAGGCCGTTGAGGATCGCAACGATTGGGGTATGGCCGGTCGGACCAGCAGGAATCCGCATCCGACGCCTGCCGCCAATGCGATGACTACCAACAGTGCGACGACCGACATGGCCAATGGCTGACGTCGTCGCGTCGCCGGCCGCCGCTTTCCATCCGCATCCGTCCGTCGGTTCCGAACATGCGACCATGCTCTGACGGGCGTTTTGCCGCCCGCCATCACAATGCCCCACATTGTTCGATGATGGCCGCTTTGCGTTTGTCGTAGGCGGGATTGTCCTTGAGGGCGTATTTGCCGATCAGGTCATCGAAGCTCGTTCCGCCGGATTCGCCCATCGTCGTCAGCTCGTCGTAGGCGTCGGCGGTCACGGAGTCGTCCACGATGCCGTGTTTTTTCAGGCAGGCCAGTGTCTTGTCGTTCTGCTGGCGCGCGAGTTGGTCGTTATCGACGTTCTCGGGATTCTCCTTGAGGCTCAGATACAGGTCGACGATGTTCTTGTATTGGGTCTCATTCTGGCAGGCTTCGTCAGCGGCATTGGTGGCGGCAATCTCATCTTCGCTCAAGTTGCGCTTGCCAAGCGCGTCGTCTCCGTAGGACGGGCTGATCGACCCACCGGGGTATCGCGCCTCGCCGGTGTCCACTGTGATGCCTTTCGAGGTCAGGCATTGCGCGTAGCTGGAACCGAGCTGGACCAACTCCTCTTCCGTGATTTTGCCGTCCTCGAGAATCTGGGCGGCTTCAGTGCTACCGGAGTTCTTGATTTTTGCGATTTCGTCCCGATACGACGCGTCCGCGGCGTTGGCGTCCGCATCGCCGCTGATGGCGGACGCCTGGCCCCGTGACGACTGCTCTTGCTTCCGATCTCCTGCCGTGCCGCACGCGCCCAACGATATGCTCAAAGCAAGAACCGTCAGTATTGTCACGATTCGCCGTGGCCGTTGCATCCCGTGGCTTTGATATGTTCCATGCGTCATCGCAGTCCCCCGATCATGAACATCCGGTCATGCCGGACCATCCATCCTGTTGGTTACATGGTTAGTTACATAACTAACTAACCATGTAACCAACAATATCGACCGACACGCAATCGGTCAAATCGTTATAGAAAAGAGACGCACCACGAATATGCGAGACTGTATGGCGCGCACGGATGAGGCATGCGGAGCGACACCTACAGCGAGGCGGCCTGCACCAATCGCTTGGTGTACTCGTCCTGCGGATGGCCCAGCACCTGGTCCGTCGGGCCGACTTCGACCGCGCGCCCGTCGTGCAGGACCAGAATGCGGTCCGCGATGTGCTGCACCACGCCCAGATCGTGGGACACCATGATGATCGCCATATCGGGCTGCGATTCGCGAATCGCGGCGAACGCGTCGAGGATGCGCACCCGCGCGGCCACGTCGATGGCGCTCATCGGCTCGTCGGCGAGCAGCACCTTCGGCCCGTCCACGATGGCGCGGGCGATCGCGGCGCGCTGCGCCTGCCCTCCGGACAGGTCGACAGGGAAACGGTTGGCGAACGTTCCCGGATCGAGGCTCACCATTTCCAGCACTTCGGTCACACGTTCCGCGACGCGTTCCCGTGGCCAATCCGGATGATGCATGCGCAATGGCTCGCCTATGGATCGGCCGATGCGCCATCGCGGATCCAACGAATCGAACGGGCTTTGGAACACCAATCCGGACTGCAGGCGCAGACTGTGCGCCACGTCGCCACGGACCGGCTCGCCGCAGTATTCGACGCTGCCGCCGTCCGCGGATTCGAGCCCCAGCAGCACGCGGGTCAGCGTGGTCTTGCCCGACCCGGAGCCGCCGATCACGGCGAGGCACTCCCCCGCCCGTACATCCGCATCCACGCCGAACAGCGCCTGACGGCGGTCATGTTTCGCGCCATACCATTTGTCGAGGCCGCGGCCGCGCAGCACCATTCCTTCGTTCACGTCAGTCATGGTCCACCTCCTTTTGCGCGGGATTCCGCACGGATTCCCGCCCGGCATCCTGCCCTGCGTGCAACGACAACGCGCGGGCCGACCGGACCAGCCTGTGTCCCGCGTCGGTGCGCGGTTGGTCCAGAAGCGCGTCCGTATCGCCGGATTCCGCGATCCGCCCGCATTCAAGCACATAACAGCGTGTGGTGGCCCTGTTCAGCACCGCGAAATCGTGCGTGATGAACAGCATCGACGCGCCCGACTCGTCCACCAGCGACGTGAGCAGGTCCACGATCTGCCGTTGCGTGATCGAATCCAACGCGGTGGTCGGCTCGTCGGCGATGATCAGCCGCGGCGAAGTGACAAGCGCCGTGGCGATGCCGACACGCTGCCGTTGGCCGCCCGACAGTTCATGCGGGTATTTCACCAGCACGTCCTCGCCGAGGCCGACCTTGGCAAGCACCGCTGTGACGCGTTCCGACCGTTCGGCGAGCGACAGATCGTAATGCAGGTACAGCGGAAGACCGACCTGCTGCGCCACGGTCATCACCGGATTCAACGCGGCGGACGGATTCTGGAACACCATGCCCACGTACCGTCCGCGCAGGTCGGCGACCGCTGCATCCGACGCGCCGACAATCTGCGTACCACCCAATTCGACGCTGCCCGTCACCTGTGCGGTAGCCGGCAGCAGGCCCATCATGGCGCGGGCGATCATCGATTTGCCGGAACCGGACGAGCCGACCAAGCCGACACGTTCGCCGTCGGCGATGTCCAAATCGACATCATCGACGATCGGCTTGCCGTTGATGGCGATGTTCAGATGACGTATGACGGCGCTCATGCGGCCTCCCTCAACGCGGGATTGGTTAGCGGATCGAGCGCGTCGCGCAACGCGTCGCCGAACAGATTCAACGCGACCACCACCATCGTGACGACCAGGCCGGGCCATAGGACGGCCATGGGATAGATGCTGATGAATTTCACGGACGTGGACAGCGAATGCCCCCAACTGGGCACGCCGGCTCCGACGCCGACGCCCAGATACGTGAGTCCCGCCTCCGCCAGCAGCGAGGTGCCGGCGCTCATGGACAACTGCACGCACAATACCGGCAGCGTGTTCGGCACGATATGCGTGAAGAACACGCGGACGGAGCTTGCCCCCGACCATAATGCCGATTCGACGTATGCCGAATGTGCGGCGAGCAGTGCGGAGGGCCGTAGGATGCGTGCCAGGTTCAGCCCGTACGCGCAACCGCAGGCAGCCACGACCACTGCTGCGGACGCGCCGAACGGCACAGTGAGGATCAACGCGATCAGTACCGTCGGAATGGAGATCAGCGCGTCGACCACCACCACCGACGTGGACGCGAGCGCACCGGAACGCGATACCATGGCTGCCACCAACAGCAGTCCAATCGCGGCCGCGACGACGACGGTGAGCACGGCGATCATGAGATTCGTGCGGGAGCCGGCCATCAGCCAGCTCAGCACGTCCGCGCCGGTGCCGTCGGTACCCAACGGGTGCGCTGCGGACGGGGAGGCCCACGCGTTGAATCCGTTGGTGTCGAGCAGCGAATACGGCGTCCATACGAGGGACAGGGCGGATACGAGCAGCCATGCTCCGATGACGATCAGCGCGTATTTGCCGCCGGCCTTGGCCCAGATGGTCGAAAGCACGGTTTTCATGGTGGCAGTGGATGTCACGTCGATGACGGATCGCATGGGTCTCGACGTAGTTTGCGCGGACGACACCGGTTGCGAGGATGGTGCGGGTTTCGATGCGTTCATGCTTCCGCCTTTCCCGAAACGACGCCGGAATGTTTCAACCGCGGGTCGAGCGCGCGGTGCGTCAGATCGACCACGAGACCCAGCAGCAGGAAGAACGCGGCCAGCAGGAACAGTTCGCTTTGCACTGCGATCAGGTCGCGGTTGCCGACGTCGGTGACCAGCATGGCGCCAAGACCCGGCAGGGCGAACAGGTTTTCCACCACCATCACGCCGGTGATCATTTGCGCGAAGGTCAGGCCGACCACCGACACCAGTTGCGCAGTGGCCAGACGCAACGCCACGCGCAATACCGCCTGTTTGCGGGTCATGCCGCAGGCCATGGCCATGTCCACCGCCTGCGATGAGGCCATATCCCCCACTGCGGCACGCGTGTAGCGCATGATGGACGCGCCAGCTGTGATGCCGGTGGTGAGCGCCGGCAGCAGCAGACAGGACAGGGCCTTTCCCGGCGTGGCCCAGCCGGTGTCGGGGAAGCCTTGCGCGGGCAGCAATCCCAACAGTCCCGTGCCACGGGAGAACAGCAGGATCAGCAGTAGGCCGCCCCACAATGCGGGCACCGCGCCGCCCACGATCGCAATGCCGTGGAACAGGCCGCGCAGCCGCGGATTGCGTGTCAGGACGGCCGCGCAGCCAAGCGGCAGGCCGATCGCCAGCGCGATCAGCAGGCTCAGCACAATCAGAGGGAACGTTACGGCGGCGCGCATGGCGATCTGCCGCGCGACCGGCCGTCCGCCGACTGCGGACACGCCGAGGTCGCCATGCAGCATGCCCGCCATCCAATCGCCATATTGTGCGACGAGCGGCCTGTCCAAGCCGAATTCGGCGCGCAGCGACGCAATGCGTTCGGGGGTGGCGTTCGTGCCGGCGATGACCGCGGCGACGTCTCCCGGCAATACGCGCAGCATCACGAACACCAGCGCGGACAGGCCCACTAAAGCCGCTACGAACAGCGCCAGCCGCTTTCCCACGAATCGCATGGAAATACCGTTCCCTTACTTATTCTTGGAGATCCGCCACAATGGCAGCACCGTCTGGCTGAGCTTGTTGGGGAATCCCTTGACACTCGTGTTGTACGCCACCG
>OGPJ01002988.1_pt1 | contig 10380 bp, 8 predicted proteins | sample 1552831 | NCBI WGS metagenome assembly OGPJ01 (sample SAMEA2579914, study PRJEB22360) | human gut metagenome | biome: human gut; feature: human-associated habitat; material: faeces | place: Denmark | collected 2008/2010
ACATCAGATCATACAGGAATATCCTTCCGCCTACAAAGCAGGACTGCAGGGGCCTGACTTTTTGTTCTTCTACCGTCCGTTTCTTCCCTGCCACGTCAATACATTGGGACATGCCCAGCATAAACAGCCCTTTCTTCCCTTCCTGGAAACCGTTCGTTCCTCCATCCGGAAAAAAGGACGTCATTGTCCGGAGTATGCCTATCTCCTTGGATTCATCTGTCATTTTATGCTTGACAGCGAAGCACATACGTACGTCAATGAAAAGGCAAAAGAAAAGGGATTTAACCACCTTGTCATGGAAATAGAATTTGACCGCTATCTGATGAAAAAAGATGGCATCCAGCCATTTTTATACCCTCTCTGGCGCCACATCCGCTGGGATAATCAGACGCTTCAGGCTGTCTATGGAGTTTACCGCCATTTTGACCTGACACCACGCGACGTCAAAAAATCGTTACAGTCTATGGCGTTTTACAAATGGCTCGTAACGACCGGCAAGACCTTGCGCCGTCTCATCCTGCGTTCCCTTATGCTCCTCTCCCTGCACTACCGCAAACTCGAAGGACATATGATGGATCTCATTCCAAAAGCCTCCGCCAAGGAGACAAATCCGGTTCTTTCCAAAATTTACCAAAGCACACTTGCTCCCTGCAGAGACATTATCATTGATTTTGACAAAACATTTTTGAACGGAAAACCATTGAATCCCCGTTTTCAAACAACCTTTCAAAAACGGGAGTGACTGGCTTTATCCGCGATTGTCTTAATCCTCACTACCATCTCTTCAATGAATTCTTTATATGATTTTTCAGCACATATTGTCTGCGTATGCGTTCCTCCGGCTGTATGTCAACGAAATACAAAAATACCACAAAGACCCATTCCAGCGGTTTCATCAAAAAATATACCACATCTGCCCGCAGTGGCGTTGTAATATGTCTGGAAACCGGATATCCATACCTGTCATAAAAGTTTCTTATCGCCTTGTGAATTTTGGGAGATTTTTCCTGTATCCATTCTTCAAACGCATTGGCTATACACAATTGGCGGTTTACCACGATCGTCTGTCCTCTTCTCGTTCCATACCGGAGCGGCTTCACGATCTTTTTATGACCGCCTGCTGCCACCGTACACAGATAATGCCCACTCGACTCCATCGGAGGAGGCGGTATCTGCTGTGAAAATGTCCAGTCGGCTGTATCCGTAAAGGCTTTAATCGGCGCATCTGCCCCTTGCCCAGCCAAAATAAACAAGATTTCAAATACAGCAATGATAAAAAAGAAGCAGGCAAATACAAGCACAGGATAGCGCTCAAAACATCTTATCCTGCAATACAGCCATGCCATTTTTGTACTCTCCGCATTTTTTCGTCTCGACTGATAAAGTTTTATCTGCTCCCTCATATGATTTTTCACTGCCGAAACAGAAAGCACAAAAAGGTTGAATTGATACAGATATAAAAACATATTGACAAATCCATCACTGTGACTCTTCATCTGGTTTCCGATCTGAATCGCAAAAGCAATAGAAATAACATTAAATATCACTACAAAAGCAATTAAAAACGCGGCAAAAAGCGGTGGCTGCCGGTCTGCCTGCACACTATACAAAATGAGCAGTGCAATAAGTCCCAATATAACCGGAACTACTACCGTCCAGCCATATTGCGACGAGATACTATAATGTGTTTCATAGACATAAACGGCTTCCTTCCAGTCCCCCGACGGCTGAAAACCGGCTTCGTATAAAAAGTAATACAAAAAACCTCCGATCCAGATCGTCAGCCACGCAATAATTCTCTTATATTTTGGCTTTTTTGCAAAGAAATTGTAAATGTTCCAGATAGTAAGCACTCCCGGAATTACTCCTATAACAATCCAAAAAAGGATTAGATACATCGTGTCTTGTATACTATAGTACAATAAAATCCCCTCTTTCTCTATCCGATTCATAATGTCCCCTTACTCACTAAGTATAGCACAACAGCCTCACGACAACAACTGTTGTTTCCGGCTGATAATCGCCTCATAAAATTCCGGATATTTCTTTTTCAGATTGATCGGACGTCCGTCCGGGTCCACAAAGCAGTGTTCGGAATGCGCCACGCACACGCAGGTGCCGTCTGCTTTTTCCATCTCATACAAAAGTTTTAACCGCACTCCTTTACACTCTTCCACCGAGATAACAATCCGTATTTCATCGGCAAATGTAGTCGTATTTTTATACTTACAGCTGACTTCTGTCACCGGTGAGATCACTCCGATTTCTTCCAGTTTGTCATAATCCCAGCCAATCTGCTTCAGGAAATCCACCCGTGCTTCTTCCATCCAGCGGATGTAATTAGAATGATGGGTAATTCCCATTTTGTCTGTTTCATAATATTGAACCGTGTGGTTGTAACCCTTATGTAAATCCATTTTATGCCTCCAAATAATTTATTACATCCAAGAGTGTAGCAAGCACCACTTCTGAACGTTCCCGCATTTCCTCATTGGCCGGAAGAAGATCCGGAACCATGATGGTACGAAGCCCGCCACTTTGCGACGCGCGGATGCCATTGTAAGAATCCTCGATACCAAAAGCACGCTCCGGCTTTACTCCCAGTTCATCACAGGCTTTCAGAAAAATATCCGGCGCCGGTTTGCTTCGCTCTACCATATCACCACAGATCACAACATCAAAATAGGGAAGGATCTTTGCATCTCTTAACTGGCTCATCACCGTCTCTTTTCTTGTAGAGGATGCCAATGCAATTTTCTTTCCTTTGTCTTTTAAATACGTAAGCAGCTCTACGACTCCCGGTTTCATCGGAAGTCTTCCACCGTCGTATTTTTCGTGATACATTGTCGATGCCTCTTTGGCATACGTATCATAAGGGAACTCTTCCCCATATATCTCCTGCATGATTTCCTTCGTCCGCACTTTCGTTGTGCCGGTGCACATAAGAAGGGACTCTTCCATATTTTCAATGTTATATTTTTCCGCAAGTTCCAGCCAGCAGTCGATCGTCGCCCGCTCCGAATCAAAGATCACACCATCCATATCAAACACAACGGCATCATACGAAAAATCAAACATTGTCACACTGCAGTTTTTTACACCATAGGCCGCATATTCTTCATTTGTCATATCTCCAAAATACGAACGGATCACACGCGATATGCCATTGTGCGCCACCAGAATATAATTTTTATCTGTTGCCTTTAATTCATCGAGCAGATTGTAAATGCGCTGCGCCAGTTGAAACATCGATTCGCCTTTTCCGTAGCGCGTTAAAAATTCTTTTTTCGCCTCATGAAACTCTTTGGAATTTCGCGGAGAAGCCCCTTCCCACACACCAAAGTTCTGCTCTACTAACCTCGGTTCAACCTGTAATGGGATTCCGGTCATTTCTGCGATATGCTGTGCCGTCTGTTTTGCGCGCAAAAGAGGCGAACACAGGATAAGATCCGCAGAAATCCCACTCTCCACAATATTTTTTCCGGTTTCCTCCGCCTGCTTATGTCCTTTTTCCGTCAACGGCACATCGGTCTGACCGCAGATCTGGTCGGTAACATTCCACTCACTCTCTCCATGACGAACAAAATAAATTTTTCCCATAACGTTTCCTTTCTTTTTATAACACCGCAAGAATCATTGTGCCTGCCACGATACACAGCAATCCGAGAACTGCCTTTTTGGTAAGTTTCTCGTGAAATACGATCCACGAGAAGGCAATCGTTACCAATATGCTCAATTTATCAATCGGCACAACCACACTCGCCGGTCCTTCCTGCAATGCCCGGTAATAGCACATCCACGAAGCACCGGTAGCAAGCCCCGACAGCAGTATAAACAGCAGTTCTTTTCTTTCTATCTGTTTAACTAATTTTCGTTTTCCGGTCGCAAATACCATCATCCATGCCATCAAAAGTACCACGGTTGTACGGATTGCCGTTCCCAGATTGGAATCTATATTTTCAATTCCTATTTTTCCGAGAATTGCCGTAAGACTTGCAAATACCGCCGAAAGAACCGCATAAATAAACCAGTCCTTTTTCTCTGTTTTCGCTTCCGTCGTTTCCTTTTTCGTGATCATAAGCATGGTTCCCAGACCGATCAAAACAATGGATATCACTTTTCCAACCGTCATTCCCTCATGCAGAAAGATGAGTGCCAGTAAAATAGTCAGCACCGTACTCGATTTATCGATTGGCACCACTTTATTGACATTTCCCTTTTGCAATGCGTGAAAATAACACAGCCAGGAAGCCCCGGTGGCAAGTCCCGATAACACCAGAAACAGAAATGTCTTACCGCTGATCTGCGTAATCTGTCCTCCGGTTCCGGTAATCAATACCATCAGCCAGGAAAAGACAAGTACCATGATCGTTCGAATCGCTGTCCCGACATCGGAATCCGTTTTCTTAATTCCGCACTTTGCTAAAATTGCCGTTATTCCGGCCAAAAACGACGAACCTATGGCATATAACATCCACATTTTTAGCACCTCGCTTTTTTATTATGTGCTCATTATATCATCCAAACAGGAATGATATAATTCTCTCTATCAATCGCCGACAATTCCGGTTTCATGCAAACGACAGCTCCTTTTGACCGTTTTGCCGATGATTTATCAAGTAATTTAAACACTTTGATAAGTTCTGATCCCGGATTGGCTGATTTCTTAATCTCAATGGGATTGAGCACGCCATCATGTTCCAAAATAATATCAATTTCTCTTGCATCCTTATCTCGGTAATAATACATATATGGGTCTTTTCCACAATTAAGATAAGTTTTTCTAATTTCTGCAACCACATAATTTTCAAGGATTGCCCCATTCATTGCTCCACTTTGTAACGTCTCCGCGCTGCTCCATTTTGTCAGATAACATACCAGCCCTGTATCATAAAAATACAATTTAGGAGTCTTTACCAGTCGTTTCAACATATTATTTGAGTACGGATGCAAGTAAAAAATAAGTCCCAATGTTTCCAGTACACCCAGCCAGTTTTTCGCCTGTTTCTGATTGATATCTGCATCTCTGGCAATTTCCGCAATATTCAGGATCTGCCCGCATCTTGCGGCAACCGCTGTAATAAAATGCAGAAATGTAAGAGAATCTATCGCATCTGACACTTCTCTTACATCCCGTTCAATATATGTTGTCAGATAACTGCTGTAAAAGATCCGGCTGTTACTGTTTTTTTCACTGACGATAGCCGGCATAGAACCTCGGAAAATCCAGTCAAATATTACACCGGTATCTGCCGCTGTTCTTTCTTTCCGTCTTGCAGACAGTTTTTCTATATCCAGAGTAAAGGGCTGCATCTCTCCACCACAAATCTCTGCCTGAGACAACGAGGTAAGTGATAACACGGCAACTCTGCCTGCCAGAGATTCCTGAATCCCGCTCATCAGTTTAAACACCTGCGAACCGGTAAGCCAAAAATCCCCCGCATTATGATATTTATCAACATGTATTTTTATATAAACAAATAATTCCGGAGCATACTGAACCCGTCGATCAATATCGGCGGTTTATGCAGCTGTAAAAACATTTCCGGATCCGTCTTTGCCAGATTTCTCTCATTCAGGTCATCTAACGATACGTAATTTCTGTCTGTTCCTTCCATCAACTTTTGCAGCATCGTAGTTTTTCCTACCTGCCTTGGCCCTGTCACCAGCACAACCGGATATTCCTTGGTAACTTCTAAAACAACTTTTTCCAGATTTCTTGCTATATATCTCACGCTGATCACCTCGGCTATTTTTTACTTCAATTACATTTTAGCCGACTTTTCTCAAAAAATCAACCCCTGTCCGCCTTTCTGTTATTACTTTTTTAAAAACTTTTTATAGGTAAAATCAATGGCAAATGCCCCAAGAGGAGCCGTAAGCACGATAGCAAGAACCGAGACCGCCAGAACGGATTCTCCACACGCAAATCCCAGCGCGAGCGGGATTCCACCGATTGCCGCCTGAACTGTCGCTTTCGGTGTGTACGCCAGCATGGTAAACATCCTTTCTTTTCCCTTAATCTCGGTTCCAAGCAGACACACCAATACTCCGAACATCCGAAATACCAAAGCACCGGCGATAACGATAAGTGCTTTTATTCCTACTTTTCCGATATAGCCAATATTAACCGTCGCACCTACTAATACAAATAAGAACACCTCGGCAGCCACCCATAATTTCCCATATTTTGCAGAAAGTCTTTTTGCAACAACTTCTCTTTTTCTCTGCAAACCAATTCCGATAAACATAACCGCGATCAGCGCAGAAAATGTGATCGGTGTCGCAAGATAATCTTCCAGCACCACCAGCAGAAAGGATATACTGAGAATAATAAGCACTTTCGAAGTATCCCGCATATGTATTTTCTGAAAAAAATAAGCCAGTAATACACCGATTCCAAGCCCAATTGCAATTCCTAAAAGGATCGACACCGGGATATTGATAAAGCGGATGGCAGAAGCCCCCGTCCCCTGCATCATTCCGGTAAATGTCGAAAATAATACGATGACATAGACATCATCGACCGAAGCCCCTGCCAAGATCAGCTGCGGTATCCCTTCTTTCACACCATAGCCTTCATCCATAAGTTTTACCATTCTCGGCACGACGACCGCCGGGGAAACCGCTGCAAGAACAGCCCCCATAACTGCTGCCTCCAATATCGATAAGCCCATCAGTTTCGGAGCCAGAAGTAACATTCCGAACAATTCAAAACTCGCCGGCACAAAACACATAAGAACCGCCGGTCTTCCTATCTTTTTCAGACCTGACAGATCAAGCCCAAGTCCTGCTCTTGTCAATATGATGATCAGTGCTATCTTTCGCAGTTCCGCGGATATTCCAAGAATACTTGGATCCAGCAGATCCAATACATACGGTCCCAGAACAATTCCCGTCGCCAGCATCCCTAACAATCCGGGAAGTTTCATTTTCCGGCAGAGCCATCCCATCGACATTCCCACCAACAGAATCAACGCAATACTTAATAACATATCATTTCCTCCTTTAACCGCAGAAAAAGCTGACACCTTCTGCGGTTAATTAAATCGCAGAAGTCATCAGCTTTTATAAGCGGTTTAAGCATCTAGCTGCTTTGGGAGAACTTCATTCCCTTGTTTTGTAAAATACTATAGCATATCCAATCCGGCCTGTCAAGGACAAGTCAGTTTGCGTTCGTAATATCCAAATCCTTGACGACGGCATCATTTGTGACACTCGCTTCCTCATCCTCGTCCATTATCACATTGGAGTTATATACCTTCATAGTATACTCGCCCGGTTCGAGATAAAACACATAATTTCCCTCGTCATCGACAGTACACGATGCCAGATAATAGCCATCTTCTTTTCGACGCAAATCAATCCATGTGTTGCGGTCTGCACTTTCTCCATTAATTTTACAGTTTCCTGTCAGCTTATACACGTTCATATTCATGACAATCTCGTCGCTGTCCTCTTTTACCGTAATCGTCTTACCCTGCACACTTGGCATACCTTCGTAAGTTTCAAATTGGTATGTCCCCAGAGGCAGCGCCACAGCTATTGAAAAATCTACGGAGTCTTCGTCCCCATACAGATTATACTGTTGACTGCTTTCCTGGTTTATCAACGTGACTTGCTGTGTAAGAGGAATCAGCTGCTTCTGCGCATCGTACATTTTTATCTTTTTGTATTTCACTGGCATCGTTAAATCCTGTACAACATCGGAATCCGTAACCGTAACCTCTGCGATCTTATTTTCGCCGTAGTAAAACTGATAGGTACCCGGTAAAGCAGAAAAACTGTAGCCGGATGTCCCCTCACTCCATCTTGTCAGTGAAAATTTTTTATACACCGTATCCTCTTTCTTGACCACAATATCGTAGTTATATACACTTTTCGGGATCCGGACCCCTTTCATATCAAGCAGTTCGCCTTTGCATGTATAGCTAACATAATCTTTTTCCATGTCACCAAGCGTTACTTCAATGGTATCGATAACCGTTCCGTCTTTTTGCACTTTATAAGTACCCGGTTTGAGATAAACCTTGTAGCTTCCATTTGCTGCGAATGGCTCCTCATACACTTCGGGATCCTCTGTATTTACAAATTTATAATATCCGGAACCTTTTCCGAAAACCATTCCGAGTTCCATCGTAATATCGTGAGTTTCACTCTTCGTTACTGTTATCGTTTCGATCAGCGTGTTATAGGATGTCACGTTATAGGTTCCCTTTTCCAAATAAGCCCAATACCTAGTCTCTGTGCCACTATAATCGCTACCACTGGTAATTGTTTTTTGCTCCTCTGATTGAAAGTGAATTCCCGGAACATCTGTCGACTGAGCAGCGCCCTCCCGGGTCACTTTTCCCGCAATCTTATAAAGCGGAAGTGACTCATTCCACTGTAAATCCTTGTCTTCTACCGTAAACGGTTTTCCCAGTTCAAATTGATAAGTTCCTTTAATCAACTCCTTGGAGAAATATCCCTCTGAATCGGTCTTAACTGTTTCCTGTGATCCACCTTCCTGCTCCAGCATTATGCTTACATCTGAAATCGGAACCCCATCTGCCGTTGTCAGTTTTCCGGATACCTGATACGTTCTTTGTCTTTGCACCAGTTTATATTCCTGCGTAAGTTCCTTCCCGTCCACCGTCACGACAATATCAAACGTATAATATCCCGGATCCTCTTTATTTTCATAAAAAGATTCCTCATGCCATACCACATTTCGTATCTCATTGTCCTTATAGTAGGCATTATTATAAACCGTACGATAAATCTTCAGCTCTTCCGAAAGGTTTCCAAAAATATCTTTTAACGATTTTCCTTTTTCCAATTTCGGCTCATAGACGAAACACCATTCATTGGATACCATATCACCGGTTACTTCACCTTTTGTTGAGGTAAACGCATCTACATCAAAATAACGATCTGATTTTTTGTAGCCATAAAAATACCCGGAACCAATTTCCAAATTCCCTTTTTTAAAAGATTGATTTGTAAAGAATGCATACCCTTGATTCCACCTCCGTATCTCCACGTCTATCTTAACCTTTTCTTCCTCATAAACACCAACGATCGAAACTTTCTTCGCCTCTGCAATCTTCGATATGTCAATTTCTTTATCTTTAAAATAATAAGTTTCACCACCATAAGCTACATTTCGTTCCAACTCATAGATCTTGTCATCCGCCTGCAGCGATAATAACGTCAGACCATTGCTCAAATCGCCGGGGTTGTTCGGATACTTCGGCACGCCAAGCCTCATCTTAACCGTTTCCGTATATTCTTTGCCGTCCTGCTCCACCGTCAGCGCAAACGAATAATAAGGATCTTCTCCCTCTTCCTCATTCCAGACAATATCCGAAATCCTTTTCACTTCCGCCTTTTTTCCATAACAATACACCGTGAAGGTACATTTTGAAACATCCGGTACAACCTCCTTTAATGACGCTGCCCCTTCCTGATTTACATAAATATTAGTATACGCCAAAGAATAGGAAGTAATCTCTTTGTCAAATGTAACAGAACTGATTACAAATAGCTCCGACTCCGCATAAAGTCCCTCAAAATGGTTCTCCGGTTTTATCGTCGGTTCCGTTGTCTGAGACGGATCGCTCGTTGGTTCAGCTGTCGGTTCTACCGATGGCAGCAGGGTCTCAGAAGGATTCGCAGTTTGGGTTGCCACTGGCGGAACCGGCTGCTGTGAAGCGGTCGGTGTCGGTTCTACCGATGGCGACGGTGTCTGAGGCGACGAAGCCGTTGGCTCAGAAGGAGTCACGCCCGGGGTTATCACTGGCGGAACCGGCTGCTGTGATACCGTCGGTGCCTGACTTAGTACCTGTGTTGGTTCTGCCGTTGTCTTTCCATTATTCGGATTTTCGTTATCAGCTGTCGCCGCTTTTTTTACGGTAACTTTGCAAACATATTTTTTCTTTCCAATTTTTGCCTGAACTTTAGCTTTACCAGCCTTTTTCCCCTTAATGATAACACCGGTCTTTTTCTTCTTACTTAATGTAACATTTTTCTTACCGGATGTAATACTCCACTTTACTTTCTTCTTGTTATTTTTCAATTGAATCTTAACAGACTCTCCCACTGCCACCGTTACCGCTTTCTTGCTTAGTTTTACCTTCTTTTTTGCTGCAAAAGCACTCTGTGGGATCACAGAAACTGCCATGACAAAAACAAGCAAAAGGGCAAACCCTTTTTTTATCTTCTTCATACTATATACCTCCATTTTTTCATTCTAAATTTTTAATAATTTTAGATATATTTTATACGAGGTTTGCTTTTATGTCAAGAAAATAAAAGGGGTTGCCAGGATAACTTTTCACTTCTTTCATGACTTGCATCTACTTCCAATATTCTAATAGTTTTTCGTCAATAACTGCT
>OGPJ01002992.1_pt1 | contig 10372 bp, 9 predicted proteins | sample 1552831 | NCBI WGS metagenome assembly OGPJ01 (sample SAMEA2579914, study PRJEB22360) | human gut metagenome | biome: human gut; feature: human-associated habitat; material: faeces | place: Denmark | collected 2008/2010
ATGATGCAAGCAGTGCAGCCAGTACTCTGAAGAAACGGGAGAAAAGTCTGAGCGCAGCAAAAGAGGCGTTGAATGCATTGACAGATCCGACAGAAAGCTACACTGCGGCAGCAAACGCACTGGAGAGTGCGAAGAGCACACTGGCAGATGCACAGGCTGCACTGGATGCCTTTAAACAGGACAATAACTGCTACACCATTGAGGATGTAGAAGGCAATACAGTAACAGATCCTCAGGGAATCCTTTACATAACAGCAAACTCCGCTTCCGGTTCCAAATATTACGAACTGCTCTCCACACAGCAGGATTATGTAGCAGCACGCAGCCAGAACTGGCTTCCAAGCTACTCCGTGATCACAATGACTGCGGATTCCTTCTCCATTGATACCTACCAGATCACTGATGACGGCAAAGCAGAAGCTATTGATGATACCTTTACAATCCAGAAAACAGCCGAGAAATAATAATGAGTAAAAAAGTAGTCCGATATCTTATTTATTTACTATTTGTCTGTGTGTTCGGTGTTTTTGTCTTCAAGCTTAATCAGGTTGAAAAAACAGAACTGGTCGTCCGGACAGGTCAGACATTTGAAAAAGCAGAAGTCACACAAATCCTCGAGGATAACCTCGATTCCAATGGAACTCGTGTCGGTGAGCAGAAAGTGCGTGTAAAAATGCTCACCGGCGCACGAAAAGGAAAAGAACTTGATATCACCAGCAGTTCCGGATATCTCTTTGGTGCCGCCTGCAAAGCCGGAATGAAAGTTATCGTCATGCAGAGTATTGCCGGTGAAACCACAATCGCCAGCGTTTACTCTCAGGATCGTGAGTGGGTTATTTACATCTTTGCCCTTCTTTATCTTCTTGCATTATGCATCATCGGCGGTAAACAGGGGATCAAAGGATGTCTTGGCCTGATCTTTACTTTTTTCTGCGTGATCTTTGTATATCTTCCGCTTGTGTATCTTGGATATTCACCATTCTGGTCAGCAGTATTTATCTGTTTTCTTACCACACTGGTCACTATGTATCTGATCGGCGGACCGACAAAGAAAACCTGTGCAGCTACACTGGGCACCCTGGCAGGTGTTGTTCTTGCCGGTATCTCTGCATGGTGCTTCAGCAAAGCATCCGGCATTTCCGGCTACAATGTATCTGATATTGAAACGCTGATGACTCTGTGGAATACCAACCGTATCCAGGTAGGTGGTCTTCTTTTCTCTGGACTTCTGATTTCATGTCTCGGAGCCGTTATGGATGTCGCCATGTCGATCAGCAGTGCCATTGATGAAATTTACAAACAGAACACCGCCTTAAGCCGAAAGGAACTGTTCAAAGCAGGCATGCGTGTCGGAAGAGACATGATGGGCACAGACAGCAATACTCTGATCCTCGCATTTGCCGGAAGCAGCGTCAGCACACTTCTTCTGGATTATGCCTATGACCTTCCATATCAGCAGATCATCAATTCTAATAACATCGGTATCGCGATCATGCAGGGACTTGCAGGCAGCTTCGGAATCGTGCTTTCTGTCCCGCTGACAGTTCTGATCTGTACAGTTTTGTTTCATAAAAATGAAACTGCTTCGCAGAGATAATTATTTTCCATATTTTATATAAAAAACTCTCTACTTCTACCATTTACACACATACTTATTTGCGTTAGAATAAAGACATCGGGTCAGATATTTTCTGGCCCTTAATTAAACTTTATGTAGAGGGGAAATTGAAAATGAAAGAAAAAGGAAGTAGTTTTTCCGGATCGATCGGCTTCGTTCTGGCTGCTGCCGGAAGTGCCGTAGGTGTTGGAAATATCTGGAGGTTCCCATATCTCTGTGCCAAAGACGGCGGTGGATTATTCCTGCTGGTCTATCTGGTACTGGTACTGACCTTCGGATTTGTATTACTGACAACAGATGTTGCAATCGGTCGAAAAACCAAGAAAAATGCGCTCAGGGCTTTTGAAGCGCTCAATCCGAAATGGAAGTTTCTTGGTAAACTGACATTTCTAGTTCCAGCACTGATCATGACCTATTACTCTGTCATTGGTGGCTGGATCACGAAATACTTTGTTACCTATATTATATCTGATGGAAAAGATGCTGCGACTGATGGATATTTTACAGCTTTCATCACATCAGATATTGCACCGATCGTATTTATGCTGGTCTTTCTTGCACTGACCGCATGGATCGTATATCGCGGTGTAGAAAAAGGAATCGAAAAATTTTCCAAGATCATCATGCCAGGACTGATTCTTCTGATTCTGGTCATCGCGATTTTCTCACTGACACTGACACATACCGATGCAGACGGAACTGTCCGTACCGGTATGGAGGGACTTGCTTTTTATGTAAAGCCAGATTTCAGTGGGCTCACTGTGAAGCGTTTCCTGGAAATTCTTCTGGATGCAATGAGCCAGCTTTTCTTTTCCTTAAGCGTTTCCATGGGAATCATGATCACCTACGGTTCTTATGTAAAAAATGAAGTCAATCTGAACAAAGCAACAAACCAGATTGAAATTTTTGATACCGGCGTTGCTTTCCTTGCAGGAATGATGATCATCCCGGCTGTATTTGTATTTCTTGGCACAGATGGCATGGCTTCCGGACCAAGCCTTATCTTCATTTCATTACCCAAAGTATTTGATGCAATGGGTGTTCTGGGACAACCTGTAGCAATTGCTTTCTTTCTGATGATGGGATTTGCTGCACTTACCTCCTGCGTCTCCGTTATGGAAACTCTGGTTGCCAACTGCATGGAACTTTATCACAAACCACGTAAAAAAATGTGTGGGGCTGTCGGTATCTATTCTCTGATCACAGCTGTAGTAATCTGCCTTGGATATAACAAGCTGTACTTTGAACTGAAACTTCCAAATGGGTCTGTCGGGCAGCTTCTGGATGTCATGGACTATATCAGTAACAGTTTCCTGATGCCGTTTATCTCTCTTCTGACCAGTATTCTGATCGGATGGGTAATTGGTCCGGACTGGATCATAGGCGAAGTAGAACGCAATGGCGAACACTTCAAACGTGCCGGTCTTTATCGCTTTATGATTCGATATGTGGTACCGATCGTTATGCTGATCCTGTTCCTGGTATCTACCGGATTTGCAGATCTGGTCTTCTAATATTGAATGTCCCCAAAATGCTCTGACACTAAATAAAACTCCTCCATACCGGTTGCTTTCTTTAGGGAAACAGCTCGTCTGGAGGAGTTTTTAGTATATATTTTTATACTTATACGGTAATCTTGAACCAGTCTTTTTCTTCGAAATCAACGACGGTACAGTCATTCGCATAGGTGCATTCCGGAAGAATAATCATTGCATGAAGCTCCTCATTATTCAGCGGAAGTGGACAGAGATGCCAGATTGCTGCATTAATCTTGACCATGCATCCCTTCGGTACGATAAATGCTTTGGCAAGTTCCGGAACCGGTACACCGCCGGATGCTGGTGCTACATGAATGATCATATCATCATCCAGTGCTACAATTCCTTCCCATGTCGTTGTATGATATTCCGCTGCTTTGATAATCCTCTCATCTTTGCGAACTGCAATTGGAGAAAATGCAATACTTCCCATACTAGTTCCGGAAATACGATCTGGATAGAACTTATGGATTTCTCCCTGTAATGGATAGCCTTCCGGCTCTGTCATATTGCAGAATGTTCCATATGGAGCAAAATCTGCTGCATTGATCTTAACTGCTTTTACTTCTCTCATTTGAAAAAACCTCCTCTTTTTGATAAAAACCCCATTAAAATTTTGCTAGACTCAGTATACCATAACCGCCTGACAACCTCAAGGAAACCTATATTAATTACTCTGCGCTCTTATAAAAGTCTGCTTCCTGCACGCAGCATACGAAACAGCCGTCTGGCCGCTCCAAGATACAATTCTTCCGCATGATCCAATGCTTCCGGAAGTGTCATGACACCGTTAATAGTCGTAATCATCGACTCTATTCCATATTCAAAAATATCTTCTGCCCCCTTGCCCATACTTCCGACAATTGCCCCCGCCGGTATACCATGTGCCTTGCAGTGTATACCGATGCCCTGCATGACTTTTCCAAATACGGACTGCCAGTCTGTAGCTCCCTCTCCGGTAACTACTACATCTACCCCTTCCAGGCGTCTGTCAAAGTCAAGCAGATCAAGGACTGTTTCAATTCCTGATTTCAATGTGCCATTCAAAAATACCATCAAAGCTGTTCCAAGTCCACCGGCAGCTCCGGCACCTTTTACGTTATCCATATCCATGCCAAATTGCTTTTGGATGATATCACGATAGTTACACATACCTTTTTCCAGTTCATCCTGAATCTCAGGTGTTGCGCCCTTTTGCCGGCCAAATGTATAAGTTGCACCGTCTTTACCACAAAGCGGATTGGTCACATCACACATAACTGTAAATCTGCATTCTTTGATCAGCGGATTCAGTCCGGATATATCAATCTTTTTTATTTTAATGAGATCTCCTCCACAGCCTTTCAGTTCTTCGCCATTTTCATCCAGAAAACGCCCTCCCAGAGCACGGATGCATCCAATTCCACCATCATTGGTAGCAGAACCTCCAATCGCTATGGAAATATCACGAAATCCTCTCTCCAGAGCATCCCGTATCATCTCACCCGTTCCATAAGAAGTTGTATATCTCGGATCCCGTTTCTCATCCGGAACCAGCGGAAGGCCAGATGCCGCAGCCATTTCCATAACTGCCCGTTTTTCATCCAGCATACCATAGCTGCATGTCAATTCTTCCCATAAAGGTCCGTGCACTTTCAAGGGAATTGTTGTTCCTTTGACTGCTGAAAGTACTGCTTCTGTTGTTCCTTCTCCGCCATCTGCTACTTCTATGCTGTCGCAGACACAGTCCGGGAATATCTCCCGGGCTGCCTGTGTAAGTAATTCTGCTGTTTTGGGAGAAGACAAAGTTCCCTTAAATGAATCAGAAGCAAACAAAAATTTCATCTGATGTCTCTCCTTCTTATTTTTATAAGAATGCTATTTTATTTCAGTCTGAATTTCAAGTATACCGGATCGTGGTCGGAGTAAGAATATCCTGTATTGATGTCCTCATAAGAAACGCATTCTATATTATCAGATATAATAAATCCATCCAATGTAACGGTGTAAGTCACTCCCGGCACGTACTCCATATCTGCATTACGAGCACTGTCCCAAAGGTCATTTTTTTCCTGCGCGGTCAGTTGATCTATGCAGAACGCAAAATGTTCCGGAAGTTCTTCTCTCGGGAAAGGGTATGCCCAGGACTCTTTATCTGCAGAGTCATCCTCTGATGCTTTCAGATCATGGTTGAAATCACCACCACAAAGCACATAATTTCCTGCTTCATATTCTTTCTGCATATCCTCAGCCAGCATACGAATCTGTCCTTCGCGAATCGCATCGCTGTTTCCATATGCAGACATATGCAGCTCAAAGATCACAAATTCTTTGCCGTTATCGACCGGAACTCTGGAAATACTGTAGCAGCGGTCCAGATCAAAGAATTTACTGAATGATGTGGATACCGGAAAACGTCTTCTCAAAGAATCCGTCACCGGATATCTGGAAAACAGGGCCAGACCTGATCTGCTCTTACCATGTGGCTGTGTGAATGGATAGAACAAAAATGCCGAATCATAGTTCTGTGCAAATACCGTGTCATAATCTGCCAGACATTCTTTCAAGATTGTGTATTCGTTTACATGATAGCTTCTCGTGGAATTCAAGTCCACTTCCTCAATAAGCACAAAATCCGGATCATAAGAAGCAACAAGCTCCCCTGCCCCCTGAACCGTTTTTAGAACACTGTCTTTGCTCTTCGCCCAGGAAGACTTGCCACCGTCCATAAAGAAGCTGAAATCCGGTGTATATGCGCCAAATCCGATATTATATGTAAGTGCGGAATATTCTTTTTCTGTTGTAAGTTCCGCATCTGCTGCATGGGATTCCACCTCAAGTGGCAGATTGTCCTCAAGCCGATGATAACTTGCAAATAAATAAATGATATATCCGATCAGTGCAAATATGATAACTCCAAGAATGATTCCAATAATTTTAAAAATCTTTTTTGCTGTTTTCATATGCTTTATCCTCTCTTCCTGGTGATCCAGAAAAATGTACAGGTGAATATGATTCCTTTGACAATCGATGTTGCAGAAAGAGCCCACCAGATTCCACTGAGTCCCATAAGGCCCCCAAGGATGATTGCAAGCGGGATTCTCGCACTGGTAAATGTAATACTGATAATACTGCAAAGTTTTGTTCTTCCAAGTCCGGACAATGCCCCGACCGTTGTAAGTTCCACACACATGAATGCCTCACTGAAGCCAATGATGATCAGGTAACCAACTGCTGTTGTAATTGCTTTCGGTTCATGAAAAAAGATCTCTGCGATTGGCCGCGGGAAACAGACAAATGCGAACGTGATCAATATTCCCCAGATACCAACTGTCCATAAAGAGGCTCTGTATCCTTTCTTTACACGATCCATTTTTCCGGCGCCGTAATTCTGCGCAATAAAAGCATTCAGCGCTGCTGCAAAACCATCTGCAGTATTCCAGGAAATCGATTCGATCTGGCCTCCGACTCTCTGTGTTGCAACTGCTTCTGCGCCATATCCCGATACCATTCGTGTCAGAACCATGGAAATCGCACAGTACGCCATTCCCTGAACAGCTGTTGGAATTCCGATTCTGCAGATTCCTCCCAGATATTCGCGTGGAATTCCGGCAAAAAGCTGAATTCCTTTTAATACATTTTCTTTCTTCCGCACGATAATTGCAAGAATCATAATGCTCATAACAATTGCCTGTGCCGTCACTGTCGCAATTGCTGCTCCAGCCACACCAAGCTTCGGAAACGGTCCCGGTCCGAGAATCAGGACCGGATCCAGGATCATATTCGTCACAAGTCCGATCAGATTCGCCAGAAACGGTGTTTTCGAATCTCCCTGCGCCGTATAAAGTCCTGTCAGTGTCAGCGTCATAAAGGAAAACACAATCAATCCACATGCAATTTTGGTATAGGATATGGCCGCTGCATGTGCCTCCGCATCTGCGAGCTGGAAAAATCCTACCATCTGTTTCGTAAACACCAACGACAGAAGAGCATATGCCATCCCCATAAAGGCAGCCAACTGCACCGCTGCCTGCGCAAAACCATGTGCTTTTTCTTTTTCACCACGACCGATACATTGTGCAACCTGTACCTGTCCTCCCATTCGAGCCATGGCAGCCAATCCCTGTGAAAACCAGGTAAACATGCCTCCCACACCAACTCCGGCAACGGCCTTCGAGCCCAACAGCCCAATCCATGCCATATCTGTAATGTTATATAAAGTCCCAAGAAATGACGATGCCATGATTGGAATCGCAAGCTTCGTCAGTGTCCTCAAAATAGGACCTTTTGTTAAATTTCCTTCCATTTATATTCCCCATCCATTTTTATTTGATCCATCCAGTATTTCTATTATACATGGTTTGTCATATGTTTTCATCCTATTTCTAAGATATCACCCATATCTTATGAAACATTATATGCATTATTTTTCTATAGGTAAAAAATCTCACACCACCTTTGACTGTGATGTGAGATCTCTGATCTGTTCTGTATTCTTTTTTATATCTGTCTAACGCTCTTTTTATTTATATTTCACTGCTGTTCCATATGCGATTACTTCAGCTGCTCCTGACATGACCTGTGAAGATCCGTATTTCACACCGATCACGGCATCTGCATCCATTTCTTTGGCTTCATCTACCATACGCTTCGTGGCAATCTGTCTCGCCTCATTCAGCATTTCTGTATAGCCTACGATTTCACCACCAACCAGTGTTTTCATACCTGCCATAAAATCTCTGCCAACATTTTTTGTCTGTACAACAGTTCCTTTTACGATTCCCAGTGGCTCAAAATCCACACCTGGAATATATTCAATACTTAGAAGCTTCATCTTCTTCTCCTCCTTCGATTTCTTTCATTCTTCCTGCAAGTGCTATGAGCGTTCCCACAATGAGCACTATCGGAATTCCCTCCAACAGCAAAAACAATCCTGTCGGAATCGGATCCTGTATGTTTGCCCAGAATATAATTATGATCGTAAGAAGCATAAGCAGTGTCATAACTGCTGCACCTATGATTGCTCCTTTTCTTTTCTTATTGTGGACATCCGTTTTGTTTACGTTCATAAACTTTGCACCTTCTTTCTCCATCTGCTCGATTTCTTCCAGACAGTCCTCTGCATTCAGAGATTCCAGTGACCGGTGTTCCAGGATCAGTCGCTCGCACATATCCTGCATCTTCGAAAGACCTTCTTTACGATGATCCAATTCTTTCAGATGTTGTTCCAAACAGATTTGCAGGCTTTTCTTTTTTTCGAAGAGGGATTTCATCTCTTCTATAGAAATATCCATCTTGCGGAACAGCTTAATTTCCTGAAGCCGTATGACATCCTCCTGATGATATTCCCTGTATCCGTTTTCTGCACGTGCTACATTCAGTAATCCCTGCTCTTCATAAAAACGGATATTTTTTCTTGTGATTCCTACCAGCTCTTCCACCTGTTTGATTTTCATACTGCTACCTCTTACTTTCCTGACAGCCCCGGAAACCATTCACATCGCTGTCTGTATCTGTTTTATACAGCTTCCATAAGGTGGAAGGTCAAGTGTTTTTTGAAAATTTCTGTTTTTTAGTTCATTCACGTATTCTGTCACCTGCTGTGCATCATAAATCACTTCTTATTATAGTAATAATGGATGCAAGCAGAAGAAACATTGGATAAAAAAGCTTCGGTATGATCTGAAAAGCAGAAAGTTCTCCCCCCAACTCATTGACTGCAGAAATTGCCACAAGCATCTGTGCACCATATGGAATGATTCCCTGAAAGATACAGGAAAAAGTATCCAGTAAGGAGGCTGTCTTTTGGGGTGTGATTCCATACTCCTGTGCCATCTCTTTGGCGATCGGATTTGCCATGACGATAGCTACCGTATTATTTGCAGTCGCAATATCCATGGTACCGACAAGGAGTCCCATGCCAAGCTGGCCACCCTTCTTTCCGCGGAAAATTTTATGAATCCAGTTAAGAAGTGCATCAAACCCACCGTATTCACGAATCAGGGCACACATCGCTGCCACCAGAATCGCAACCATACAGGTTTCAAACATTCCTGATACACCTGCCCCCATATTGGTCAGAAGTTCCATCGGAGTGATATGCCCTCCTGCAAGCATGATGATTGCTCCGGAAACAATTCCAGTAAGAAGCACTACAAAAACATTGATTCCGATAATTCCGCCAATCAGCACCAATACATACGGTAACACCTGAAGTAAATGATAATCCTGACTGATATGTCCCTGAATCTCCGTCTGAAACGACAGAACCAGGATTATGACCAGAGTTGCAACAGCCGCCGGAAATGCAATCCAGAAGTTTTCTCTGAACTTATCTTTCATCTCACAGCCCTGTCCATTGCATGCCGCAATCGTCGTATCCGAAATGAAAGAAAGATTATCTCCAAACATTGCTCCACCCATAACCGATGCAACACAAAATGCAAGATCAAAACCTGATGCACTGGAAACAGCTGCCGCGATAGGTACCAGAAGTGTTATCGTTCCAACAGAAGTCCCCATCGCTACAGAGACAAAACAGGCAACCACAAATAAAACTGCTACAGAAAATCTTGCCGGTATCAGTGTCAGCATAAAATATGCTACACTTTCTGCACTATTTCTTCCAACCACACCAACAAAGGATCCTGCTGCCAGGAAGATTAAAAGCATTGTAATGATGTTTTTGTCCCCAACACCATGTGCCATGATTTCCAGTTTCCTGTCAAAATTTACTGCTCTGTTCTGCAAACAGGCAACCAGAATCGCAGTAAGAAATGCAACCACGATCGGTACATTATAAAATCCCATCGGAATCTTCATTATATATTCAAATAAAATTCCCAGACCAAGGTACAGTATGAGAAATACACCAATTGGCAGAAGAGCGATGACATTTCCTTTTTCTTTTTTCATTATACAAACCTCATCCTTTTCATAATATAGGAAAATATTGCAGAGTAACTTTCTGTTATTGAACATTTCCTATAAAGTAAAATATGGGAAGGCTAAGCTTCCCATGTAAAAATCTTTATCTCTGTAATTATAATAGGTTATTTCTCTGATTCTGTCAATCCCAGACAGCAGTAGGCTTTCCCTGTTCCGTACACTGCGTGCCAAAACAGAGATCCCGGCTCTTTTTCTCTCTGCCAAATTCCCACCCTGTCTGTTATAATCGAAACATGGGTGCTACCATAACAGTAGGCGGTTAGTCCTTCAACAGAGGGACTGTGGTCTA
>OGPJ01003004.1_pt1 | contig 10340 bp, 7 predicted proteins | sample 1552831 | NCBI WGS metagenome assembly OGPJ01 (sample SAMEA2579914, study PRJEB22360) | human gut metagenome | biome: human gut; feature: human-associated habitat; material: faeces | place: Denmark | collected 2008/2010
TTCCATCTTCACGCTACCCCCGGCAACGACGACGCTATCCGCGCGGTCAAACTCATCGCCTCCAAGATGGCTGACGCCGTACTGGAAGGCCGTCAGACAGGACTTGAACTTCTTATCGGCATGGGAACCTATCCGGAGATTCCTGGTACCCCATATTTATAGAAAATTTTTGTAACCCTGTTACCGCAAAAAACAGCGCCACAGAAAATCGTAACACGATTCTGCGGTGCTGTCTTCATCTTATATATTTTCTCCCCCTGTCAGAATCAGCCTACCTGATATACATCCGCAGACTGAAGTCCGAAACTTAATGCCTCCTCATGGCTTCCACAATAAATATCTACATGTCCGTAAGGAGTTCCAAGATCCTCTACTGTATATACATTACCATTGATCAGAAGTTTGGTTCCAAAAGGTACTCCTGCCATTGCAACTGTACGTCCTGCTGTCGGAACCGTACCACTGGCTGTAAGATTACCTGCTGTACCACAACACTGTGCACAGTTACAATATGCAGTCAGTGTAAAGTTTCCAAGGTAAGTTCCCTGACTGGAAGAACCGGAATCTGAAGATGTATCGGTTGTATCTGAAGATGTATCTTCGGATGATGTGTCCTCAGAACTCTCATCAGAATAATCTGAAGAACTTCCAGACTGTACATCGTCTTCCTCATCTTCTTCCTCTACAACAACCTCAGAACTTGTAGAGCTGCTGGAAGATTCTGTAGTATCCTCATCCGGGTCATATCCGTAATCGTAATCATCCGCTGCTGTATCCTCAGAACCGGAACTGCTGTCTGCATCGCTCTCTTCTGTATCCTGTGCGGCTTCCGCCTCAGCTGCTGCTTCTGCCTCTGCCTGTCTCTTCGCCTCTGCTGCAGCTTCCGCCTGTCTTTTCTCTTCGGCTGCTTTCTCAGCTTCTGCCTGTCTCTGGATCTCGAAGAGTTCTGCCTCCGCTCTCTTCTGTCTCTCATACTGCTCGGCATCTGCCTTCTGCTGTGCTGCGTATTTATTCGCTTCTGCGGTCTTCTTGACCTCAGCTTCCAGAGCTTTCTCCTTGATGGATACTTCTCTTTCCTTTAATTCCAGTTCCTTCTCCTGACGGGCCAGGTTCGCGTTCGCTGTGGTGATCTCCACGGTCTTACGCTGTTCCTCCTCCTGGATCTTATATGCTGCGTCGGCTTCTGCCTTCTTGATATCAGATTCTTTCTTCAGTTCAGCCTTCTTGATCGCCAGTTCGGTCTGCTTCTGGGCGATCTCGGTCTCTGCGATAACCTGTGCATCATTGGCATCCTTCTGCGCCTGTGCTCTGGCGATGGCCACATCTCTGTCTGCCTGTGCCTTTGCTACGGAAGCGTCCTTCTGGATCTGGGACATGTTATCCTGTCCTAAAGCAGTGATCAGGTTGTTCTCATCCTCGATCTTCTGGATGTTGCAGGACTCGATCCAGATACCCAGGGCATTCATATCCTTCTGCGCCTTCGCCTGAACCTCGTCACCGAAGGTCTTACGATCATTACACAGCTCCTTCAGGCACTGGGTACCGATGATCTCACGCATGTTACCCTGTAAGGAATCGGTCAGCGCATCGCGGATCTGATCTTCGTTCATGTTCAGGAAGTTCTTCATGGCTGCGTTAGCCATCTCGGTGGTGATCCTCTTATTAGAATCGGCACCTGCCACTACTTCCCCTTTGGCATTCACGGTAACATCTCTCTGGGTCAGGACTCTGACCTTAGCCACGGCGTCAATATCTACACCGATGAAATCCTTGGTGGGGATATAGCCATTGGTCTTGATGTCGATACTGATCTGCTTCAGGATCAGTTCATCCTTTTTCTCCAGGAAGGGGATCTTGATGCCGGCACGTCCGATCAGGACCTTGGGCTCTCTCTTGATACCGGAGATGATGTAGGCTTTGTTCGGTGATGCCTTCACATAACCGGATGCCAGGATGGCCAGAATGGCAATGGCCAATACGACGATTGCGATAATACCAATGTTAATTTCCATATGTACTCCCTCATTCTTTCTGCTTTCGTAATATATGAAAAGCTGCTTGTATGATATGTATTTTACCATACAGGCAGCTTGACGAACAGTGATATCTATTATTTTTTTATCAATTTATTGTATCAAAATGCGCACGATATTCCACGTGTGTTACCGGATCTGAGCCAGGTCATACGGTGTTGCCTGATATACGTAATAATTCAGCCAGTTGCTGTAAAGGTTATTGCAATGGGATCTCCACTGTAACAGTGGTCTCTGCTCCGGATCATCATCCGGATAATAATTATAGGGAACCTGGATCGGCAGTCCCTTGTCCAGGTCTCTGTGATACTCATTGTTCAACGTATAACGGTCATATTCCGGGTGTCCCGCCACGAAGATTTTCTTGCCTTCCTCTGCGATAGCCAGGAATACACCGGCTTTCTCGGATTCCGCCAGGATCGTCAGATCCTTACAGGCATGAATGGCTTCGGAAGGAGTCTCGGTATGGCGGCTGTGCGGTGCCAGGAAAATATCATCAAAGCCACGCACTAACGGTATTTTCCGGTTGGATACTTTATGTTCGTAGACACCAAACAGCTTCTGCGGCAGCTGTCTCTTGTTAATACCATAATAATGGTAGAATCCGGCCTGCGCCGCCCAGCAGATATGCAAGGTGGAAGTCACATGGGTCTCCGCCCAGTCTAAGATCTTACAGGTCTCCTCCCAGTAATCCACCTCTTCAAAGGTGATATCTTCCACCGGTGCTCCGGTGACGATCAGTCCATCGAAGGTGCGGTCTTTGATCTCATCAAAGGTGGTGTAGAATTTATTGAGATGGCTTGCAGGGGTATTCAATGACACATGGGTCTTGGTATTCATGAAGGTCACATCCACCTGCAAAGGGGTATTGGACAAGGCACGCAGCAGCTGCAGCTCCGTGTCCTGCTTTACCGGCATATTGTTAAGGATCAATACCTGCAGGGGACGCATATCCTGATGCAGAGCACGGAATTCGTCCATGACGAATATATTTTCGTTCTCCAGTATCTCTTTGGCAGGCAGATCGTTTTGTGTCTTAATAGGCATTTCATTTTCCTCCAGGTCTACTTATTCCTCGTAAGGAATGTTATAAGTCTTCAGGAAATCCTCCTCTGTCAGGATTGGGACCTGAAGTTCCTTCGCTTTTTTATTTTTGGAAGAAGTCGAGGTAATGTTATTGTTGATCAGGCAGGTGGTCTTCCCCGTCACACTGCCGGTGACTTTACCGCCTCTCTCCTCGATGACTTCTTTCAAGTCGTTACGACTGGCATAATGGTTCAGACTTCCGGTTACGACGAAGCTCATACCGGATAATGTCTGTGCATTTTCATCCACCTTAGGTGTCTCAATGGTCAGGAACTGTTTCAGATGTTCGATCTGTTCCAGGTTCTCCGCATCGGACATATACTCCGTAAATGCCCCAGCAAGCACTTCTCCCACACCGGGGATAGCACTTAAGGTCTCTGTGTCTGCTGACTGCATTTTCTCCAGATCATAATCAAAATATCTGCAGAGCACCTTGGCATTGGCCACACCGATCCCCGCGATTCCCAGTCCGTAGATCAGGCGGGGCAGCGTCGTATGGCGCGCAGCTTCAATGCTGTCTATCATATTCTGATAAGACTTCTCTCCGAAGCCCTCCATCTGTGTGATTACTTCCTTATAACGATCCAGCCGGAACAGGTCAGCATATTCGTGGATGAAGCCCTGATCGATCATTTTCTCCAATGTAGCTTCGGAGAGCCCATCGATATTCAGGGCATCACGGCTGACGAATAAGGTGTATGCCTTAATCTCTTTCGCCGGGCATTTCTCATTGGTGCAATACAAGGTCTGTACTTCATTCATCTGACGAATCTCGGTAGGTTGTCCGCAGACAGGGCAGACCTTCGGGATCTCCACGTTGTCACTGCCGGTCAGATTCTCTGCGATCTGGGGGATGATCATATTCGCCTTATAGACTGTAATGTGATCTCCGATCCCCAGTCGAAGGGAACGTAATATGCTGATATTGTGCACCGAGGCACGGCTGACTGTGGTACCCTCCAGCTCTACCGGCTCGAAGATGGCTACCGGATTGATCAGGCCGGTCCGGCTGGCACTCCATTCGATCTCTTTTAAAGTGGTCTCGCGAAGTTCATCCGCCCATTTAAAAGCAATGGAATCTCTGGGGAATTTTGCAGTTCTGCCCAGGGACTGTCCATAGCTGATGCTTTCATAGGTAAGTACCAGTCCGTCGGAGGGAATGTCATAATGCTCGATCTTGTGTTCAAAGTCTTCGATGACTGACAGGATATTTTCCTCGGTCACCGCCACATGTTCTACCACCGCAAATCCCTGCTCCTGTAAAAAGGCAAACTGTGCTTCCTTGGAATCGTGGAAGTCCACATCTTCCGCTTTTACCAGGGTAAACGCATAAAATCTCACGTTGCGTTTTGCCGTGATCTCATTATTCAGCTGTCGAACGGATCCACTACACAGATTTCTGGGATTCTTATATTTTGCCTCTGCATCTGCGATCTCACCGTTGATCTTCTCGAAATCACTGTAAGTGATAACCGCCTCGCCCCGCAGGATCAGTTCCCCGGTATAAGAAATATTTAACGGAAGATTCTTAAAAGTACGAGCGTTATTCGTGATAACTTCCCCGATCTCACCGTTTCCCCGGGTAACCGCTTTTGCAAGTTTTCCTTCACGATAAGTCAACACAATGGTCAATCCGTCCAGTTTCCAGCTTAAAATTGCAGGGTTGCCCTGCAGCCACTCCCGCAGTTCTTCCCGGCTTTTGGTCTTGCCCAGAGACAGCATGGGGCTCTCGTGACGTTCCTTGGGAAGCTCATCCACCGCTTCATAGCCCACATTCACCGTGGGGCTGTTCGCCAGGGTAACACCTGTCTCTTTTTCCAGTTCCACCAGTTCATCATAGAGCTTATCATATTCATAATTGCTCATGATCTCCCGGTCTTTGGCATAATAGCTCTCCGAAGCCGCATTCAGTTGTTCTACCAGATATTTGATCCGGTCTATCTTGGAAGACTGCATATTGTGTTCCTGCCTTTAAAAGATTATTTACGATTTAACATTCCGGTATCTGTCAGAAGCGTTTCCAGTTCTCCCCCTGTGACCTCACGCCACTCTCCTGGCTTCAGATCTCCCAGGCGGATATTCATGACGCGGATCCTTTTTAAGGATCTCACTTTCGCTCCACAGGCTTCGCACATCCGGCGGATCTGTCTGTTGACTCCCTGAGTCAGTATAATCTGGAATGTATATTTTCCTATTTTTTCTATCTTACATTCTCTGGTAGTGATATCAAGATCCTTCAGATAGATGCCTTTTCTCATTATCTCCAAAAAATCGGGTGTTATTTCCCGGTCGATCTTTACAATGTACTCTTTTTCATGGCGGTTTGCTCCCCGCATCATGGCATTGATGAGGTCTCCGTCGTTGGTCAGAAGGATCAGTCCCTCGGAATCTTTGTCCAGGCGTCCGGCATAGGTCAATCTCTCCGGACAGCGGATCATGTCCATGATCTTTTTCTCCGCATATGGATCCCGCTCTGTGCAGACGACGCCCACCGGCTTGTAGAAAGCCAGGACTTTGCAGGTCTGTTTCCCCTGTAAAATCTTTTTTCCCACCTGTACGGTATCCGTCTCTAACACCTGCTGTCCCATTCCTGCGACCTGACCGTTGACTAAGACTTTTCCCTGTTCGATGAGTTTGTCCGCGTCTCTCCTGGAGCATACACCGCACTGTGCCAGATATTTATTCAGCCGCATCCTGCATCCTCTCTGCGGCATCCACCGCCTCGAAATCGCTAAGACTCTTCACCTTGGGAATTCCGTTACCGTTCGCCACGCCGAGTTTTGCTGTCTCGTCCGCGAGTTCATTGTATTTTACCTTGGAATGTGCCGGCACTTTCGTGAAGCGGATCTGAATCTTCTGTCCCCAGCCTCTCATGGTCTGTGCGTATTTCTGTGTCAGTTCATTTTTGCTCTTCCACGCACCGGTGACCCATTTTTCGATCCCCTCGTAATCATACCGGATCTCAATGGCTCGAAATCCACTGTTTAAGGCAAACCGTACCGCATACATGGCTCCCAGCATCTCTCCGGAGACGTTTCGCTGTTTCAGGGAGTCCGGGTTATCGCCGTTACCGTATTCTGTATAGATCCGCCCGTCGGGAAGGATGAAAATACAGCCAAAACCGTATTTTTTCAGTGCATCCTGATAGCTTCCGTCCACGTAAGCCAACAGTTCTCCCGCTGCGGGGCAGTCCTTTGGATCTGCATTTTCCGGATATCTTCCCAATCCCTGCCACTGTGCCATAGTTTCGTCTGTCTCCTTTTCCTGTCCGGTCTGTCGTATTTATCGGATAAAGTTGGTCTTCTGCGCCGGTTCTCTCTCCGGGAAACTCACACCGGCAGCTTTGCCTGCTTCTATACATTTTAACAGCCACGCCATATTATTGCCCAATGTGCGCATGGTCTGCATACCTTCCAGATCCTGTTTTACCTCTTCGGGGGTATTACCGTGTACCTGGTTCCAGTACTGGCTGGATACCACCGGCATGCAGTTAATGGTAAAGTATTTGTTCAACTGATCAAAAGCCGCGGAGGCTCCGCCACGTCTGCAGCTGACAACGCAGGCGCCGGGTTTGCCCTGGAAAAGTGCACTCTTACCATAAAACGCCCGATCTAAGAAAGAAGTGATCATACCGGATGCTGATGCATAATGCACGGGGGATCCGAACACGAATCCATCTGCGGTCTTCGCTTTTTCTACGAATTCATTGACGCCGTCCTCACGGAAGCATTTTCCGGTCTTTAAGCAGGCACCGCAGCCGATGCATCCGGCGATGGGCTCTACACCTACCTGAATGATCTCTGTCTCGATACCGTTCTTCTCCAATGCACCCGCCACTTCTTCCAGTGCAGTATAGGTGCATCCCTTCGCATGTCCGCTTCCGTTCACCAGTAATACTTTCATATGTTATCCCTCTTTTTCATCATTTATAATATGTTCTGTTCTTGCATGATCTGTTTCTGCAAGCTATTATATCCGTAAATTAAGCGGTTTTAAGGAAGCTGTCCTCATGCCGTCTAAAATCTCTCACTATTTACTGTCCATACTGTGTATCGGATGTCAGCAACAGGGTGTCATCCTATGTAAGTTTTTCCTTTGCAAGATCCTTTGAGTCAATCGTACTAATTATAAACAGAATCCTGCTTTTTTTCAACCTTATGTTCAAAACAGGCAGAAAAAAACAGGCAGTATTTGCTGCTCATAGAACAGAAATAACCGCCTGTCTGATATTTTATTCCTCTGTGGGCTTCTCATAATATGCGAAATCGTTCTTGCCGTTCTTTTTCACCTTATACATGGCATCATCCGCGCATACGATCAGCTGTTCCAGATTATCGGTGTCCTTGGGATAGCTTGCAATACCGATGCTGCCGCCGATCCGTCGTTTCGTTCCGCAGAGTGTCACATCTTTGGCAAATACCTGACGACACTGGTACGCCGTCTTCTCCACCAGCATGCTCTGACTGCTGCGAAGGATCAGGATGAATTCATCTCCAGCGAACCGATAAGAGGTAAGTATCTGGGACTGCATGTCCTTCAGCCGGTTGGCTACCTGCTGCAGTGCCTCATCTCCCGCTGTGTGTCCGTAAGTATCGTTGATCTTCTTAAAATTATCGATATCCAGCATCATGACCGTACAGGGAATCTGGGCTCCGATCAGCTGTTCCAGATCCTTCATGAACTTGCTGCGGTTCGGAAGTCCCGTCAGGAAGTCATGCTGGGATGCCGATTCCATGATCGCACGTGCCTGCTCCAGTTCCTGTAACAGCTTTCGTCTGCGGTAATTATCGAAGCACACCCAGCAGATAATAACATTAAGTGCAGCGATAAGGATAAGTGCCGGGATCAAAGCCTCACGGTTCCTGGCAAAAAAACCCTCCCGATGATTTACAAATTCGGTATCTTTCGGAAACTGTGATGCCTCCAGTCCGAACTTTCGCATGACATCTTCATCTACGCAATAAATGTTAGGGCTGTCCTTTACCACATTGATCTCTGCACTGTCGGTACCATTCGCGATATCCATGGCCATCTGTGCTGCGATCTCTCCGGACTTATACATGGATACTACATTACCACCCAGCAATCCGTCACCGATCCCGCCCTCCACCATACGGTACACCGGCACCTTGGAATAAGTCACGAGCATACGGATCGCCTGCGAACTGGTATACTGCTTGCCACTTCCATCATTTGACATTACAATGTAGATCAGTATGGTATTCTCATCCACCTTGCTGACTGCCTGCTGCAGCTTAGCGGTTGTCAGTTCGGAAGAATTGATCTCAGAGAATTCCAGTTCCGGATATTCTGCCTCGGCACTGTAAAAATTCTTACGCTCTGCCTCACCGGTCACAGAATCATCCAATATGGCCACTACTTTGTCTGCTGACGGATTTACCTTTAATGCCATATCGATATTTTTTTCCACTGACAGCTTCTCCAGGATCCCGGTTACCAGAGGATTCTTCGCTGCTTCCAGGGCATATTCCTCATCATTGACACCTTCAAAGACAATGGGGATACCATCAAACAGTTCCTCCCTGAATGCCATTGCATAACGGAGTGCGGCATCATCTCCCACGATCACGACATCATAGGGATCTGAATGATCCAGATGGTACTTCAGCATTTCGTCAAACATTGCTGCTGACTCTTTCGTCCGGAATCGCTTCGTATCCATGAATTCATAATCCACGGTGGTATTCTCGTCCACCCCCGCCTTGATTCCTTCGATCTGTGTCTGGACTGTATCCCATCCATAAGAATACGAGCTGATAAACAGTACCCGCTTTCCCTGATTCAGATTCTGTGCTTCTGCCTTCATTGACGCCGTCCCAATAGTCCCAATGCCTATGAGAACAGCCAATGCAAACAGCCATGCTTTCCACTTTCTCATATTCTGTTTCCCCCTAATTCCAACATTATGCTATCGGGGTCAAAAGTCTGAACTCAATACCACGATATGAGGAATTACATTGCTGGTACTATTGTACCACATTGTCTGTTGAAAGCAAAGAGCTTAATTTAATCTTGCGATAATACCTTCTTCTTTTTTCTCTTTCATTTTTCCGATAACGGTAGGGATTGCTCCGAGCGCCACAAACAGATACTGTAGAACCAGATTGCCTATGTAGCTTCCCATATCAATAATTTCTGCGGAAAGTGCCGCAGGGATCAGTCGATAACACTCGAACAGACTATAACCTGCTTCCGCACCGCCGCCCTGATTGAACAGAATGATCGCCCAGTCCACACGGTCTGCAAAATACGTCATAAGGATCATGATCACAGCGCTGATGACTACTGCCTTTTTGGTCAGTTTTCCGCCCAGCATCTCATATCCCTTCAGAACGCACACCGCCATGATCACACCGGATAATGCTGCTACATATCCCAACTGGCTTAAGATCAGAACACTGAGCATTCCCAACAGGGATCCTAACAGGGCACCTACAATACCGCCTACGATGTTTTCTTTCTTCTGCGCCTTCTGCTGTGCCTTCATTGCGATATCACTGCGCATCTTCATCTCGCAGTCCGGACATAAATGATAGTATTCACTGCCCATTCTGAACGCTCCGGTCTCTACATTCTGACCGCACAGATCACAGCATGGACTGTAACTGTTTGTACGCAGGAATGTCGTTGTAGCTGCAAGTGCTTCGTTCAATGTATCCTTACATTTTTCCGCATTGGACTGTGCCTTCAGTGATACTCTGATATCCAGATTCTTCTGACCAAAACTTGCGATCTTCTTGCTGCTTTTCTGAAACCCTTTCACTGCCTGCTTGTCAAATGTCGACCCGTCAGCGCTTTTTGCCGCCGTATGCAGTACCATCATATACGGATATCTTGCATCGGGTGCATAGACGATAAAGTCAAACCCATCCCTTTCCCCATGAAACGAGTCATTGGTTTCATCATAACGCAATCCGGTTCCCATGGCAATCTGCTGATAATTTTCAATCTTCTTTTTCTGATTCATATTTCTCCTACTCCTTTGTAATAAAAAATTTGTAATTGCTCTAAAGCGTTACGAAAATCATACTTTTCCATTTTACACTTTACCGTGTTAACATGCAACCCTATTAGGAGTTTTTTCGCCGATTAACCTATTTGCTATAAAAAAACTGTAGGCACATCTGTGTAACCTACAGTTTTTGAACTTCCTTATAAATAGAACAAGGTAATCGAAATCACGCAAATACGGAATTTGCA
>OGPJ01003006.1_pt1 | contig 10332 bp, 8 predicted proteins | sample 1552831 | NCBI WGS metagenome assembly OGPJ01 (sample SAMEA2579914, study PRJEB22360) | human gut metagenome | biome: human gut; feature: human-associated habitat; material: faeces | place: Denmark | collected 2008/2010
CCGCCAGTTTGCCGCAGCCCAGGCTGCCGAGGAGGCTGCCCGCGCCGAGGCCGAGGCCAAGAAGAAGGCCGAGCAGGAGCGCCTTGCTCGCGAGAAGGAGGAGGCTGCCCGGGAGGCCCAGCGCCGCGCCGTTCCCGCTTCCGACTCCGGTTCGCGCTTCCGCTCGCTGCTCGACCAGATCGCCGCACAGGAGACCGTGCTCAAGGAGAAGAAGGACGCCGAGGACAAGGCCAAGGCCGAGCGCGCCGCCGAGCGCGGTAACCGTCGTGGCGGGCACCAACCGCCCCGCCGCCGCGGCTGTAGTAACGATCGCAACGCCTCGGACAACAACTCCGAGCGCAACGCCTCCGAGAGCCGTCCCCACAGCCATCGCACCAACGCCAGCAACAATGTCGCTGCCGGCATGGACTTCCCTAACCCCGACAAGCAGGGCAAGGGCAAGAAGCGCAAGGGCGGTCACAACAACGAAGAGGACCACTACAGCCGCATGGCTCGCGAGGCCGAGGAGTACAGCCGCGAGAAGGTGCTCGAGGAGGCCCTCCCGGCTTTGAGGAGGCCCGCGCCGCCGTCGAGGAGGCCTCTCGCGAGTCCACCGGTCGCCGCAAGAAGCGCAAGGAGAAGCGCGAGCGCGAGGCTGCCAAGGCTCAGGAGGAGCGCAAGATAGAGGAGGCGCTGGCCCAGGGCGTGAACCCCGAGGACCTCGACGCCATCAAGGTCTCCCAGGGCGTTACCGTCCAGGAGCTTGCCGAGGCGCTCGACGTTCCGGCCAACGACATCATCAAGCGCCTGTTCCTGCTGGGTACGCCGCTCACCATGACGCAGTCCATGTCCGACGACCTCGTCGAGCTCGTCGCCGACGACCTGGGCCGTCAGATCAAGATCATCACCCCCGAGGAGGAGAACACCTTCTCGTTCTACGACGATCCTGCCGACCTCAAGCCGCGCGCCCCGGTCGTCACCGTCATGGGTCACGTCGACCACGGCAAGACGTCGCTGCTCGACGCCATCCGTCACACCGGCGTTGCTGCCGGCGAGGCGGGCGGCATTACGCAGGCCATCGGCGCTTCGCAGGTCATGATCAACGACCGCAAGATCACCTTCATCGATACCCCGGGTCACGCCACCTTTACGGCCATGCGTGCCCGTGGCGCCAAGGTGACCGACATCGTCATCCTGATCGTCGCCGCCGATGACGGCATCATGCCCCAGACGGTCGAGTCCATCAACCACGCCAAGGCCGCCGGCGTACCCATCGTCGTTGCCGTCAACAAGATTGATAAGCCCGGCGCCAACCCCGACCGTGTGCGTCAGGAACTCACCGAGTACGGCGTCATCCCCGAGGAGTGGGGCGGACAGAACATGTTCGTCAACATCTCGGCCAAGCAGAAGATCGGTATCGACGACCTTCTGGAGACCGTGCTGCTCCAGGCAGACGTGCTCGAGCTTAAGGCCAACCCGGACACCTTTGCCTCCGGCAATGTCCTCGAGGCCAAGCTCGACAAGGGCCGCGGCTCGGTCGCTACCGTGCTCGTGACCCGCGGCACCCTGCACGTGGGCGATACGCTGGTCGCCGGCCTTACCTATGGCCGCGTCCGTGCTATGCTCGACCCCAAGGGTCGCGCCGTCACCGAGGCCGGTCCCTCCGACGCCGTCGAGATTTTGGGCCTGCAGTCCGTGCCCAACGCCGGCGACGAGTTCCGCGTGTTCGAGGACGAGCGCGAGGCACGTGCGCTGGCCGACGAGCGTTCGCTCAAGGCCCGTATCGAGGAGCAGAGCCGCGTCAAGCACGTCACGCTCGAGAACCTCTTTGAGACCATTGCCGACGCCGAGGTCAAGGAGCTCAACCTGATCATCAAGGCCGACGTCCAGGGTTCCATCGAGGCTCTTCAGGACTCGCTCGACAAGATGGATCAGTCCGAGGTGCGCATCAACACGATCCACTCCGCCGTCGGTGCCATCAACGAGACCGACGTCGTCCTGGCCGACGCCTCCAACGCCATCATCATCGGCTTTGGTGTCCGTCCCGACGGTAAGGCTCGCTCCGCTGCCGAGCGCGAGGGCGTCGAGATCCGTTGCTACGACGTCATTTACAAGTGCCTCGAGGAGCTCGACGCCGCCCGTATCGGCATGCTCAAGCCCACCGAGGTCGAGGTCGCCACGGGTACCGCGACCGTCCTGGACACCTTCAAGGTGCCCAAAGTCGGTATCGCCGCCGGTGTCCGCGTCGAAGAGGGCGAGATCGCCGCGACCGATTCCGTGCGCCTGGTGCGCGACGGCATCGTGGTCTTCAACGGCAAGATCGCCTCGATGCGCCACTACAAGGACGAGGCCAAGAGCCTCAAGAGCGGTTCCGAGGGCGGCATTGGCTTGGAGAACTTCCAGGACATCAAGCCCGGCGACCAGATCGAGGGTTACCGCATCGACCAGGTTGCCCGTACCGAGTAGGGGGTAGCGCTATGAAGCAAACGCAGGCAACCCGCCGTCTGGGCGAGCAGCTTCGCGAGAAGCTTGGTTATATCCTGCTCTTTGAGGTTTCCGATCCGCGTCTCGACCTGGTTACTTTGACCGCCGTCGAGGTCGCGGTGGACCGTTCGTTCGCGCGCGTGTACGTGTCGTGCGATGCGAGCCGCTACGATGAGGTCATGGAGGCGCTCGCAAGCGCCAAGGGCCGTATTCGTAGCCTGTTGGCTCGCTCGCTCGATTGGCGTGTCACGCCCGAGCTCGATTTTCGCATCGATCGCTCGACCGATGAGGCCGAGCGCATCACGCGTGCGCTGGAAAACGTTCCCGCCACGCTTGCGATCGAAAAGGACGAGGACGGCTATCCGATAGCGGATGCCGCCCAGGAGGCAGCTTTAGATGACTAATTCCGCCGACCTCGCCTCGTGCGAGTCTGCAGATATTCAGCGACGCATCCTCGAGCTCATCGAGGGTGCGTCCTCCATTGCGATTTCGGGACACACTTCTCCCGACGGCGACGCCCTGGGCTCCGTATTGGGTCTGGGCCTTTCGCTCATGAAGTTTTTCCCCAACAAGGACATTGCGCTGCTGCTGGCAGACGATGACCCGGTTCCGCGCATCTACCGCTTTATGGAGGGTGCCGATCGCCTAGTGCCGGCATCTTCGTACACCGGCAATCCGGACCTGTTCATCTCGGTGGACGTACCGGTCGTCGAGCGTCTCAATAATTCCGCCGAGGTGCTTCGTCGCTCCAAGCATGTGGTGTGCTTCGATCACCATCCGGCTCGCGAGGAGTTTGCCGAGCTCAGCCTGAGGCGCGTCGAAGCTGCAGCCTGCGCCATGATCATCGACCGCTTCTTGGACAATTGCGGCATTGTCGCACGTGATGGCGTTGCGACCTGCCTGCTTTGTGGCTTGGTTACCGATACCGGCCGTTTTCAGTACCAAAACGCCGATGCCGCCGCGTTCCATGCGGCCTCGCGTCTGGTTGCCCACGGTGCCGATCCGGCGCGCGTTGCGCTCGAGGTATACCAGAGCATGCGCGTTGAGTTTTTGCACCTCAAGTCCATCGTTATGGGCCGCATCAAGACGGTGGCCCACGGGCGTGTCGCGTATAGCTACGCGTACCAGAGTGACCTTGAGGCCTGCGGTGTCACCTCGGATGAGTGCGACGGCCTGGTCGACGTGGTGCGCTCGGTGATGGGCGTCGAGGTCTGCCTGTTCCTGAAGGGTATCGAGGGCGATACCAAGGTGCGCGGCAACCTGCGCTCCAAGGGCGACCTCAACGTGTCCGAGATTGCTGCTGCCTTTGGCGGAGGCGGACATCCCGCTGCCGCCGGTTTCTCCAACAACGGAACGATTCTCGAGACGCTCACCGTGGCACTTCCCATGCTGGCCGAGCTGGTAGGGGAGGATCCCGCTTCGGTGACCGTCGAGCTTTAACTTTTTGGATGGTACATGGCTCGTCGTACGCCTTCTCAACTGAATATGCTGCTCGCCGTCGATAAGCCGGTGGGCTGCACGTCCCACGATGTGGTCTCGCAATGTCGGCGCGCTCTCCATGAGCGGCGCGTCGGCCATGCCGGTACGCTCGACCCCATGGCATCGGGTGTCATGGTGGTGGGTGTGGGCCAGGCTACTCGTCTGCTGGGCATGCTTACGCTCGATACCAAAAGCTACGTCGCCGATATTTCGTTTGGCGCCGAGACTAATACCGATGATGCGGAGGGCGAGGCGGTCCGCACGGTGGCTGTTGCCAACGAGCTGCGCGATCCTGCCTATGCCCGTGAGCGCTTGGCCGCTATGCTGGGTCCGCAGATGCAGGTGCCACCGGCGTTTTCGGCTATCTCGGTCAATGGCGTTCGCGCCTACAAGTCTGCTCGCGAGGGCAATGCGGTGGACCTACCTCCGCGCCCCGTCGAGGTCTATGCCGCCGACCTGATCGCCGTGGGTGGCGAAGGTGATTCGTGTGTGTGGACCGTGGCGTTCTCGGTGAGCAAGGGCACCTATATCCGTGCACTCGCTCGCGACCTGGGCCGCGCCTGCGAGAGCGCCGCGCACATTTCCGCGCTGCGCCGCACGGCCTCCGGTGTTGTTTCCATTGGCGCTTGTCATGCGGTGGAGGAGCTTTCTCCCGAGTCCGCGGCTGGCTTTGCCTTGGATCCCATTGCGGCCCTGGGCGCCACGCGTGTTGACTTGCCGGGCAATCTTTCCGACGATCTGCTCTGCGGCCGACGCATTCCCGTTGAGCGTGCGCTTGCCGATTTCGATGCCTCAAAGGCGCCGTTTGCGTTGGTGCTCGATGGGGGACTCAAGGCGCTCGCCCGCATTGAGAGTGGCCGGTTTGTTATGGAGCACGTGTTTCCGCAGGCAATCGGCGGTGTTCGATGATGTTGTCCGCTCACGAGCTCGCGCGTGTCTTTTTCGCGGGCGAGTCGGACGAGGCTCGCATCGTTGCTGCCGATACGTTTGATGAGTGTGAGCACTTGGGTGCCGCATCGATTGCCATCGGCGTGTTCGACGGCGTTCACCTTGGACACCAGGAGCTCATTGCGGCGCTTGTCCGTGATGCGCGCGCCCATGACTGCAAGGCGGTCGTGGTCACGTTCGATCCCGACCCGGACGTTGTGGTGAGTCCTTCGCCCGCTCAAAAATTGATGACGACGGTCGATCGTCTGGGTGCCTTAGCTCAGACCGGGGTCGACGCAGTGGTGGCCGTTCCCTTTACGCCTGAGGTCGCGGCACTCGACCATGTTGGCTTTCTTGCGCTGCTGTCGCGCGTTCTCGATATTCGATCGATTCGCGTGGGCAGCGATTTTCGCCTCGGTCGAGGCGGTGCTTCTGGTGTTGCCGAGATGCGCGCCTGGGGCGCCAAGCGTGGCGTTGACGTATACGGGCACGACTTGCTTTGCGAGGGCGGTGAGGCCATTTGCGCCACCCGTATCCGTCATGAGCTGGGACAGGGCCATGTGGAGCTGGCTGCTGAGTTGCTCGGCCGCCCGTATATGGTGCGTGGCGGTGTTATTCGCGGCCGTCACGAGGGGGCTGGCATGGGCTTTCCCACGGCAAACCTGCAAGTTCCCGATGGTATTCAGGTGCCAGCCGACGGCGTGTATGAGGGTCTGGTGCTCGTCGATGACACCGTGTGGCCCGCTGCCGTGAACGTCGGCCTGCCGCCGACGTATGCCGCTTCGGCGCATCTCGAGGCTAATTTAATTGGTTATACGGGCGACCTGTACGGCGCTTCCGTTTCGCTGGCGTTTACGCGCTGGCTGCGTCCGTCGCGCGTGTTCGATTCGCTGGATGAGTTGATTGCGACCGTCGAGGGTAATATCGAGGACATTCGTCACAACTTGGGTGAGCAGGGGGTGAGCATCCGTGATTAGCGATGAGGAAAAAGACCAGGTACGCGCTGCGTCCGACTTAGTCGCCATCGTGCAGGAAACGGTTGAGCTCAAGCCCCGCGGCCACGAGTTTTGGGGTTGCTGCCCCTTCCATGGCGAAAAGACGCCGTCATTCCACATTATCCCCGCCACGCAGGTGTGGCATTGCTTTGGTTGCGGTGAGGGCGGCGACGTCTTCACCTATATCATGAAGCGCGAGAACCTGAGCTTTCCCGAGTCAATCCGTTATTTGGCCGATCGCGCGGGTATTGAGCTGCATGACACCGGAGATCGCCGCGAGCGGGGTACTAAGCGTGCCCGAATCTACGATTTGTGCGCCGAGACCGCCCAGTTCTACCACACCATGCTCATGCGCGGTAAGGACGGCCGTCCGCGCGAGTACTTTGCCAGCCGCGGCATGGGTGACGACGTCTGCCGCCGCTACTGTCTGGGCTTTGCACCGGGCCGTAACGCGCTGGTGTCGCACCTGTCCCAGGCGGGTTTTACCCCGCAGGAGATGATCGACGCCAACGTTGCCGTGAGCCGCGGGCGCGGGCAGCTTGCCGACCGCTTCTACGACCGCGTGATGTTCCCCATCTTTGACGAGCAGGGTCATAACATTGCCTTTGGCGGTCGCATTATGGGTGACGGTCAGCCTAAGTACCTCAATACCGCCGAGACGAGCGTATTTCATAAAAAGCGAAACCTCTACGGCTTTAATTGGGCCAAGGAGTTTATCGTCGCGCAGGATACCGCCATCGTGGTGGAGGGCTATACCGACTGCATCGCCTGTTGGGAGGCGGGGATTAAAAACGTTGTCGCTACGCTGGGCACCGCGCTCACGGAGCATCACGTCAAGACGCTCACCCGTTTTGCCAAGCGCATTGTGTATATGTTCGATGGCGACGCCGCCGGTCAAAAGGCCGCCCGCCGCGCGATTCAGTTTATCGAGCAGGATTCGATGGACCTGCGCTGCGTGGTGCTGCCCGACGGCAACGATCCCATGGAGTTCATCACGGCGCACGGTGGCGAGGCACTGCAGGCGCGCATCGACGCTGCCGAGCCGCTTATGGACTTTGTCTACCGTTCGCTGCAGGAGTCGAGCGACATCACCACGCCAGGCGGTCGCGCCAAGGCGCTGGAAGATGCGCTGACGCTTATCTATCCGCTGCGCGATAGCTATATGATCGACACGTACTTTATCCAGATTGCCGACCTGTTGGGTTTGGATCTGGAGACCGTGCGCGCGAGCTCGGGCCGCGTGTTTCGCGATGTCGCCAAGCGCGAAGATGCGGAACGACGTCGTGAGCAGAACTATGAACGCCAGCGGGCACAAGCCGAGCGCTCTGGTAGCGCGGGCGGTCGGTCGTCTGGTTCGCAGGGGACATCTCGTGGTGCTTGGGTGTCGGGCGCGACGCCGCCGGTGTCCGCGCCGGCCGAAGAAGAGCCGTACGACTATGTCCCGCTCGATGCCTACGGTGCCGCGCCTGTAGAGGTCGTCGATGATCTGCCGCCGATCGATGTGCCTGATGGTATGGGCGCTGTGCTTGTGCCTGATGGTTCGAACGCACCGGCTGCGGCGGCGCCGATGGTTTTGACCGATCTAGAGCGCAAGTCCTTGGCAGGGGAGCGCGAGCTGCTGACTATGCTCACGAGCTACCCCGACCTGTTCCGCACGTATGCCGACCGCATCTGCTCCATCGAGTGGGTTGACCCACGTCACGAGTCCATCGCATGGGCCGTTCTGGCAACGCCGCCGGGAACCGATCCTGCAGCCTGCATGGATGCGGCACGCTCGGTGTGTCCCGAGGCGGCAACGCTTGTGAGTGCCGGGCGCATCTCGGCGACGAGCAAGCACCCCACCGAGACGAACATCGTGTTTATGCTCGATACGCTCGAGCTCTACACCATCAAACGCCGCATGCGTGCCGCACAGGCCAAGCTGCGCCAGGACCGTTCGCTCGATGATGAGGCCCGTCGCGCGCTGACCGTTCAGGCCGCGCAAGATTCGCAGCGTCAACGCGAACTGCAAAAGTCGATCGGCGGTGTGGCGGACCCGTTCCGTTTGATCGGCCTGGAGGCCGCAGGCACCGAACAAGCCTAGATGTTGTGGTCAACCAGCGTATTCTCGCCTATATCCAGTCCTCTTTTTGGGTATAGACGTCAATGTGTGTGCTAAAGTATTGAGTCCTGTGGACTATGAAGGGAGAATCTGTGCCAAAAAAGACTGAGAGCACGGGTACTGGGCTGGAATCCTACGTTGCAAAGCTCATGGGCAACGGCTCAAACAGGACTTCGGTAACCGAGGACGAGATTCAGGTCGCCCTGAAGGATATCGATGTTTCTGACGAGCAGCTCACCGCGGTGTATTCCGCGCTGCGCAACAGCGGCATCCAGATTATCTCCGCGAGCGGTAACGACGACGCCCCCATGGACGTCGACGATGACGATAACGATACCGATACCGACGATTTCGATGACGACGACGAGCACGATTCCGGCTCGCTTGACGATCATGAGCTCAAGATGGCCCGTCAGGCCGATGCCGAGATGGGTTCTTCCAAGAGCAAGAAGAAGCGCACCGTGCGCACGTCCCGTTCACGCTCCCGCGTGCGTGGCATCGATGCCTCCACGGTGATGCTGACCGGCGATCCGGTCCGTATGTACCTCAAGGAGATCGGCAAGGTCGACCTGTTGACCGCCTCCGAAGAGGTCGACCTGGCTATGAAGATCGAGGCCGGTCTCGAGGCCACCGAGAAGCTCGAGGCTGCCGATGCTGGTGAGCTCGAACTCACGCGTGCCGAGATGCGTCGTCTTACGCGCATTGAGAACGTGGGCCTCGAAGCCAAGCAGGCGCTCATCAGCGCAAACCTTCGTCTGGTCGTCTCCATCGCCAAGCGCTATGTCGGTCGCGGCATGCTGTTCCTGGACCTGATTCAGGAGGGCAACCTCGGTCTGATCCGCGCCGTCGAGAAGTTCGACTACCAGAAGGGCTTTAAGTTCTCCACGTACGCCACGTGGTGGATCCGTCAGGCCATTACGCGCGCTATCGCCGACCAGGCCCGTACCATCCGTATTCCCGTGCACATGGTCGAGACTATCAACAAACTCGTCCGCGTGCAGCGTCAGCTCCTTCAGGACCTGGGCCGCGACCCGACCCCCGAAGAGATCGGTGCCGAGATGGACATGAGCGCCGACCGCGTCCGCGAGATCCAGAAGATCTCGCAGGAGCCCGTGTCGCTCGAGACCCCCATCGGCGAGGAAGAGGATTCCCAGCTGGGCGACTTCATCGAGGACTCCCAGGCTATCGTTCCGCCCGATGCGGCCAGCTTCTCTATGCTGCAGGAGCAGCTCACCCAGGTGCTCGATTCGCTTGCCGATCGTGAGCGCAAGGTTATCGAACTGCGCTTTGGCCTTGTCGACGGACATCCCCGCACGCTCGAGGAAGTCGGTCGTGAGTTTGGCGTCACGCGCGAGCGCATCCGCCAGATCGAGTCCAAGACTCTGGCCAAGCTTCGCCACCCGAGCCGTAGCAGTAAGCTGAAGGACTATATCGAGAGCTAGTCAAGCAAGAGGCGCCCTCAAGCACATCCGCTTGGGGGCGCTTTCATGTAGACATTGGGGACGTTCTTGAATGACTGGTCGTTTAAGAACGTCCCCAATGACTGGGTCGGAAAATTTCTTAAAAAAGTTCTTGCCCTGAGCTGATTCGTCCGTATAATAAACTTCGTTGCTTGAGAGCACGCACCTATTCCTCGGTAGCTCAATGGTAGAGCACGCGGCTGTTAACCGCGCTGTTGTAGGTTCGAGTCCTACCCGGGGAGCCAGGTTGTAAAACCCGTCGCTTATGCGGCGGGTTTTTTCATGCCGCGATCGCCGTTCGCGAACGTTACCATATCAACATTTCGTGTCGAGGATGTAATCCCGAGGCCCGCCACCTCAACATGCCGCGGTCGTTGTAGAATATTGGAATGATTGCTCCCACGACATGGTGCCGCGAGCACCAAGAAAAGGAGATTCTTGTGTCTGAGACCATTAACGGCAGCCTGAGCGTCTCGAACGACGTTATTGCCGATATTGCCGGTTATGCCGCGATGACGTGCTATGGCGTTGTCGGTATGGCTGAGCAGCTCCAGGGCGCCGAGAGCGTGCGCCTGCTTGCCGGTCAGCGCCTCCGCAAGGGCGTGCTTGTCTCCGCCGACGAGAACGGCCTTACGGTCGATCTTCACGTCGTGCTCGAGAACGGCGTCAACATGAAGTCCGTCTGCCACAATCTTTCGAGCTCCGTTGCCTTCACTCTGCAGGAGATCGCCCAGATCGATCCCGCCAGCCTTAAGATCGGCATCCATATCGACGCGCTCAAGAGCCGTCTGAACTAGCATCCGAAAACGGAGATTCAAATACCCATGATTGCAAAGACCATTCGCACCTGTTTTCCGATCGCTGCGGCTGCCGTTTCCGACCAGGCCGAGGAGATCAACAAGCTCAA
>OGPJ01003008.1_pt1 | contig 10328 bp, 6 predicted proteins | sample 1552831 | NCBI WGS metagenome assembly OGPJ01 (sample SAMEA2579914, study PRJEB22360) | human gut metagenome | biome: human gut; feature: human-associated habitat; material: faeces | place: Denmark | collected 2008/2010
CTTGGCTTTTCTGCTTACTTTGATTATTCCTGGCAGTGGGCTTATATGGACCGTTTCAAGGAAGCCGGCATCACCGGTCTTCTCGGAACCGGCTTTGACCCGGGCGTCACCAGTGTCTTTGCAGCCTATGCACAGAAACACTATTTCGATGAAATTCACACGATTGATATTCTGGACTGCAACGGCGGCGACCACGGATATCCGTTTGCAACCAACTTCAATCCGGAAATCAACCTCCGCGAGGTATCCGCTCCCGGCTCTTACTGGGAAAACGGCCACTGGGTAGAAATTCCGCCAATGTCGATCAAACGGGAATATAACTTCGATGAGGTAGGCGAGAAGGATATGTACCTTCTTCACCATGAAGAAATTGAGGCTCTTGCCAAAAACATCCCGGGTGTAAAAAGAATCCGCTTTTTCATGACCTTCGGCCAGAGCTATCTGACCCATATGAAATGTCTGGAAAATGTAGGACTTCTCTCGACCACTCCGATTACCTTCAACGGACAGCAGATCGTACCGATCCAGTTTTTAAAAGAGCTTCTCCCGGATCCTTCCACCCTTGGCCCGCGCACCGTGGGTAAAACCAACATCGGCTGTATTTTTACCGGTATCAAGGACGGAAAAGAAAGAAGCATTTACATTTACAATGTCTGTGACCACCAGGAATGCTACCGGGAAGTAGAGTCTCAGGCGATCTCCTACACCACCGGCGTTCCGGCCATGATCGGAACCATGATGGTCGTGAGCGGCCTCTGGAACAAGCCGGGTGTCTACACCACAGATGAATTCGATCCGGATCCGTATATGGAAGCACTCAACAAGTGGGGTCTTCCGTGGAAGGTCGTAGAAAATCCTGTTTTAGTAGATTAAGCCTATGTATAAGATAAACGAACTGCCAACTCCCTGTTTTGTCATTGATGAAGGCAAACTGGAAGAAAACTTAAAGCTCCTGCACCAGGTAGAAGAACGCACCGGTGCAAAAATTCTGCTGGCTCAGAAATGCTTTTCCTGCTTTTCGGAATATCCGCTGATTGGAAAATATATCAGCGGAACAACTGCCAGCGGACTCTATGAGGCGGCTTGGCAAGGAAGAAATGGGGCTGGAGAATCATGTGTATTCTCCGGCCTACCGCCCGCAGGATATGGAAGAGCTCGCACAGATCTGCGATCACATTATTTTCAACTCAGAAAAGCAGCTCCGAACGTACCTCCCCGTACTTAAGGCTTCCGGAACCGCAAAAGCCGGACTTCGCATCAACCCGGAATGCTCCACGCAGGAAGGCCATGCGATTTATGATCCCTGTGCGCCTGGCTCCCGCATGGGCATCCGCGCCTGCGATTTTACAGACGAACTGGCCGATCTTGTGGATGGTCTTCATTTTCATACCCTCTGTGAACAGAATTCGGATGATCTGGAAACCACGCTGCGCGCCGTGGAAGAAAAATTCGGCAAGTGGCTTTTTAAAATGAACTGGCTTAACATGGGAGGCGGACATCATATCACCCGTGAGGATTACGATATCGAACGCCTGATTTCCTGTATCAACCATATGAAAGAAACGTATGGTCTTCAGATTTACCTGGAGCCCGGGGAAGCAGTTGCCTTAAACGCAGGCTACAATGTCACGGAAGTTCTCGATATTGTTGAAAATAACGGAAAAATTTTAATTCTTGACACTTCCGCTGCCTGCCATATGCCGGATGTGCTTGAGATGCCGTACCGCCCTCCGCTCAAAGACAGCGGACTGCCCGGGGAAAAGCCTTATACCTACCGCCTTTCCTGCAATACCTGCCTGGCGGGCGACGTAATCGGTGAATATTCCTTCGATTCCCAAATCCGGATCGGTGACAGACTGTATTTTGAAGATATGGCGATTTATTCGATGGTAAAAACCAATACCTTTAACGGAATCCCACTCCCTTCCATCGCGGTGATGGACAAAGCTGGAAACTGCCGAATGATAAAGGAGTTTGGATATGAAGATTTCAAAAACCGATTGTCTTAGAACCCCAAAAGCCGATGGCTTTTACATGCCGGGCGAATTTGAGCCCCACGAAGGCACGCTGATGATCTGGCCATGGCGCCCCGGCTCCTGGAATTACGGCGCAAAAGCGGCAAGAGCGGCATTTGCAGAAATTGCAGAAGCAATTGCCGCTTATGAGCAGGTTTATCTTTTCGTCCGGCCACAGGATAAAGCATCGGCACAGGAACTGCTTTCCTCCGACCGGATTCATCTGATCGAAGCCCCGACAGAGGATGCCTGGGCAAGAGATACCGGCGCTACGTTTGTGATTAACGATCAGGGCGGGCGAAGAGGCATTCAATGGGAATTCAACGCCTGGGGCGGCCAGTATGACGGTCTGTACTCCCACTTTGAGCATGACCGTGAGGTTCCGGAACGAATCTGCAGTTTTCTCGGAGATTCCTTCTATAATGCCCGCCCCTTTGTTCTGGAAGGCGGCTCCATCCATGTTGACGGGGAAGGAACCCTGCTTACGACCGAAGAATGTCTGTTGAGTCCGGGGCGCAATCCTTCTCTTACAAGAGCGGAAATTGAAGAAAAGCTGCGTCAGTATCTTTCGGTCGAGAAAATCATCTGGCTGCCTTTTGGTATTTACAACGATGAAACCAACGGCCATATCGATAATATGTGCTGCTTTGTAAAGCCAGGAGAAGTACTTCTTGCCTGGACAGATGACGAAAACGATCCTCAGTATGCCAGAAGCAGGGCCGCTTTTGATCTTCTCTCCCATACCGTTGACGCGAAGGGACGAAGCTTTGTAATTCACAAGCTGCCCATTCCAAAGCATCCCATCTGTATTACAGAAGAAGATCTTCTCGGTTATGATTTTGAAGCTGGCGAAGATCAGCGGGAAGCCGGGGAACGCCTTGCCGCCAGCTATATCAATTTTTATCTTGCCAATCACTGTGTCCTTCTTCCCCGTTTCGGCGATGAAAACGATACCGTGGCTGCAGAAATTCTCGGAAAATGCTTCCCGGATCGACAGATCCTTCCTATTGATGCACGCGTCATTCTGACCGGCGGAGGCAACATTCACTGTATTACCCAGCAGATTCCGGCAAAGAAAAGAGGAAACAGATTATGAGAAATATAAAAATTGCCGCACTGCAGTTTTCATGCTGCAGCCAGGTACAGGAAAATATAGACAAAGCAGAGACCATGGTCCGTGAAGCCGCTTCCAACGGCGCCAATCTCATCCTTCTTCCTGAATTATTTGAAAGACCATATTTTTGTCAGGAAAAGCGATACGATTATTATGATTATGCCCTGCCTTTGACAGAAAATCCCGCTGTCCGGCGTTTTCAGGCCGTTGCCGGAGAACTTGGAGTCGTGATTCCGGTCAGCTTTTATGAAAGAGATGTTCAGCGCCTGTTTAATTCCATTGCCATGATTGATGCAGACGGATCCATTCTTGGCGTTTACCGCAAGACCCATATCCCGGACGATCATTTTTATCAGGAAAAATTCTATTTCACTCCGGGAGATACGGGATTCAAAGTCTTTGAAACACGTTTTGGAACCGTCGGCGTCGGCATCTGCTGGGACCAGTGGTTTCCGGAAACAGCACGATGTATGGCTGTTCAGGGAGCTGAGATCCTGCTCTATCCTACCGCGATCGGAAGTGAGCCGATTCTGAATGTAGACAGCAGCGGGCACTGGCGACGCGTCATGCAGGGACATGCTGCCGCAAATCTTATTCCGGTTGCTGCTGCAAACCGGATTGGTACCGAAACCGTAACGCCCTGTGAAGAAAATGGCGGCCAGTCCTCTTCTCTTACTTTCTACGGCTCTTCCTTTATTGCCGATGCAACCGGTGAACTTGTGGCATCTGCCGGAAGAGATACCGAGGAAATCCTGTACGCCTCCTTCGATCTGGATGCCCTGCGCGAAGAACGTTTTTCCTGGGGGCTTTTCCGTGATCGACGGCCGGAAACCTACCGTATCATGACGAAACAGTAAAGCTCTGTCTCTTCCTGTTGTAACTCTTCCTACAGCGGTGCGCTGCATCACATATTCTAACTACAAAGGAGAACCGCTATGCAATATGGAGTTTTATGTCTGCTGCCGCCTGCAGCGATGCTGATTTTTGCATTAAAAACGAAAAAATCTTTCGAAGCTCTGATTTTCGGAACCCTGATTGCCTATCTCATCATGTACAAAGCGGCTTTTATCGGACCCTGGTGTGATCTGCTGCTTTCGGAGATCAGCAACGCAGATAACCAGTATATTCTTCTTCTCTGCGGACTGTTCGGAGGCTTCATCTTCCTGCTCCGCGAGGCAAAAGGAACACTTGGTTTTTCCAACCTGTTAAGCCGCTTCTGTAAAAATGAACGGATCACCATGATGATGTCGGTATTTCTCGGAATCATTATTTTTGTCGATGATTATCTCAACATCATGACCGTTGGAACCTGTATGAAGGATGTCTGTGATAAACGAAAAGTCCCACGCCAGGCGCTTGCCTATATCATTGACTCAACCGGTGCACCTGTCTGCGCACTGATTCCCTTTTCCACCTGGGTAGTTTTTTATTCCGGTGTTTTTATTCAGGAACCGGACATTCTCAATATGGGCTTTTCCACCGGTATGAGTGTTTACTTAAAAGTGCTTCCTTATATGTTTTATCCCATGGCTGCACTTCTGGTTGTCATTCTGTTTGCCTGCAAACTGATGCCAAAGCTCGGAAAAATGAAAGATGCCTATACCGATCTGGAAAAGAAAGAGCAGACACCGGAGCATCCAAAAATGCACAATGCCCCTTCCGTTGACATTGCCATGGCCGGAATGAGCGTTGATTACCCGCCCGAAAATACCAATGCCGGAAATATACTGGATTTTCTGATCCCCATCGGAATTCTGATCGGTGTGACAGTAGCCACACAGGATATGATGCAGGCGATTATTCTTGCTCTTGCTTCCTGTATGATTCTTTACCTTCCGCGGAAGAAAATGACCTTTACGCGGTACGTGGAACTGTTCTTTGCCGGCTTTGCAGATATTCTTCCGGTTCTCGCCATTCTTCTTGCATCCTTTATGATCAAGACTGCCTGCGGCGAAATGGGACTCTCGGAATACGTCATCAACCTGTGTGTTCCGTATATGAATGCCAAAACACTGGCAGCTATTATTTTTGTTGTCATTGCAGTTCTGACCTTTGTCACCAGCTCTTTCTGGGGAATTGAGGCCGTAGCCGTTTCCATCGTTGTTCCGCTTGCCATCGCCCTTGATGCTAATGTACTTCTGGCGCTTGGCGCTGTCGTATCCGGCGGTGTTTTCGGAAGCCATGCATGCTTCTATTCCGACGCAACGGTTCTTTCCTCCGCGACCTGCGAGATTGACAATATGTCACATGCCGTGTCGCAGTTTCCTTACGTCCTGATCAGTGCTGCTCTCGCCGTAGCGGGATTTTTAATCTGCGGAATTTTTGCTCTTTAAAAAGCACCCTTAAAATAAAAAAAGTCTTCGACGATCGGATTTTCCCAGATTCGTCGAAGGCTTTTTTTGTTTTTTTATTCTTTTACACTCAACCGCACCAGCGCACGCTGCAGCTTGGCTTCGGCAATACGGTATTCTTTGTCTGTCAGACCGCCGTTTGCCAGCGCCTGCTCGGCCCTGTGTTTGGCAGCCTCGGCGCGCTCTGCATCAATATCCTCTTCCCACTCCCAGGTTGTTGCCAGGACACGGCAGACCCCGTTCATCATGGAAAGCATTCCGCCGATGCAGGCGGCATTTCTTCTCGTTCCGTCCTCCAGCACAATATGCGCCTCGCCCATACCGAGTGCAGTGCAGTAATTGCAGTGCCCAGGCAGAATTGCCAGGTCGCCGCTGATGGTTCTGCAGACAACGCGCGCTACGTCACCCTCATAGAGAAGTCCGTCCGGCGTGCCGACACGTAAAGGAAATGTACTCATACGTCATTCCTCCTTTACTGATTCAGTGCTTTTGCTTTTTCAAATACCTCGTCGATGGTACCTGCAAACAGGAAACAGCTCTCCGGAAGATCGTCGCACTCGCCGTCAAGGATCATGCGGAATCCGCGCAGAGTTTCTTTTAACGGCACATATTTTCCTTCCATACCGGTAAACTGCTCCGCTACCGAGAAGCTCTGGGACAGGAAACGCTGTACCTTACGTGCACGGCTGACCGTCAGCTTATCCTCCTCGGACAGCTCATCCATACCCATGATGGCGATGATATCCTGCAGCTCTTTGTATCTCTGCAGCACCTGCTGTACGGCACGTGCTACCTCATAGTGCTCATGGCCTACGATTTCCGGTGTCAGGATACGGCTGGTAGAATCGAGCGGATCAACAGCCGGGTAAATACCCTGGCTGGAGATTTCACGGGAAAGTACCGTCGTGGCATCCAGATGGGTAAACGTTGTTGCCGGAGCCGGGTCGGTCAGGTCATCGGCCGGCACGTAAACAGCCTGTACCGATGTGATGGATCCCTTTCTTGTGGAAGTAATACGCTCCTGCAGTGCGCCCATCTCGGTTGCCAGCGTCGGCTGGTATCCTACTGCGGACGGCATACGGCCAAGCAGAGCCGAAACCTCGGAACCTGCCTGTGTAAAACGGAAAATATTATCAATGAACAGCAGCACATCCTGATTTTTCACGTCACGGAAATATTCTGCCATGGTAAGGCCGGAAAGTCCGACACGCATACGCGCTCCCGGCGGCTCGTTCATCTGTCCATAGACCAGTGCTGTTTTGTCGATAACACCGCTCTCTTTCATCTCGTTGTAAAGGTCATTTCCTTCACGGGTACGCTCTCCGACACCGGTGAAAACGGAAAGTCCGCCGTGTGCCGTTGCCACGTTGTGGATCAGCTCCATGATAAGGACTGTTTTTCCAACGCCGGCACCGCCGAACAGACCGATTTTTCCGCCCTTGGCATACGGGCAGATCAGGTCAACGACCTTGATTCCGGTTTCGAGGATTTCCGTTGCCGGAACCTGCTCCTCGTAGGACGGCGGATCGCGGTGGATCGGCCATTTTTCTGCTGTTTCCGGTGCCGGCTTATTATCTACGGTCTCACCGAGCAGATTGAACACGCGGCCTAAGCACTCCTCTCCGACCGGAACGGCGATCGGGCCGCCCGTGTCGACTGCTTTCGTTCCGCGGACAAGTCCGTCTGTGGACTTCATGGCAATGCAGCGAACCATGTTGTCGCCCGTCTGCTGCGCCACTTCCACAACCAGTTTCTCGCCGTGGTTGTCTATCTCGATGGCATTCAGAAGTGCCGGCAGCTCTCCTTCCGGAAAACGGATGTCCAGAACAGGACCCGTTACCTGCACAACCTCGCCAATGTGTTTTTCACTCATTTAACGACTTCTCCTCACTTTTCTTGTTTCCACTCTTACACGCCTTCCGCACCGCCGACGATCTCCGTGATCTCCTGCGTAATGCTTGCCTGACGGGCACGGTTGTAATACAGATTGAGCTGTTCAATCATCTCCTCTGCATTTCCCGTTGCCGCCTCCATTGCGGTACGGCGTGCCGCAAGCTCACTTGCCACACTCTCACAGATACCGCCGTAGATCAGGCCGCCTAAGTATTCCGGCACAATCGCTTCGAATACCTCGACACCGTTTGGCTCATACAGGATCAGATTCCGGATTTTTTTCGCTTCCGGATCCTCTCCGTCCTCTTTTGCAATGTCAATCAGAGGCAGGATCGGCACGGAAACCGGCATCTGCGACAGCATCGACACGAATTTTGTGTAACAAAGCTCCACATGTCCGAAGGTCCCTTTCCGGAACTCACGGCACAGTGCGCGCGCGATCTCAAAGCTGTCTGCCACGGAAAGATTTGCGATCTCGGCAAAGCTGTCCGTCAGAATGTCCAGCTTCCGGGATTTTGCATACTCCACTGCCTTTTTGCCGACCGGAACCACACAGATCTCTTTTCCTTTGGCATCTGCCTCAAAGCATCGGAACAGATTGGCGTTGTATCCGCCCGCAAGACCGCGGTCTCCGGCAACCAGCACGTAGCAGCATTTCTCGTTTTTTGCCTCTTTTGCATAAATGGAATAAAATTCCGTGTTTCCTTTTGCAATATCCTGCAAAGTGCGGTACAGCTCCTGAAAATACGGACGGCAGGTATCAGCCCGCTCCTTCGCTTTTCGCAGCTTGGAGGACGCTACAAGTTCCATCGCCTTGGTAATCTGCATCGTGCTTTCGACACTTTTGATCCGCAGCTTTACGGCTTTCATGTTTGCAGCCATAGGCTCCTCCTTCTTTCCTTATTTTGCAGGTCTTGTATTGATAAAGTTTTCGGTGTACGATTCGAGCGTACTTTTCAGCTTCTCCTCGGTATCTGCCTCAAGTTTTCCGGTTGCGGAAATCTCCTGCATCACGGCAGCACCCTCGGCATCGGTATCGAGCCAGGTATACAGTCCGTCCTCATAGGCGCGGACATCCTCAGCTGCAACCTTTGACAGAATTCCTTTCGTTACCGCATAGAGAATAGCAACCTGTTTTTCTACCGAAACCGGTGCATTCTGGTTCTGTTTTAATACTTCCACGATACGCACACCCTGCTCCAGACGCGCCTTTGTATCGGCATCCAGATCGGATCCGAACTGCGCAAAGCTTGCCAGCTCGCGGTACTGGGAATAGATCAGTTTCAGAGTTCCGGCTACCTTCTTCATTGCCTTAATCTGCGCATTTCCACCGACACGGGATACCGATACGCCAGGGTTTACCGCCGGCATAACACCCGAGTGGAACAGCTCTGTCTCAAGGAAAATCTGGCCGTCTGTGATGGAGATGACGTTCGTCGGAATATAGGCAGAAATATCGCCTGCCTGGGTCTCAATGATCGGCAGGGCCGTCATGGATCCGCCGCCGTGTTCATCGTCCAGCTTTGCGGCACGCTCCAGAAGTCTGGAATGGAGATAGAAAACATCTCCGGGATATGCCTCACGTCCCGGTGGACGACGGATCAGCAGGGAAAGTGCACGGTAAGACTCTGCATGCTTACTTAAATCATCATAGATGATCAGCACATCTTTTCCCTTATTCATAAAGTATTCACCCATCGCACATCCTGAGTACGGAGCAATATACTGCATCGGACTGGATTCAGAAGCCGTTGCCGCGACTACGATGGTATAGTCCATCGCACCGTTTCTGGTAAGATTTTCTACCAGTGAAGCAACTGTAGAACGTTTCTGTCCGATGGCTACGTAGATACAGATTACATCTTTGCCTTTCTGGTTGATGATCGTATCTGTCGCAATCGTTGTCTTACCGGTCTGACGGTCACCAATGATCAGCTCACGCTGTCCACGACCGATCGGAATCATGGAGTCGATTGCCTTGATACCGGTCTGGAGAGGCTGATATACGGAACGTCTTTCGCAGATTCCCGGTGCTTTCGTCTCTACCGGTCGAAATTCTTTTGTATCAACAGGTCCTGCACCGTCAATCGGCTGTCCCAGAGCATTTACTACTCGTCCGATCATTGCTTCACCAACCGGTACAGACACAACCTTGCCTGTACGCTTTACGGTCTGGCCTTCACCGATATTCTCATCGGAGCCAAATATTACAATAGAAACACTGTTTTCTTCCAGGTTCTGTGCCATACCGAAATTTCCATCCTCAAATTCCAGCAGCTCACCTGCCATACAGTTTACAAGTCCGCTGGCACGTGCGATTCCGTCACCAACCATAAGGATCGTACCTGTTTCATTCTGCTGTATCGCATTCTCATAATATTTTATCTGGCTTCGGATGACTTTGGATATTTCTTCAGGTTTTAATTGCATGTGTCCATTCCATCCTTTAACATTTTATAGCTTCATAGCCTGTTATCGTTTGCTATTACTTTTTACTACACCACTACTTCGTTCAATCGTTTTTCAATATCTGAAATACGTCCCTGCACCGTTCCGTCAAGCTGTCTGCCTTCCATCTCTACACGAAGACCGGCAAGTACGGTCGGGTCTGTTTTTTGTGTCAGATGTATCTTCTTACCGCTGACTTTTTCAAGTTTGGCGCTCAGCGCTTCCATCTGGTCGTCTTTTAATTTCACTGCGCCGGTGACTACCGCTTCCACAATTCCGTGGTCGGTATTATACCGCCGCGTAAATTCCTCGCAGCATCCGGCAAATTCTCTTAAGATTTTCTTTTCGCACAAAAGCTTCAGAAAATTCAAAAGATACAGTTCTACCTGTCCGCCAAATGCCTCATCCAGCATCTTTATCCGCTCCTCCTGCGGAATTGCCGGCTCTCCCAGTAATTTCAGATATCCTGGATTTTCCCGAAAAATCTGTCTGATTTCATTCATCTGC
>OGPJ01003017.1_pt1 | contig 10303 bp, 7 predicted proteins | sample 1552831 | NCBI WGS metagenome assembly OGPJ01 (sample SAMEA2579914, study PRJEB22360) | human gut metagenome | biome: human gut; feature: human-associated habitat; material: faeces | place: Denmark | collected 2008/2010
TCCACTGTGCCGAATTCCTTGACGATCACGTCCAGATCGGCCAGCAATGCCGGATAATCCTCCGGATCGGCCTCAGCTCCGGCGAAACGCAGCAGACCGTCGGCAAGCTTGGGGGAATCCTGCTCGGCCACGGCGAAGATCATGTCCTTCAGCACGGAACGGGTTTTGGCGTTGAGCCGGCCAGTCATGCCCAGGTCGAGCAGCACGATCTGCCCACCGCGCACCATGATGTTGCCGGGGTGCGGGTCCGCGTGGAAGAAGCCTTCGTCGAGTACCTGCGTGGCGTAGTTGTCCACGAGTTTGGTGCCGATTTCCTTCAGGTCGTAGCCGGCTGCAAGCAGCTCGTCCGGATGGGAGACGGAGATGCCTTCCACGTAGTCCATGACCACCACGTGTTCGGTGCATAGTTCCGGGTACGGCTTCGGGCAGTCCATGTATTTGTAGCGTTCGCAGAATCGTTTGAATTCCGCCAGATTGCGCGTTTCGATGAGGAAGTCGGTTTCCGATTCGAAGGTGTCCCACAGTTCCTCGACCACGCCGGACAGGTCCACCACCTGCGCGCTGCGCATGGTTTTGGTGGCGATTCCCGCGATGGTGCGCATGATGGACACGTCCTGCGCCATGGTTTCGCGCACGCCCGGACGTTGCACTTTGATGGCCACGTCCTCGCCGGTGAGCAGTTTCGCACGATGCACCTGCGCAAGGCTGGCCGAGCCGAGCGGGGTGGGGTCGATATGGTCGAAGATCTCGTCCACGGGCCGGCCGTATTCGTCCTCAAGCACCTGCAGCACCGTGCTGTATGGCATGGGGTCGGCGTCGGCGCGCAGTTTGGACAGTTCGTCGCAGAACGATTGCGGCAGGATTTCGGAGCGCATGGACAGGATCTGTCCGACCTTGACGAACGTGGGGCCGAGCGCTTCGAGCATGAGACGCATTTTGACGGGCGTGAGTCCGTGAACCACGTCGAATTTGTTGGCGATCTGCGCGATTTGCGCAAGACGCCGGAGTTTGCCGCGGCGGGTCAGATGGTAGCGCGCGGAGAACGTGTCTTTGCGCGCTCCGAAGATGCCGATGGTTTCGGACGATTGCGCGTTGGCACCGGCCGCTTTGCCGGTATCGTCCGTTTCGCCGGCATCGTCCGCGGATTCGTGGGCAAGCTCATCCGTCAGTCCGTTTGCTTGGGAGGCGGCGTCCGGCGAAGGGTCGGCCGTGGGGTTGATGACCGCGTTGACCCTGTCGGACAGCGTGACGGGCTCCACGCTTTCGGGGCGTGCCGCGTCCGGCTTGTCGGATGGGTGTTTCAAAGACATGTCACTGCTCGCAAACGGTTGGGAAATCGGCTGGAAAGCCCGCGATGCCAGACGAACGTTTCGCCGGCGTCGCGCGGGCATAGCAAATCGCCGTCCGGGCGCTCACATGCGCGGCAGACGGCGATACGAAAGACTGGAGCTACTCGGCCTTGTCTTCGGTTTCGGCCGGGGCTGCATCCTTGGACTCAGGGGCTTCCTTAGCCTCTTCGACCTTGTGCTTGAGTTCGGCGTTGAGGGCCTTGCCCTGCTCGACGGTCAGCTCGCCCTTCTTGACGAGGTCGTCAACGATTTCCTGGCTCTTCTCAACAGTGGTCGCCAAGGCACCGACGCCGGCGAGAAAGACCTTGCGCAGGCCGTCACCAAAATTAAAATCAGCCATGATGTCCTCCTTTAGGTGATGGTGGTACCACTCTATCGCATTTTCTTCACATCTGCGCCGAGCGAAACCGGTCAATCGCATAAAAAATGGCGGATATCCGGCGTTCAGCACGGGCGGTGCGATTGTCGGCGAACCGGCATGGCAGCCGTCAGCGCGGACGGGACATGGCCACGCGGCGAGCACGGTCGGCGATTTCGTCGATGCGATGCAGGGCGGCCCGTTGCGCGTCCGTCTGTCCGGCGGCGGCCGGATCGAACGTGCCGTAACGGCGTTCGACGGCGGTGCGGATCAGGAAATCGGCGATCGCGGGATTCTTCGGCAGCAGCGAGCCGTGCATGTACGTGCCGATCACGTTGTGGACGCGCGCGCCTTCCGTATGGTCCTCGCCGTTGTTGCCGGTGCCGTCCTGTTCGACGGTGCCGAGCGGCTGCACGCCGTCACGCAGGAACGTCTGTCCGGAATGGTTTTCGTAGCCGATGATCTTGCCGAAATCGGCGGAGGTTTCCGTAAGATTGCCGATCATGCGTGTTTCCTGGCCGACCGTGTACGCGCCGATCACGCCGATGCCGTCGAGTCGGGAGCCGTCGACCGTTTCGAAATACTCGCCGAACAGCTGGTACAGGCCGCAGATCATCAGCATCGGCACGCCGTCCGCCGCGAGCGAACGCAGCAGGTCGGCGCGTTGGAAGAAGTCGTCGATGATCTTCTTCTGGCCGGTGTCCTGGCCGCCGCCACCCAGAATCATGTCCACGTGCTCGGGCCAGTCGCAGCCCTGGTTGTAGGCGTGTACGCGCGGCTCGTAGCCGTACAGCGCGAGCCGGCGCTGGATGGTGAGCACGTTGCCGGAATCGCCGTAGATGTTCATATCCTTCGGATACAGCGACACGATGTCGATGACCTGGCTCATATCGTCTCCTCGTCTTCCTTCCGCTGTTTTGCTTTGCGATTGCGCGGTTTCGTTTCGCGCGGCGCTCACTTGCCCACGCCGGCGTCGGCCACGTCGGCGATTTTGGCGAGCGCGGCACGCGTTTTCAGCATGGCCGTGTACGTGCAGTAGATGTGTTTGGGGGTGCCAGAATTCGCGTTCACGAAGTTCACGACCGATTCCTCCAGGTCGGTGCTGACCGATTCGACCGGCACCTGATCGTATTCGAGGCGCAGGGCCATGTCCCACGCGCGTACGCCGGACACGGCTTTGACGCCGGTGCCGCGCAGCGAGGTGAAGTCCACGTCCCACAGCCAGCTCATGTCGCGGCCGTCGGCGTATTCGTCGTTGATGCAGATCATGGTGTCGCAGCCTTCGGGCTTGAACGAGGCCAGCGACAGGCGGAAGCCCATGGGGTTTTTGACGAGCAGCAGTTCCACGGGAGTGCCGTTCACGGTGATGACCTCGCCTCGGCCGAATGCCGGTGTGACCTCGCCGGCGGTGTCGATCATGGCCTGCGTGGTGGCGTGCGCGAAGGCGATCATACGGGGTGAGACGCCTGCCGCGCGCAGAATCTCGTCCGCAGCGGCCTGGTCGATGGCGTCATGCGAGCCGTTGCCGTCCGTTTCGGTACCGGTATCGGCACCGTCCGCGTCGACACTGTCGGCGAGCGCGTCTTCGAACGGCAGGAACATCGCCTGCGCATCCGCTGCGACGGCGCGCACCACGGCGAGCGCGGCGGCCGCGTTGTACAGGTTGTATACGCCTTCCAGTTTCACGGCCGTCTCATACGTTTCGCCGTCGATCGCGAAGGTGGCGCGGTGGTCGCCCACGGCGCGCAACGTCACGTCGGCGGGCAGCGCGTCGGGACCGTCCTGCGGTTGCGATGTGGCCGGCGCGGCAGGCCCAACCGCATCGGCCGGAATGCCCACTGCTGTACCGAAACCCCGGCCGTGGGGTTGCGGTGGGCCGGGCGCGCCAGCCGCAACGGCATCGGCAGTATCGCCGGCATTGCCCGAATCGCCAATATTTCCGCCATGTTCCGCACTGTCGTGCGCTTCCGCGTCAACAGTGGTGCTCATGTCGTCATCCGACGGGAAGAAGCCGCGCAACGATTCGTCAAGGCCGAAGTAGCGTACTTCCACGCCGTCTTCCGTATGCGCCACGTCAGCAAGACGGGCGATGCGCGGGTCCTCACGGTTGAGCACGACGGTACCGGTGGTGGCTTCCGCAGCTTTGGACAGCAGTCGCGCGGTGTTGTCGATCTCGCCGAAACGGTCAAGCTGGTCGCGCATCACGTTGAGCAGCAGGCAGTAGTCGGGCGGCACCTGCTTGACGAAATGCACGGCGTACGCCTCGTCGAGTTCCAGCACCGCGATGTCGGCGTCAAGTTTGCCGGAAAGCGAGACTTCCGCAAGCAGCGACGAAACCACGCCACGGGTGAAGTTCGAGCCGGTCGGGTTGGTGAACACCTTCAATCCGAGCGATTGCAGCATGCTGGCCACCATGCGTGTGGTGGTGGTTTTGCCGTTCGTGCCGGAGACGAGCACCACGCCGAGCGGCAGTTGCGCCAATGTGCGCGACAGGAATTGCGGGTCGATGCGTTCCACGATTTTGCCGGGGAACGCGCTGCCACCGCCGTGCGCCAAACGGGAGGCCGCGCGCACGGCCTTGCCGATCAACGGGGTCGCGAAGGAATTCCAAGCCATATCACACCGCCTCCTGCTGGGACTGGTAATCCTGGGGCATGTCCTTGAACTTCGAATACGCGCCAAGGAACGCAAGATTGAACGTGTCGGTCGGACCGTTACGATGCTTCGCCATGATGATGTCGGCCTCGCCCGGGCGGTCCTCCTTGTCGTAGGCGTCCGGACGGTGCACGAGGAACACCACGTCGGCGTCCTGTTCGATAGAGCCGGATTCACGCAGGTCGGACAGCTGCGGCTTCTTGTCCTGACGCATTTCGGGGCCACGGTTCAGCTGGCTCAGTGCCACCACCGGCACTTCCAGCTCCTTGGCGAGCAGCTTCAGCGCACGGGAGAAGTCGGACACTTCCTGCTGGCGGCTTTCCACGGCCTTGCCGGAGGTCATGAGCTGCAGGTAGTCGATGACGACGAGTTTCAAATCGTTCGTCTGCTTCAGTCGGCGGCATTTCGCGCGGATTTCCATCAGGCTCATGTTCGGGCTGTCGTCGATGAACAGGGGCGCGTTCTGCAGCTTGCCTTGCAACTCGTTCAGGATGGCCCAACGTTCCGGCGTGATGTCGTCCGCGCGGCGCATGGCGGCGAGCGGAATGTTGGATTCAGCGGAGATGATACGTTGCGCCAACTCGTTTTTGCTCATTTCCAAGCTGAAGATGATGGTCGTCAATCCGTGATGCAGTGCCGCGGAACGGGCGAAATCCACACCGAGTGTGGACTTGCCCATGGCCGGTCGGCCTGCCACGACGATCATCTGGCCGGGCTGCAGGCCCTGCGTCACGTCGTCGATGTCGCGGAAGCCCGTCGGCACGCCTCGGGACACTTCGCCGCTTTGCAGACGGTCGAGCTGGTCAAGCGTATCGGCGATGACGGTGCCGATCGGCGCGTAGTCCTGCCGCACTTTGCCGGTGGACATCTCATATACTTCGGCCTGCGCCAGGTTGACGACGTCTTCGGCCTGCGAGCCTTCTGCGGTGTAGCCGAGCTGTGCGATTTTGGTACCGGCCGCGATCACATTACGCAGGATGGCGCGCTGATGCACGATGTCGGCGTAATACGTGGCGTTTGCGGCGGTCGGAACCGATGCGACCAGGCTGTGCAGATAGTCGGAGCCACCCACTTTTTCCAGATTGCCTTCGGCGAGCAGCTCGTTGGCCACCAGCACGGCGTCGACCGGCTGGGAGGCCGAGAACAGTTTGATGACCGCTTCGTACACGGTTTGGTTGCGTGGCTGGTAGAAGTCGGACACGTCGATCATCTGCGATACTTCGCCGATGGCGTCCTTGCTCATCAGCATGCCGCCCAACACCGCCATTTCGGCGGCGTCGTCATGCGGCGGCACGCGGTCGAACAGGGCGTCGCGCACGGCTTGGCCGGATCGGCCGTTCATGCCGTTCGCACCGTTTCCAGCGTTCGAAAATCCGCGGTTCTGCGCCGAACCGTTGTTCCAAGAGTCGTTCTCCGCCATGTCCCTCCAACCGCAGCAGTCAATCGAATGTGTTCAATACCGAGGAAAACCATAATACGTGCGTGCCGTCACGACCGGTGTTGCATTGAGATTATGGATGAATCTCCGCATCCACCGAACGACACGCGCGAATGGCTTTGGTGTGGATAAGAAAGTCGAAAAAAGCCGAGTTATCCACATATTGGGGATAACCATGTGGAAAACGTTTCGACTTATCCACAGAGTGGGGATAACTGAGTGGACAACTTGGGGACATCCTAAAGCATGCACCCCGATTCCCTTATTTCGATTTGCCGAAGTGAACGGAAGGTGATATGCACCCCGCTTTTCCGTAAACGACGAGAAATACGGGGGCATATCGGCTTGGCGCATGCGAGAAACCGGCGCTCACATGTGGTATCGGGTGGCGTTGTACATGGTGCGCACCAACGTTTCACGCCATTTGCTCCACCCGTACTGTTTGGAGATGGTCTCGCCGGACGTGGCCCCCAACGAGGAGCCGTCGGCGCGGGTCAGGTCGAACAGCATGTCGAGCAGCACGGGATTATGGTCGAGCCGGCCGGCCAGATCATCGCCGACGTTGGGATCATTGGGATTGCGGCCTGTGGCGAACTCCGACAATGTCAGATGCTCGCGTACCAGCAGCGTGACCCAGCGGACGATGTCGCGGTCGAATCCCATGCGTTCCACGACCACGGTCGCATGCCGAGCGCCTTCCGCCGCATGGTTGGCCACCCCCGGTCGTTTGCCGATGTCATGCAGGATGCCGGCGAGCAGCAGCGCCTCGTAATGCCGGTCGTCGTACCGCCCACCGCTGGGTGTTTCACGGCCGAGCCGCGTGACGACCTCCACCATGTGCCGGTCGATCGTATAGCGGTGCGCGGCGGACGCGCTTGGCCGGTTGCGCACGCCCAACCATTCGGGGATGAGCTTGCCGGGCACGTCGATGAAATCGATGTCTTCCCACACGTTGAGCAGCGCGGGGCCGGAAGCCAGCAATCGTATGAACAGTTCACGCGATTCGTCCGTCCAGTTGCGGTCGCCGATAGGGCATTTTTTGAGATTCCGCAACGTTCCCGGGGCGATCGGCAGTCCGTATTCCGCGGCTGCGACGGCCACGCGCAGCACGAGGTTCGGGTCGGCGGCCGGTTCCGCGCCCGGAGCGAGCACGATTTCCTCTTCATGCTTGGCCACGCCGGGGGCGATCACATCGAAGGTCGGTGCCTGACGTTTGCCGCCGCCGCGCGGCTGGAACACTTGGAAGAAGGCGAATCGCGGCTTGTCGTGAGTCAGCGAATGCTCGGCGCGCGACGCGGTGGAATCAAGGGAGAACGCGATCTGCCGACCAACGCGTGCCAGCAACGTTTGCAGATCGTCGATCGACTTCGCCTCACGTTCGCCATCGGGCAGCGTCGGATCGGCCAGACCGAGCATCGCCGCGACTCTGGCTTGGTAGGGCGATAGCAGCATGTTCGTATCTTTGCCGGCGACCAGATGGATGCAGTCGCGCACGTCCAGCAACCGTTCGACGGCGTCGTCATACGTGCCGTGCGGACGGTCGGCAAGCCAGGATGCGGCGAGCGCGGACACCAATACGGAGTCGCGCAAACCACCGCGTGCCTCTTTGATGTCCGGCTGGTTGATGTAGGCCATGCGGCCGAATTCGTCGAGGCGCGATTTGGCGGAGCCGAGCAGTTCCGGCAGACGTTTGCGTGCGGCCTTGCGCCATCGTTCCAATATGGATACGGCTGTGCTTTCGATAAGTCCAGTGTCCCCCGCGATCGGCACCACGTCCAACCATCCCATAGCTGCGGGCAGGTCGCGGTCGGTGACGGCCTCGCATTGCGCGACGGTACGTACCGACTGGTCGAGGTCGAGGCCGGAATCCCAAATCGGATACCACAGTTTGTTGGCGAGCTCGTTGAGCTGCTGGTCGGTCAGCGCGTGCGGCTCGTAGATGACCACCAGATCAAGGTCGGAGCTGGGGCCCACCTGTCCACGTGCCAGCGAACCGACCGCGCCGAGGCCGATGCCGGTTGCCGGAACATCGAAGGAAACCGCCTCGCAGACTTCGTTCCACAACTGTGTGAGATTGCCCATGGCCAAGTCCGTGCGGGCTTTGCGTTTCGCCGCGCCATTGCGGTAGACGCCGTCGGCGTCGGGCTGGCTCATGGCCATGAACCGTTGTTTGAGACCATCGACTGCTGAAGTCATAACGCACGTTCCTTATGAAACCTATGACGGCTTATGACAATCCCCGCACGGCGCGAGGCACGTACGGGGATGTGTCGTAATTGATAACCCGAACTTCAAGCCCGGGGGTCTTTATTTCATCTTGTTCGAATCGGCCCGATCACAAGGCCGGACGGATCAGATGGCGGCGGAACCGGTTTCGCCGGTGCGCACGCGGGTCACCGAGTCAAGCGGAGCCACCCAGACCTTACCGTCGCCGATGGTGCCGGAGCCGGCGGACTTGACGATCACGCCAACCAGGGTTTCGGCATCGGCGTCGTCGGACAGCACCTCGATGCGGATCTTCGGAATGAGATCCACGGTGTATTCGGCGCCACGGTAGACCTCGGTGTGGCCGCGCTGACGGCCATAACCGTTTGCCTCGGACACGGTCAGGCCGTGCACGCCCGCGGCTGCGAGGGCTTCCTTGACATCGTCGAGTTTATGGGGCTGGATGATAGCGGTAATGAGCTTCATCTCACTTCACCTCCTTGAGGACGGAGCTGGCGGTACCAGCAAAATCGTAAGCACGTTCGCCCTGGTCGGCAAGATCGATGCCGCCGACTTCCTGGGCTTCAGTGACGCGCCAGCCGATCGTCTTCTCCAGAGCGAAGGCGATGATGCCGGTGATGACGGCGGACCAGACGATGGCCACGAGAGCGACGATGATCTGGACGACCAGCTGCCTCCAGTCGCCGCCTGCGAACAGGCCGGTGCCTTCGCCGAAGAAGCCGATGAGCACGGTGCCGGTGAAGCCGCCAACGCCGTGGACGCCGACGACGTCGAGGGAATCGTCATAGCCGAGCTTGAACTTCAGACCGCAGGCCAGGCAGGTGAGCACACCGGCGATGGCGCCGAGGACGATGGCCCACAGCGGGGAGACCACATCGGCGGCCGGGGTGATGGCGACGAGGCCCGCGACGATACCGGAAGCGGCACCCATTGCGGTGTAGTGGCCGGTGCGGATCTTCTCGGTGAAGCCCCAGGAGAGCATTGCCGCAGCGGTTGCGGCGGACGTGGAAACCCACGCGTAGCCGGCGGTGCCGTTGGCTGCGAAGGCGGAACCGGCGTTGAAGCCGAACCAGCCGAACCACAGCAGGAAGGCGCCGAGCATGACGAACGGAACATTGTGCGGGCGGAACGGCTGCGTGCCGAAGCCCTTACGCTTGCCGATGATCAGCACGATGACCAGAGCGGCGACTGCGGCGTTGATGTGGACGACCGTACCACCTGCGAAATCGTGGGCGGCCGCGCCGATCGCCTGGGAAATGGCGCCGTCAGCGGACAGCAGGCCGCCGTTCCACACCATGTGGGCGAGCGGAGCGTAATCGAACGTGATCCACAGCGCCACGAAAATCATCCACGTGGAGTACTTCACACGTTCGGCGATGGCGCCGCAGATCAACGCGACGGTGATCATGGCGAACGCGGACTGGAAGGCCACGTCCACGCTGACCGGGTAGTTGTTGCCGTTCAGCGCCGCCGATGTGAAGACGCCCTTATCGGAAACCATGGTGTCCTTCAGCAGGAAGCCGGTTGCCGGGTCGCCGAAGATGCCGCCGACCGAGGTGCCGGCGTAGGCGATCGACCAACCCCACAGCACCCACATGATCATCGTGACGGACAGTGCGGCCGCCTCCATGATCATCATATTCAGCACGGCCTTGGCGCGGACCATGCCACCATAGAAGAACGCCACACCAGGCGTCATGAGGAACACAAGGGACGCGGAAGTCAATATCCACGCGGCATTTCCAGAATCAAGCTGGCCCATGTCACCCTCCTCTTTCTTTCTCTATATTTGGTTCAACATTTCCGTCCCCATCGTGTGGGGCTGACAGAACGATATGGAACGCCGGCCGCGTTTTGAAAACGTTACGACGTGTTACGCCAACGTAACGCCATCCGCGAGAAACGTCAACCTACGCCGAAAAACGGCGGAATTCCAACGAAACCGGCGGTACGGAAATACGGAAGGCATAATCGCCCGGCAATCGCAATATGAAATTGCGACGGTGGACGGAAGCGGCGGGCAACGCTGCGGACGGAGTAAGTTGGGTAGCTGAAACTTACGGAACACGCGTGGCACGCGACGGGAGAACGCCGCGTACGGCGAGCGCGTGGCATGTACACCGAACGCGCGGTGCGGCGAACGTATGACGCGCGTAACGAGAGAGCGGCGAGGACCATGGCAACGTTCATCATTTCACTGTGCGCCATTTTGATGCTGACCACGGTTTCCGGGCTGATCTGCCGCAAAGCGCAGCTGCCGGAAGTGATCGGGCAGAT
>OGPJ01003022.1_pt1 | contig 10287 bp, 10 predicted proteins | sample 1552831 | NCBI WGS metagenome assembly OGPJ01 (sample SAMEA2579914, study PRJEB22360) | human gut metagenome | biome: human gut; feature: human-associated habitat; material: faeces | place: Denmark | collected 2008/2010
TACGTATGCCTCCTTCCTTGATTCACTGACTGCCTCCTCCCTCTATGATACCGGTGTCAGTGTTGGAACTGATGATTCCATTATCACACTTTCTACCTGTACCAACAAAGGTGAGAAACGTTTTGTGGTTCACGCAAAAAAAGTATATTAAAGAAATGTAAAAGACCGCTGTCCTTTGGCGACGCCAGATAAGGAAGTTTTTATGTAGGGGTACGGTGTAACTCAGTAAAATGGGTTGCACCGTATTCTTTTGTTATGCTACAAAGCGGAAGTCCTGCGGGTTTTCCCGTATTTCCTTCATCATAGCAAGGATTTCCTGTTCGGTAGGAATATCGATCATTCCCGCCGCCGTAAAATAAATATCCACCTTTACAAAACAGTGGCCACTTGACTTGTCATTGTTGTGTACTTCGATCCGCTCAATCAATGCGTTTACAAGCGTTGGGGTAAGCTCCGTAATATCCGTCAGTTCACGCAGGGTACGGAGCAGCAGCCTTAAATCTGTAACCTTCTGCTTCGCTTCCTGTAATGCCTTTTGACTGTCGGCAACCTCCTGTATTAAGGCTTTCTGCTCTTTTTCGTAGCTTTGGAGCATTTTGGAAAAGCGCTCATCGGAGAGTATGCCGCTTGCGTTCTGCTCGAACACCTTTTCAATCAGCCTGTCGATTTCGGCAATTCTCCTTGTACCCTGTTCCACTGTCTGTTGGAGTTTTTTGTGTTCTTTCTGCCGCATAGCGTTGGTTTTCTTCGCCAGCATATACAGAAATACCGTTTCGTGGCACTTCACGAAATCCGCTAAACCGCTGATGGCTTCAAACACAATCTTTTCAAGCACAACATCTCGGATATAGTGGATTTTGCAAGCTCCTCTGCCGTCCTTGTAGTTGGAACATCTCCAAAATTCCTGATTGCGTTTCAGGCTCTTAGCAGCACAGAAATGCAGCTTTGCGCCGCAGTCGGGGCAGTACACCAATCCCGAAAACAGGCTTGTTCTGCCCGTAGCTGTCGGTCTGCGGCGGTGTTTGCGGAGTTCTTGCACCCTTAACCATTGCTCCTCTGAGATAATCGGTTCCTGCATATCCGGAATGATCTGATGTTCCTCCGCTGGCTTGTAGACGGTTTTATGCACCTTGTAGCTGACGGTGGTGGTCTTGAAATTCACCGCACAGCCCGTGTACTGCCTGTTTTCAAGAATACCGACAACGGTTTTCTGATCCCAACAGTACGGATTAGCCGGTACTTTTTGTGCGTGTGATCTGCCGACACTTTCGTAATAAGCAGAGGGAACAAGAATTTTCTCTTTTTCCAACTGTCTTGCAATCTGAGATGGGCCACGCCCTGCAAGGCAGAAAGCATAGATTTTGCGTACCACTTCGGCGGCTGGCTCATCAATCAGCCATTTCTCTTTATCATTCGGGTCTTTCCTGTACCCAAACGGAACAGAAGAAGATACCCGTTTGCCGTTATCCGCTTTGGACTGCCATACCGCACGGATTTTCTTAGAGGTCTGCGCCGCATACCACTCGTTGAAAATATTGTGAAAGGGCATCATTTCCACGCCGTCTCCGGTCAGGGTATCTACTCGCTCCTGTATGGCGATAAAGCGAATGCCCAGCGACGGATACACTACCTGCGTCAGCCTGCCCATTTCCACCTGCTCACGCCCGAAGCGGGAGAGGTCTTTCACGATGATTGTGCCGATTTTTCCGTTCTCTGCCATACGCTCCATACGCATAAAATTTGGTCTTTGGAAGGTTGTACCCGATACGCCGTCGTCCACGAAAAACATGGTGTTGGTGTATCCCTCTTTTCGGGCGTAGTCCTGCAAAATCTGTTTTTGGTTGGTGATGGAGTTCGACTCCTCGTCCTTGTTGTCATCATCCACGGATAAGCGGCAGTAAAGCGCCGTGATTTTTTCATCTGCCTGCCCGTTTAATTTCGTTGCTGTTGTCATCATTCGTTTTCTCCTTTCCGACAACAGGGCATAGCAAAGGCATATTGATCCTACTATACCCTGTTGCCTTTTTCTACTGTGTGACTGTTAAATCAGCTTTTCGGACAGGATCAGTTCCTTGAATTGTTCCATAACGCATTGTCTGCCTTTCGGATTAAAGTGCGTAGAGATTTCATAGATTGTCCCACCGATCTTCAGCTTGAAATTATCCTCCCCAAAACGGCGCATCCTGCTGTAATCAAGAGTGCGTTCCTTGCTGCGGGGCAGCATATAATCCACAAGACAAACCGGCTCGTTTCCGTCTATCGGCTCAGGCGGCAGAGCATATATGACTTCGTTATTCGAATAAATATCTATTTTCTTCATATCTCCACCTTACCTTTCGTCCCGGCTTCTACGGCTTCGTTCCAATTTTCTGTTGTAGTCGTACAGCAGTTTTAAAATGGTATCGGTCATTTGTTTCTGCGTGTAATTCTTCGGGAAAAATGCCTTTAAATCCTGCACCTTAAAGCTGATACGCTCGGTCTGATTTGCTTTTTCCTCGGACATAATCTCATAGATACTTTCCAAAGAAAGCGTACCCTGCTGCGCCGCTTTCTTCATACGGATACTCTGTGCGTGAGAAGGGGTGCAATCGTTCAGGCGCATAGCGTCCAGCAGGATTTTCTGCTGTTCTTCGGACAGATAGGAAAGCTCAACGGCGGGGCTGAGCGCAATCCCGCCCTCGTCTACCTTTTGGAGCAGTTCGGGAATGAGGTGGGTTAAGCGGATATATCGGAATACTTTATTTCGGCTTTCGCCTTGTTCCTTGCCGATTTCGGCGGCGGTATCCGACTTTGTCGCAACTTGCGATAAAGTTAAGTCCGTGCGTTTGCCCTGTGCTTTCATTGCCTCCATTTTCATTTTGTAAGCAAAAGCTTTTTCGCTTGGGAGTATCCGTTCACGGTGGAGATTGCTGTCTACCACCGCAATCATCGCTTCGTTTCGGTCAAGGGGATAGATCAAAACAGGCACTTCGGAAAGTCCTGCTTTTATAGCGGCGTGTAGTCTGCGGTGTCCGCTAACCACTTCATATTCGTCCGTATTTTCAATCGGGCGGACGATCAGCGGACAAAGTATGCCTTGTTCTTTGATACTTTCGGTCAGCACCTCCATATCCTCATCGTCCAGCACCTGAAAGGGATGTCCCTCAAAGGTGCGGAGCTTATCCACCCCGATATTCGCCGCCTTTTTCTTCGGCGGGTTGATTGTATTTATCATCGTTCATACCTTCTTTCTTTGTGCTTCATTGTTACGGCAATTTCCATCTGCCGCTCGGTTTCGAGCAGTTTTTCAAATCTCGGTATCTTTTCGAGAATTGCCCGTGCGATGGACAGTTCTTTTCGCAAAGGCTTGATTTTTGCGGTAATATCCCTCGCTTCGGTGTTCAGCGATTCGCTTTTCTTATGGCGGTTTCGGTTATATATTGACTGCCTTTCCTTTTCCAAAGCGGAGATTTGCGCCCGTGTTTCGCTGATAAAAAAGGCAAGCTCCTGCGGAGAATCAATCTGCTTCTCGCACAGGAATCTGTATTCTTCAAGGGTTTTATCCAGTTTGGCAACCTCCCGCCGCATTTCGGGCGAAAGCAGGCGGGGAGCGGCAGGAGCAATATTGTTGCCTGTGATCAGCTTGCATAATTCGATAATCAGTTCAAACAATACCTGTATGCCGTCCATCTTTTTCATTTTGCGGTACTCGATTTCAAGCAGAAGCAGCGGTGTATATTTCGGCTTATGGAACGGAACATAGCCGACATATCGTTGATTATCCAAGAGTCGTTCACGGATAGCGGCAGGCATATATTCCTTGCCCAAGCGGTCTAAGCGGACTGCCCTCTGCCAGCTCGGCGCTTTGACAGAATAGTGGGCAAAGTGTTCGTCACGCCGTATCTCGTAGCCCATATCTTTGAGGCGTATCTCAAAGGCTTTGAAGTTGGTGGACTGGGCAAGAGCGGTGTCAATATCCGCCTTTAACAGTTCACGGTGCGACACACCGCCGCTCTGCTTCAGCCGGTATTCCTTTTTCTTCCCGCCATAAAATTCAGCTTCTTTTAAAATGCTTTTGCCGTATTCCAGACATACGGCGTCGGAGATTTCACGGAGCCTGTGGTGATCGGAGATATGGTTTTCAAACTTCCTGCCGGTCTTAAAGGATACGGAGTTTACCACAAAATGGTTATGGAGATTATCGGTATTGAGATGGGTGGTAACAACAATTTCATATTCCTTGCCCCACATACGCCTTGCGGTTTCCAAGCCGATTTTGTGTGCTTCTTCGGGAGTTACTTCTCCCGTCTGAAAGCTCTGATACCCGTGATACGCCACATTGCCCCCTGTTTTACCGAAGCGCTTTTTTGTTGCTGTCATACGCTCATAGGCTCTTTTAGCGTTGCAGTTGATACCGCTGACATGCATACGCTCATCGGTCTTTCTATCATTGGAAACATACTGCAAGGCGGCGTAGAGATCGCTGTCCACATACCTTTTGTCGATGGTTTTATCGGGGTTTTCCGCATAGTCGATCACTTCCTTCAGCCTGCTTTTCACAGGCCAGTATCCCGTTGTCGCCACATCATACCACTATCCTTTCCTTTTGCGGTAAGATAAGTTCGGCGGTTATCTCATCAATCAAAGAGATAATTTTTTCTTCCGTGTCTGCTGAGATTTTGCCTTCGCATACCACACAAAGCTCATCTAATTTATCATTGAAAGAGAAGAATATTTCGGGTAAAACAGCTCTCGGCATATATCCCAAAGCTCGCTGCCTGAGATATTCTGATACAGAGAGACCGCACCTTTCAGCGTTATGCTCAATCATATTTTTCTCTTTTTCGCTGACACGGATAAACAGATTTTTATTTTTAACTTCGTTCATAACATCAGTCCTTTCTTTGATTTTTCAAGGGGTATTAGGGGTGCCCCCTAAAGTGAAATCGGCTCTCAAAGCCGATTGGGAGGGAAACTGTCAATACAGTTTCCCTGCTTGTTACAGCATACGACATCTCTGCTGTCTTTCCCGTGGGTGTTTTGCCGGTCTGCCTGAATGTCGTTTTTCTATTCCTGCCCCGGAGTCTCACCGCAGCGTTGTTTCGCTCTCTCTGCTCACACAAGAGGTCTTGGCAAAATCATATCCCATCCAGCCGGTCATTCAGTTGTAACCGGCTTTCGGGTAACAAAAAAAGCCGGCACACAAATGCGTACCGACTTACCGCCAAAAGGATAAACTTATCCCTTGCGGTAGTGGCTTCACATTCATGTAACCGGCTTTGAAATTCAAAGTCGAAACTGTCCTTTACGCTTTTCTTACTGCCGACAGTCCAAAGCAGTTTCAGAAGCGGCGGCATTTTCTCTTAGCATACCGCAGGCATTATCCGGCTCACAGCCGTCATCCCAAATCTGTGAAGAAAGATATTCAGTTGTCGCTCTCTTTTGATATTTTTTTATTATACACCACAGAACAAATGTTTGTCAATACTTCCTGAATAAGTTTTTGAATATTTTTCAAAAAAGCGGAGATACTATTTTGTTTTATGCCTTGCGTAGTGAAATGGAAACCGATTCACATTTTATAATGTCGTTAAAACCTCTAATTACAACATATAAGAATCGAAAATTAGAGGTTGAAAAAGCCTGATTTCAAGCCATTTCTAAAGCATAAACTTTGAGGGATAAGGTATAAACACCTTACCCCTCCATTTTGCATTTGAAAGCGTTACAGGATCATTTCCTCCATTTTACCCTAGCCGCATCAATGCGGCTATATTCGTTCCTTCATAATCTAATTTATTGCGACTAAGAAAGAAGATCGCAGAAAATATCCCTCCGATAAAATGATGTTTTCTACTCTTTCGCACCAAATATCCGGTTCAGTTCCTCCACGGCCGCCTCGTCTGCAAAAGCCAGAATATACTGGCCGGCACGAATAACGGTTTCACCATGGGGAATAAGCATCGCATCATCTTCATAAATAGCAATCAAGAGGGCGTGCGAAGGAAGTTTGATCTCAGCGATGGTTTTATTGACATTCGGAGAATGATAGTCGACATGGATACGGACAATCGAGTAGTCGCCTTTGGACAGCCGCATCAAGGTCATAATGGACTGATAGTTCATTTCATCTGCAATCATATGACCGATCATGTCGGCCTGATTGATCTTTACATCCACACCCATACCTGCATTAAAAAGCCATGCGTTTTTGGGATTATTAACTCTCGCAATTACCTTTGGCACATCGTATTCAAATTTTGCCATCATTGCCACGGCCAAATTAGTTTCATCATTGCCCGTAGTACAAACCAAGGCGTTACATCTGCGCACTCCGGCTTTTTCCAGCAACAGAGCGTCCGTTCCATCGCCTGTCAGGACATTTTCTTTTTTTCATTTTACCAAAATATTTTCCGAAAGAAATTACTCTCTGAGTTTGAAATGACGATAGCATTGTTTCCGTTTTCTATTAGCAATCCAGCGATATATCCTCCGACTTGGCCGCCGCCAACAATAATCACATTCATCGTACACCGCTCCTTTCCACTTTATAATTGCAACATATCCCTGGCCCGCTCCATGCAATCTGAACAAACCGACAAATACAAGATATCGTTATATTCGCAACACATATCTCTTTCCGGCACAAAGGATCGTCCATGACGTTCTACAGCAATCAGACTTATCTTTCCTGCCACATCAAACTCGGAATACTTTTTCCCCTCCAAGCTGGCAGGAATTCGTACCTTTACAAGCTGGACATCGTTTCCCAATTTGCGAATGACACGCCAGCTTCTGTTTCCTTCAAGGTATTCCATGACATTATCCAGTCCAAGGCGGGTAATGGATACTGTATATATCCCCATGGATTCAAACATTCTCGCCCGTATAGGGTCATACATACGAGCGATAACTGTGGGAACATGAAATACATTTTTCGCAATGTTAGCAACCACTGCATTCAGCGAATCGCTGCTGGTACAGCCAATCACTACATCCGCCGAAGCAATTCCCGCCTGTTCCAACACGTCTTTGTCATATCCGACTCCGCAGATTGTTCGTCCTGTAAATTCCTCGCTCAAAGCCAGGAATGTTTCCGGGCTATTATCTATGACGATGACATCATGGTTTTTTCGTGCCAAATATTCCGACACCCGGACACCAAATTTTCCACATCCTATAACTAATGCTTTCATTGCTTTCAACTCCTTTTCGCTCGGCGTACACGCAGTAATTTCTTTCTTGCTTCCTCAATGCCAAACACAATAAACGGGATACAAATTAAGTAAAGCCACTCAATCCAGGAAATCGGCGCCGTATTGAAAATTCCGCTCAAGAACGGAATATACATCAGCGCAAGCAGAATCACTACCTCTATCACTAAGCCGGCATTGATATAATGATTACTGAACAGCTTTCTTTTAAAGACCGATTCATAATCCGTTCGGTTGTTCATGGCCATTCCCATCTGTGCGAAGACCACACCGGCCAGCATCATCGTTGTGGCCTCGGCATAACCGTGCGTCCCCTCCGCAGCCAGTGGTATACCCGGCCAGCCGTTCAGGAAGTTGGCAAGGAAATAACCACCCACAGAAAAGAGTGTGCCAAGCAGTCCATACCAGATGAATCCGACTAAAACAACATTCTTATTGAGCAACCGCTCTTTGGTGGAGCGCGGCGGTTGCTGCATCACACTTGCTTCTGCATGCTCAGCGCCCAAGCCAAGCGCAGGCACCATATCCGTACCAATATCAATGGTCAGAATTTGAAGTACAGTTAGCGGCACGGGAATCATACCGCCGGAAAGCAGATATAAAGTGGGTGCTGCGGCTTCCGGCGTATTGCTGTCGAAAATATATCGAAGAAATTTCCGGATGTTATTGTAAACCGTTCTGCCTTCTTCAATCGCCCGGACAATCGTAGCAAAGTTGTCATCGCTCAGAATCATATCGGCAGCTTCCTTGGCGACATCCGTTCCGGTAATTCCCATGGCAATACCGATATCCGCCTTTTTCAGAGCGGGAGAGTCGTTCACGCCGTCGCCTGTTACTGCGACAATGTTGCCCATCTCCTGCAAAGCGCAGACAATGCGGTATTTTTGTTCGGGCGCCATGCGGGCAAAAACAACCTCGCCTTTTAGCACTTCCTTCAGCACAGTATCATCCATCTCGGCCAGTTCCACGCCCGATATTACCTTGGCATCAGGGCTCTGGATGATGCCAATTTTGCGGGCTATACTCTCGGCAGTCAATCCATAGTCACCGGTAATCATAATGATTTTGATACCCGCACTGCGGCACAGGCGAACCGCTTCTTTTACCTCACTGCGTGGCGGATCTTGCATCGCCACAAGCCCAAGAAAGGTTAAATTCTCTTCTACATTTTCAGGAGTATATTCACGAATCGATTCAGGAAGCGTTTCATCGTCTCTGCGTAACGGACGATAGGCCACTGCCAGGACACGCAAACCATCCCGGGCGTAAGTATCATTTGCCTGCATGATGCGCTGCCGGTCTTCCTCCTTCATCGGGCGGGAAGAAGAACCATCATAACAGCGTTGGCACAGTTCCATAACCTCTTTGGGAGCACCTTTTACAAATGCGATTCGATTGCTTCCTTCAAAAGGTTCTCTGAGCTGATGGATAGTTGTCATGCGCTTTCTGCGGGAATCAAAAGGCAGCTCCATGACACGCGGAAACGTCTGATTCAGTGTATCCAGGTCAATGCCGCCTTTTTGGGCAACAACGCCAAGACACGCCTCCGTCGGGTCGCCCAGCACCGTGTAGCGTTCTTTTCCCTCCTCCGGGGGAAGCAATTTGGCGTTAGAACACAACGCAGCGCCACTGAGCAAAAGCCTTAATGCGTTGCTGTTTTGCGCCGTTACTACAATATCGCCATCCCGAATTTCCCCTTGCGGGGCATATCCCTCTCCGCTTACCGTCATTTCTGCACGCAGGTTCCACAGGTGATTGACCGTCATTTCATTCTGCGTAAGGGTACCGGTTTTATCCGAACAGATGACATTGGTACATCCCAATGTTTCTACAGAAGACAATTTCTTGACCAGTGCGTGCTCTTTAGCCATTTTCTGTACCGCTAAAGCCAAAGATAGCGTTACCGCCGGCAACAGCCCTTCCGGGATAAATGCCACGATCATTCCCAGCGCAAAAAGAAATGATTCCATCCACGGGTCTTTTACTAAAAATACCGCAATCAGGAAAAAGATAAGGCCAATACTGAAAGCAATCAAGGCGATTTGTTTAGTCAGGACATTTAGTTCCTTTTGCAAAGGCGAAAGGCTTTTTTCTGTATTTTGCGTCAGGTTTGCAATTTTCCCAAATTCACTGTCCATACCGGTTGATACAACCAGCACACGGCAGGTACCCGCCGCCGCTGACGTGCCGGAACCATGTTTTCCGCTTCCAAATAACTGCATTCCTGTTGTAAAGCATCGCTGCTTTTACGGATAGGATTGCTCTCTCCGGTAAGCGTTGACTGGTCGGCACGGAAATCATTGCTTTGAAGAATTCGGGCGTCGGCGCTGATGCGGTCGCCTTCTTCCAGAACCATAATGTCTCCGGGGACAATTTCTGTTGCCAGTATTTTTTTCTCTTCGCCATCCCGGATTACTCGAGCGTAAGCGGGCAGCATCTTTTGCAGGGCGTTGGTCGCCTTTTCCGCCTTAAATTCCTGAAAAAAGGAGAAAAGGCCATTGATCAGATTGACGCAGAAAATGGCAATCCCCAACTCTAATGCGCCGGAAAGTATTGCCATAACGCCGCCGGCCCACAAAAGCAATGCCATCAAGCTAGTAAAGTTTGCCAAAAACTTTTTCAGCATGCTGGTCTGCTTCTTTTGCGCTAATTCATTTTTTCCGTATTGTTCTAAGCGCTTGTCCGCTTCCTCTTGCGAGAGGCCCCGCATATTGGAACCCATCAGGTGACAGGCTTCCGCTGGACTTGTGAAAAGTATTTTTTCTTTTATGTCTGGAGTTTGGCTGTCCATATCGCTTTCACCATAATTCCCTTCATATTGTAAAAAAATGACTCTGGTAATTTGTCCGGAGCCTTGCTAATCAAGAAGACAAACATCCATAAATATAACGTGATCTTGTCGTTCCCAATAAAAAGTGCAATATAATATGGCTCTATTAGGAAATAAAAATACCAATTCTAATCTTTGTTAGTATAAAATCATGAGGAGAAAAAGTCAAGTTAATCCCTTAAGAATTCACAGTTTTTTTACTTTATATAATCCGTGACTTTGTCAAACAAAATCGGAAACACAATAAAGACATACGGCTGGATT
>OGPJ01003023.1_pt1 | contig 10281 bp, 7 predicted proteins | sample 1552831 | NCBI WGS metagenome assembly OGPJ01 (sample SAMEA2579914, study PRJEB22360) | human gut metagenome | biome: human gut; feature: human-associated habitat; material: faeces | place: Denmark | collected 2008/2010
CGGCATCATTATCGGCATGAGCCGTATGGCGCCCGATTTTGAGACGTTTGATCCACTGCCAGGCATTGGCACGGTTATCGTTACCATGTACGCGCATCCGCGCGTGACCACGGTCGACTCCGATCACTACGGCTGCTCGCTGTTGCTTATGGACCATCTGTTTGAGCTGGGGCACGAGCAGATTCGCTATATCGGCGGCCCGTCGTTCTCGGTCGACGAGCAATTTCGTCGCGCCGGTTGGCAGGATGCGCTCGAGCGTAAACACATCGAGCCGGTAGAGCCGCTCGAGGGTGACTGGTCTGCCAACAGCGGTTACGAAGCCGGCAGGTACCTGGCCGAGCACGATCGCACCATGACGGCGATCTATGCGGCAAACGATCAGATGGCAAATGGCGCGATTGCCGCACTGCGTGATAGCGGCCTACGCGTGCCCGAGGACGTAAGCGTGGTGGGCGTCGACGATTCGCTCGACGACTTTGTCGCGCATAACGAGCTCACGACCGTGCGATTCGATCTACATCAGCGCGGACGCGAGGTATTCGAGCATGCGGTTCCCGAGGCGGGTACGGCGGGCAAAACCGTTGCCATTCGTATTCCCGGCCAGCTCATCATTCGACATAGCACAGCAGAGCCGCACGCATAGTTTGTGCAGGTAAACGGCGGTATATTCCGCCTCAAAAACAATCGGTAAGGATGCTGACAGATAGCCGTGGCTATGAAGGCGAGTGTTATGATAGACGGGCTCTTTTGTCTATCTAGGAGGCTTTGCCTGATGGAGATCACCAAGGATATCCGCTACATTGGCGTCGACGATCACGACATCGACCTGTTCGAGGGCCAGTACGACGTGTCCGAGAACGGCATGGCATACAACAGCTATGTTATCTTGGGCGACAAAATCGCTGTCGCCGATTCGGTCGACGGCGGTTTTGTTGACGAGTGGCTCGGCAACCTCGAGGCCGCGCTCGACGGCCGTACGCCCGACTACCTGGTTGTCCATCACATGGAGCCCGATCACTCCGCCGGCATTGCCGCCTTTATGGAGCGCTATCCCCAGGCGCAGATCGTGGCAAGCATGGGCGCCTTCCGCATGATGGTCAACTACTTTGGCACCGACTTCCCCGAGCGCAAGATGGTCGTCAAAGAGGGCGATGTGCTCGATCTGGGCGGCCACAGCCTGACCTTTATCGGCGCTCCCAACGTTCACTGGCCCGAGGTGATTTTCTCCTACGAGTCCACCGACAAGGTGCTCTTTAGCGCCGACGGCTTTGGCAAGTTCGGTGCTAACGACATCGAGGATCCCGAGGGCTGGGCTTGCGAAGCACGCCGCTACTACTTTGGCATCGTCGGTAAGTTCGGCAAGTTCGTGCAGGCCGTGCTCAGGAAGGCCGCCGACCTGGACATCCAGATCATCTGTCCGCTCCACGGCCCCGTGCTGACCGAGAACCTGGGCTACTACCTCGACACCTATAACACCTGGTCGAGCTATCAGCCCGAGGACGAGGGCATCACGATCGCCTATGCGAGCGTGTATGGCCATCTGAAGGCTGCCGTCGAGGAACTCGCATCTGCGCTTGAGGCTCGCGGCCAGAAGGTTTCCGTCTTTGACCTGGCTCGCGACGACATGGCCGAGGCCGTTGAGGATGCGTTCCGCTACGACCGCCTGGTGCTCGCCTCCATCACCTATCAGGGCGAGATCTTCCCGTGCATGAGCACCTTTATCCACACGCTCGCCGAGCATGCCTACCAGAACCGCACCGTGGCGCTTGTCGAGTCCGGTTCCTGGGCGCCCGCAGCTGCCAAGGTTATGACCAAGGAGCTCGAGGGCATGAAGGACATCACCCTGACGCAGAACAAGGTGACTGTGCTGGGCTCGCTCAACGACGCCTCGCGCGCTCAGATCGAGGCCCTCGCCGACGAGCTGTCCAAGTAGCGACACGTTCACTTTTGACGCTCAACCATCACAACCACCACAAAGGGGACAGGCACCTTTGTGGTGGTTTTTGTTTAAGCGCCGGCGATGACTAGGGCTGGACGTGAGCTGTCAGTGGCCTCGGCGATCGAGGTGGCGACGGCATGGTCGGGGTCACGGTCCATCACGATGGAGTCGACATCGGCAAGCTCGGCAAAGCGGTACATGCCGCGTCCGTTAACCTTGCTGGCGTCCATGAGGGCGACGCTTTGATGGGCCGCGGCGATCATAGCCGTTTTGGTCTCGGCCATCTGGGGAAAGTCGGTCGTAAAGCCGCAGCTGGGGACAAAGGCGCCGGGGCACATGACGGCCAGATCGGCATGGACCATTTGGAGCGCCTGCATAGTGAGCGGTCCGTACAAATAACGATGGCCTTTGCGCAGCGCCCCGCCCAGCATGACGACATCGACCGAGGGCATGCTCTCGTCGATGTAATCGGCAATGGTAATGTCGGCCGTGATGACGGTGATGCCGTTGCGCTGGTCGAGGAGCCGGACAAACTCGAGCGCCGTGGTGCCCGAGTCGACGAGCAGCGTGTCGCCGTCATTGACGAGCTCGATGGCGCTTTGCGCGATGGCTTGCTTGGCGGCGACGTTGACATTGATGCGGCGATCCTGCGTGGAGACGGTCAGGCGTTTGTGGAGCGACACGGCGCCACCATGCGTGCGGCGCAACTTGCCTGCTTCGGCGAGCGCGTCCAGGTCGGCGCGGGCGGTGACGGAGGACACGCCAAAGGTCTGGGCGATTTCTGCTACTTGTACCGAGGCATTATGCTCGAGCATTTCCATAATGGCGGTACGGCGTTCGTCGGCAAAAGCACGGTTGGCAGCTTGGGCCATGGTTGCTCCGTTCTCGGCTAAATTTGCAGGAATTGTGTTGACTCTATTTTCGTTCATTTTCTTTTTGAGTAAGAAAACACCTTTCGATTACTTATCTTTTCTATAAAAGAAAGACGCTGAACGCACAAAAATCAATATCGAACACGCCCACTCGGCTCCAATTCCTTCCGTTTACTTTTCAAAAACGACGGTATTGGCCTGCATGGGCTCAATATCTCGCACGTGCAAAGCCGATGAATTTCATACAATGGGCGCAGCAAAACGCAAGGTAATAGGCCTTGCGGACACGTACGCCCGATGTCCAGATGCGGGCGAGGGAGAGGAGCAAACGCTCATGGCACTTGTTACCACCGAAAAGATGCTCAAGGACGCTCAGGCCGGCCACTACGCCGTAGGCGCGTTCAACGTCGAGAACCTCGAGTTTGTTATGGCCGTTTTGGCTGCTGCCGAGGAGACCAAGTCCCCCGTCATCATGCAGACCACCCCGGGCACCATCAAGACCGCTGGTCTGGACTACTTCTACGGTATGGTCAAGGCTGCCGCCGAGCGCGCTTCCGTGCCCGTCGCTCTGCACCTCGATCATGGCGATGGCTATGACCGCTGCATGCAGGCTTTCCGCACTGGCTACACCTCTGTCATGATCGACGGTTCGCACGAGTCCTTCGAGGACAACATTGCCCTGACCAAGTCCGTCGCCGACGCTGGCCGCGCCATGGGCGTGCCCGTCGAGGCCGAGCTCGGTAAGGTTGGCGGCAAGGAGGACGACGGTCCCGCGGTTGAGGGCGAGAGCCCCTACACCGATCCTGCCGAGGCCAAGGAGTTCGTCGAGCGTACCGGCTGCACCTCCCTCGCTATTGGCGTTGGCACCAGCCACGGTGTGTACACGAGCGATCCGCACATCGAGCAGTCCGTGGTCAAGGCCATCCGCGACGCCGTCGACGTGCCGCTGGTTCTGCACGGCACCTCCGGTGTGCCCGATGAGCAGGTCGCCGAGGCTGTGAAGAACGGCATCTGCAAGGTTAACTACGCCACCGAGCTGCGTCAGGCCTACACCAAGGGCTTCATGGCCTACATGGCCGAGAACCCCGCCTGCTTCGATCCCAAGAAACCGGCCAAGGAGGGCATGCGTGAGATTACCGAGCTGGTTAAGATCCGCATGACCAACCTCAACTCCGTGGGCAAAGCAGAGTAACAGCAAGGGTACTCTGATCCCACCGGACGGTTTGGGCGGGTCCCGTACTTAGTTTCCAAAACGTCCTCGCGCATGAAGGCCCCCGTTGTCTCGCTTCTTCGAAGCGTTGACAACGGGGGCCTTCGCGCTGCGGAATGATTTTGGAAACTAAGTACGGGACCCGCCCAAACCGTCCTGCTCAATCGCCCTTGTGGCGTTAGTGTCGGAAAAATAAGACGTTGCTTTTTGCCCCCTGCGGAAAGATTGGGGAACTAAGCCCTCGTCCCTCCCAGGTTGACCTACTCGAGGTCGTCGCCCTTGTGGCGTTGGGGCTGAAAGGGTGGGGCGCGGGGGTTACTTGGTTGTTAGGGTTAGCAGGTCGTTGGGGGTTTTGAGGTTGTAGGTGGCGTTTGGGATGTCTTGGTGTGATCCCCATGCCGCTCTGGCAAAACTGACCCCTGCCGAAGTTGCGCATTGTTCGTCGTAGACGGTGTCGCCAACGTAGACGACGTTGCCAGGATTCGCGCCCGTACGCCGGAGATATTCGAGCATGGGTGCGGGTGCGGGTTTATGTTCGGTTGTGTCTTCGACAAGGATGATGTGCTCAAAATACTTATCGAAACCAAGGGGTGCAATTTCTTTTGCGTATTCGTCGCGCGCACGTGAGGAGACGATGCCAAGTTTGCAGCCGCTATCGGCGAGTGTTGCGATGACTTCAAGCAAACCTAGAAACACGCTGATGGTGCTTTTAAAGCTGGCGGCAACTTGGCACCAGCGATCCAACGTTGCCTGCGAGTAGATTCCAAGTTTCTCAAGGGCATCCTTGCCGGGTATGCCGAGAGCAAATTCAAGCTCGTGTCGGGGGAGCGTTTTGCCGGTCTCTTCTTGGACAATCTGGACAAGCGATGATAGAACGCTTTCTTCTGTATCTGCCAATGTCCCATCAACGTCAAATACGATATGGTCAAAGTGCTTCATATGATTGCTCCTCTCTGTTGTTTGCCTGCAAGTTTGATGCGGTGACAGAAGAAAGGCTAGCGGGATTTCTGCCTGGTGCTATCGAGATCCTGCCTCGCTGCTCGATAGCTCGAAGGAGTGCACCCCATTTGTTCTTTAAATACCTGGCCAAGATGGCTTGCTGTTATAAATCCGCATTGGCGCGCGACTGTCTGTACCGTTCGCGTGGTGTGTGCCAAAAGTTCGCAAGCACGGTTTATGCGGTATGCGCGTAGATATGCCGCCGGGGTCGTTCCTGCACAAGTTTCGATAATGCGGTAACACTCTCTTTCGCTTACGCCGGCTGCAGATGCCATCTGGGGCACATCTATAGCGGCTGCATAGTTTGCGCGGATAAAGTCCAGGATTGCCTTGAACTGTACCTCGCGGCTGGTCATCCAAGAGGCGCCGTCGGAGGAAAAGAGCGGTTCGGCCTTGGCGTAAATCTGAATCCAGAGCTCTGACAAGTTATTTCGAAGCGCCATCTCGTTCTGCGGCCGTTGAAGGTCGTGGCTAAAGGAGCTCTTCAGCAAATCGATAAAGGGCATATCGTCGGGGTTGGTGGGCGACCATTTGAGCACATCGACGCCTCGACATTGCAGCAAAGGATTGATGTAGCGCTTTTGGAGACGTCCCGCGGGATCGCCGAGCATCGACGGCTGAAAGATATGCAACATTTGAATGGCTGGTGCCGAATTGGCTGATTGCAGTGTGCTGTGCAAAACGCCGCCGTTGATAAAGCCGGCGGACCCTTCCTCAAAGCGTACGTGCTCATGAGCCGCGCGCGTTCGATAGTCAATCGCCCCCTGCTCCATGTAGAAAAGCTCAACTTCGGAATGCCAGTGCCAGGGGACGGAATTGCCCGGATAGCGAGCGAATTCTGCGCGTTCGGCAATATAGGGCCAGTCTTCGGCGGTCTCGGGAAACGCTTCCTCGCGTCCTCCGCGGTGCAATTCTATGTGATCCATGTTTCGCATGGCATCAGTATAAAGCGCGATGGGCTTAGATTGCTCTTGCCTGTTCGGGGAACGCCTTGTCTAGGGATGCTTGGAGCTTTTCGAAGGATGCTCGTAAGTTGAGGCTCTGATCGGCTGAGCGCTTGGTTTTTGTGGTGGGGGAGTCGAGGAGGCCGTTTCTCTGTGTCGGGGGGAAGGAGAAAAGGTTTGCATGTTTTAGGGATGGCTGCTGTGCTGCGTCATTGGAAGAATGCATGCTTATGCGGCCTCCTCGATGTCCACCAAAAGGTTGCGCTCGGGGTATGCTGCTAGGCCCCGTGCGCTGGCAGTATTATGCCGCGGCTGCTGCAAAGAAGCGCTAAAGAAAGGCTTAACCTGGTTTGGTGCTACGATGAAACCGCAGGTCAGAGGTATCGAGTAACACTCTTGAAAGGTTTTGAGCTTAAGGGCTTTCTAAGGTTTGTGGCGTAGACGTGGCGCGGACGTGCGGAGCGTGTGAATGCTCGCTGTTAGCGTTGCGGTGCCGCGGCACGCACCTGCTCGATGACCTTTTCCATGGTGGCGTCGATGCGGTCCTTTTTGAGTTCGCATTCCCAGATGGTTATGGGCGTCCAGCCCATTTCGGTGAGCGCTGCCACGGCGGCACGGTCGCGCTCGACGTTGCGACGGAACTTTGCCTCCCAAAACTCAACATTGCGCTTGGGCTGGCTGGGGTTGCACTTGGGGCAGCGATGCCAAAAGCAGCCGTTGACGAAGATGGCGATCTTGCGTCCGGGGAAGGCGATGTCGGGTTTTCCGGGCACCTTCCATTCCAGACGGTATCCCGTAAGGCCTGCGGCGCGCAGGCGCTGGCGAACGAGCAGCTCGGGCTTGGTGTTCGCACGCTTGTTGCCCTTCATGGACTTTTTGATGGCGGCGCGACGGCGCACGAGCTCACGCTCGTCGGCGGAAAGGTCCGAGGTATCGATGCCGTCGAGCAGACCGGGCTTGGGACGCTTTTTGCTGCGGCGCTTAGGTGCGCGCTTGGGTTTGGTGGCGGGTTTGTCGGCTGTGTTGGGCGCGGCGTCATCGGCGGAGCTTGCCTCAAGCCGGTCTTCCTTCAGCTCAAGTCCCTTGTCGGCGGGCATCCACTCAACGGTGGCAAGCGAGGTGCGCGGAATCCAACGGATATCGAGCTGACGGTCGTGCTTCTGGGGCTCGCCGGACTCATCGGCTAACGAGCAGTAGTAGCACTCCATCGAAAGGTGAAAATCGGGGTAGTCGTACTCGACGGTATAGAAATCGCGCAGGTTGGTGACTTTTACCTGCAGCTCCTCCATAAGCTCGCGGCGCACGGCGTCCTCGGGTGTCTCGCCGCGCATGAGCTTGCCGCCGGGGAACTCCCAAAGTCCCTGCATGTCGCCGTAGCCGCGCTGCACGGCAAGCAGCTCGTCAGATCCTTCCTTGCGAATGATCCCAGCGGCAACATGAACAGTCTTCAACAGGAGTCCTCTCTTAACATCAACACGTGACAGGCTAGCTACCCGTACCTTACACAACGGTAAGGCAAGCGTAAGCCATATCGATGGTAGCCGACTCGGCTTCTTGCGACTATAGATGCCGTAGACTAATCGCAAGAAAGGACTCGGTATGCAAACCACGCACATGGCGACCCCGGTACTGGAGGTCGCGCATCTCGAAAAGGTATATGGAGCGCTGGGCAACGTGACCCGTGCGCTCAACGACGTCAGCTTTACCGTTAACCGCGGCGAATTTGTTGGCATCATGGGCGCTTCGGGCTCGGGCAAGTCGACGTTGCTCAACTGCGTGTCGACCATCGATAGCGCCACGAGCGGCACCATCCGCATCAACGGCCAGGACGTAACACGCATGAAGCAGGCCAAACTCTCGCAGTTCCGCCGCGAGGAGCTCGGCTTTATCTTCCAGGACTCCAACCTGCTCGATACGCTCACGGCACGCGAGAACATCGCCCTGCCGCTCACCATCGCCCGCACAAACTCGGCAGAGATCTCGACTCGCGTGCAGGATGTTGCAGCGCGACTGTCCATCAGTCAGGTGCTCGACAAGTATCCCTACCAGATGTCCGGCGGTCAGCAGCAGCGCGTTGCCGCGGCTCGCGCGCTCGTCACCGACCCCACCATGATCATGGCCGACGAGCCCACCGGCGCCCTCGATTCCAAGAGCGCTCGCCTGCTGCTCGAGAGCCTGGAGGCCCTTAACCGCCGTCTGCGCGCCACAGTGCTCATGGTCACGCACGACAGCTTTGCCGCCAGCTACACGAGCCGTGTGCTGTTCATTCGCGACGGCAAGATCTTCACCGAGCTGCGCCGCGGCGACACCGACCGCCGAGAGTTCTTCGACCGCATTATGGAGGTCGTTGCCATGATGGGCGGTGAGGGCTCCGATGCTCTGTAAACTCGCTTGGGGCAACGTCCGCCGCGCCGGCCGCGACTACCTCGTCTACCTTTTGACGCTCACCCTGGGCGTTACGGTCTTCTATGCCTTTAACACCATCTCGATGCAGGTCGACATCGCCGGAATCGATGAAGAGGGCTTGGCGCAGGTTATGGGCAGCATGCTCGGCGACCTGACGTACTTTTTGGCCGGTGTCATGGCCTTTTTGATGGTGTACGCCAATAACTTCATCATGAAACGCCGCAAAAAGGAGTTTGGCCTGTACCAGGTGCTCGGCATGGGGCGCGGGCGCGTCGCCACGATCATGGCGCTCGAGACGGTGATTGTCTCGGTGGTGGCCTTTGTCGCCGGCATTGTGCTGGGTGTGGGACTCTCCCAGCTCATGACGTTCTTTACGGCCTCGCTCTTTAAGACGCAGATCGCCAATTTCCACTTCTTTTTCTCGATGCATGCGTTCAATCTGACCCTTGTCTGCATGCTCGTAATGTTTGTGCTCACGCTACTGCTGAACCTCCGCGCCGTGCGTCGTACCAAACTCATCGAGCTTATGGGTGCCGAGCGTCGCAACGAGAGCATCAAGACACGCAACCCCTGGATCGCGATTGCCATCTTTGCCGTGGGCGCGGTGCTGGTGGGCGTGGCCTATTACCGTCTGCTACGTGATGGGTTCCCGCTAACCGCGACTGACAGCAAGCTGCAAGAGGCCATGAACCAGTTTGGTATTACGACCGCTATGGTTACCGTGGGCACCTTTGCCCTGTTCTGGGGACTCTCGGGCATGCTCATCAAGCTGCTGCAGAGCCTGCGCGGCGTGTATTGGCGCGGCCTCAACATGTTTACCGTGCGCCAGCTTGCGGCCAAGGTCAACACGGTGTGCTTTTCGATGGGCGTCATCGCGATGCTCCTGTTTTTGGCCATCACCTCGGTGACGTGCGGTATGTCGATTGCCAACGTGATGAACGAAAACCTGGAGCGCTATAACCCTGCTGACGTGTCTCAGACGTATGTCTATTACACGCCCGATACGCTCGACTACTACAAAGAGTACGTCAATCCGTCTGAAGCCGATCGCATGGTGTTGGCCGATACAACGGTCGATTTGTACCCCGCATGGCACGGTAAGGGCAAGTCGGCGGACAACAACGACGAGACCGGCAAGAAGGTCAATATCGCCGATGTTGCCGGTGAGCATGTGCAGATCGATTCGTATCTGAGTTACCCGTTTGGCGGCTCGGATCCTTCGGTGACCCCAAGTGAGATGTGCAAGATCATGGGCGAAAAGCTTCCCAAGGCGTTCGGGGGTAGCAATGCCGATACGATGGGTCTGTTTGTGACGCCGGCGAGCCAGTACAACAAACTGCGTCAGATGATGGGCGAGGAGCCGGTGCACATCGGTCACGACCAGTATCTGCTCACATGTGATATGGGCGGCGAGCTGGTCGACCTGTACACCAAGTATATGGCTGGCGGCCATGCCCTTACCTTGGGCGGGCATACGCTCAAGCCCGCAACCGATAAGTCGGACGAAGATACGGCGGCCATCGCCAACTCGGCGATGGGCAGTAATCCGGGTACCGTCGTCGTTGCCGACGAGCTGTTGTCCCAGCTTAATCTGCAACCGTATTCCAGTAGCCTGCTCGTTAACTACAAACAGGGGATGGATACGACCGAGGCAGACGAGAGCATTAAATACACTCTGCTCGACAATCTGCTCGTTGACGGCAAAGAGCCGGGGTCGTGGGGAACCTTCATCACACGCTCCGAGATGTACACGCAAGCAGCGCAAATGAACGGTCTTATTAGCTACCTAGCCATCTACATCGGCTTTGTATTGGTCGTTGCATGCGCGGCGATTCTGTCGATTCAGCAACTCTCCAACGTGGCCGACGGCAGGCGCAGCCATCGGGGGCTGGGGCAGAGCGAGCGGGTAGC